>Ga0268262_10000690_pt1 | contig 43821 bp, 41 predicted proteins | sample TergutNc150P3_FD_190354 | JGI IMG/M metagenome (GOLD analysis project Ga0268262, IMG submission 190354) | Nasutitermes corniger P3 segment gut microbial community from laboratory colony in Florida, USA - Nc150 P3 (SPAdes) (version 2) | ecosystem: Host-associated > Arthropoda: Insects >...
GGGAATCAGCGTCAGCCCTACGTCGGGAACGATAAACGTCGGCAGCAGCGGAACCGTGACGGCCAGCGTCGCGCCGTCGGACGCCACGAACCGCGCGGTGTCGTGGAGCACCAGCAATTCGACCGTCGCGACGGTATACGGTAGCGGCACGAACAACGCCACGGGCACGGTGTACGGGAATTCGGCCGGTAGCGCGACGATAACCGCGACAACCACGGACAGCACCAACAAATCGGCGACCTATTCGGTAACGGTGCCGAATCCGTACGTGGCGGTTACAAGCGTCAGCCTTAACAAAAGCAGCGTCAGCCTTAACACCGGCGGCGAATGGACAAGCATTGTCGCCACGGTTTATCCGTCGAACGCCACGAACAAGACCGTAAGCTGGGGCACCAGTAGCTCAAGCATAGCGTATCTCGACTACGGCTCCACCAGTTCCGGCGGCACGCAGTATATAAACAGCGGAAGTTCTTCCGGCAACGCGACGATAACCGCATACGCGGCGGACAGCAAATCCGCCAGTTGCAGCGTGTCGGTTATCGCGCCTACTCCGGTATTTTCCTGCAATTCGGATTGGGAAACCAAGCCCTGCACCGGACGGGATTACGACGGCCAGGGTCAGAACGGGACATTCTACGGAACCGGCTGTAGCGGATCGGGAGTATCCGTATCCGGCAGTAGCAAATGTTCGTCTAAATCCGGCACCTTTGCGGTTAAGGGATCTCCGACAAACAGCAACGGGCAATATTGCTGGTGTCAACTGGACGGCTATAGCCATTGGGTGTTCAACTACGACTATTCGGATCAGGCCTCGTGTTCGAAATACTGCGCATACGGCGGCAACTACAGCGGATGCGGCGGCGCACTGGTCAACGGCAGCAGTCCGGCCGACTTCAACTCGTTCCGCAAGGCGCTCTGCACGCCATAGGCCCGAACGCCCAAACAAAGCGCCCCGCCATATCAATGTGGCGGGGCGCTTTATATCTATTGCGAAAGCCAAAAAATTAACTTTGGGCTTCGGGCGCCGCTTCGGCGGCCGGAGCGACCGGCTCTTCAGGCGCAGGGGCGGGCTCGCTGGACGTTGGCGCGGCGGCGGCAACAGGTTCGGACGAAGCGGCCGCGGCTTTGGCCAATTTTTCCTCGCGGGCTTTTAGCTTCGCCAAAGTCTTTTCGCTCGGCTGATTTTTCTTGGTATAGGCCGGGGCCGGACGCGCCGCCAGCAATCCTGCGTTCGCCAAAAACTTATAGACGCGATCGGACGGCTTTGCACCTTTCGCCATCCACGCGCGCGCCTTGTCGGCGTCGAAAACCACGCGCTTGTCGGAATCCTTGGGCTGCATAGGGTCGTACTTGCCCAGCCTTTCCAAAACGTTTCCCGAATCCCGCGCCGCGCGCGAGTCTATCGCGACAATATGATAATACGGATTTTTCTTTCCGCCGTGCCGTTGTAATCTGATGACTACTGCCATATTTAATCCTTTTTTATATTTTTACATTAAAAACCCACCTGCAACGAAAACTCGTCCGCAGGCGTCCCGCGCCCACAGGCGAAGGATTCTTGTTTCTTCGGGTATTATATCAGTCTTTTTCAAAAAGTCAACCGTCATCTGTGGCAATCCGGCTATTTAGCCCTTAACTTTTTGGCTTTTGTCGGAAAATATGGTATTATTGCTTCAAAGAGGGCTCATTATGAATAGAAAAGTAGAAGCTGAAATATTCGACGACATGAAATTTCTTTTGCAGTGCAAAACCTTTTTCATAACCAAAGAACTTGATCGGGATAGGCCGCGCATAGGGATAAATCTAAAGAATGCAAAGACAGTGGCCGTGTTATCTTATATAGTCAAAAGATATCGTCTTGAATTTTCGCGGAACCCGAATCCAAAAATTCATGAGATAGAAATTCCTCTTGCCCAAAGAAACGCAACCGCCAAGGAATTCATGGCCGGCGTTGTCAAGATGCTGGGTATGCAATCCGAACATTTGTGGCATAAACACCTGTTTAAATTAAAGGATAAAATTGGCAAAAAAAGTTTATTGGAAGACGCCAAAACCATGCTCGAGCTCGGCATAAGGCCATCTGTGTCGGACAAAGGGGTAAAGCTTGCGATGAATGTTGAAAATCCAAAAGTTATGCTGCGCCTCGGTGCATTGCTTAAAGGGAAAATTGTTAATAGTGCGAAACCAAGCGCTTCCGGGGCAAATTACAACAAGGCGATGGATCTGCTTGGGCAATATTCCGGCAACCCGGAAACGCTCAAGGCGTTTCTGAATGCGATGCTGAATGAAGAAACTAAGCGCAAAAGAGGCGGCCCGTTGATTACTCAAATACGGGCTGTCGCGAAAGGCGGAAGAAACTGATTTTTATCTAAAACAGCCCGCCGGGCTCCACCCTGGGCGCCGGGCGGTCGCTATTTGACTTTTGGACTTCTAGAGGCGGAAATTATGCTTAAAACCTGACGGCGCACGCTCATATTGCAGCTTTTGCGGATATTGTCGCCGAGCCACGGGATCGGCCTCCAGTCGGCAATTTTCGAATATTGTTTTTCCGAATCGGTATGCCCGGCGTCCGATATTTCTCCGCCAATAATTTTCACGGAATAATACAGCATTATGTCATGAATCGGGGCCTTCTGCGGATTTGGATGTTGAAAAAACGTCGTGGCGACATGGATTGGCGCGATCGGTTCTATATCCAAACCCGTTTCTTCCTTATATTCGCGGCGAAGCGCGTCAAGATGATCCTCACCCTTTTCAATCTTGCCGCCTGGAAAATCCCAATCGCTGAATTGCGGTTGCACAAGTATTTCCATCACACCGTCCGCGCCGGTTCGCGTCGCGACGCCATAAATCGACCCGCCATAATCCAAATCATTGACGTCGACCTGGCTTTGGTTTCCATGAATATCTAAAACTGTAATCATCCAACAATCATTTGATTTCTAAAACAGCCCGCCGAGTTCCACTCTGGGCGCCGGGCGATCGCTGTTTGACTTTTGAACTTTCGGATTCGGCTTTTGGCCCGGCTTAAAGGCCTCGTTGATTATGACGCCGTCCGGAGAATCCAGCGCGGATTCGCCGTCCGACACATTTACGCGGCGGAATTCCAATCCGTCCGGTACCGCGAACGGCTGATTTTCCTCGTCTTCCAGGGCCACGCGCATAAAGTCCGCGAATACGCGCGCCGCCATGAACGAGCCGGTGCCCGGCCCCATCGGCTGGGGCTCGTCGAATCCAAGATACACGCCCGCCGCCATATTTTTAGAAAATCCTATGAACCAAGCGTCTTTATTCTCGTTGGTTGTGCCGGTCTTTCCGGCGATTGTATGCCCGCGCACCGCCGCCTGCCGTCCGGTTCCGCGCTCGACCACTCCCTGCATGATGTACACGATTTGATACAGCGACAACGGGTCGGACAGCGCCTCGGTCGTGTCGGCGGCCTCTTCGGGCAGAGAATCTTCGGAATATTCGACGTTGTTTTCTTTGGACGGCCTGGCGCCGATGATCTTTCCGTACCTGTCCATGATATAGTCGACGTACTTTGCGCTTTTCACATACCCGCCGTTTGCGATCGCGGCGTACCCGAGCAACAACCTTTCAAGGGTCGTCTCGCCGGATCCCAGCGCCATGGAAATATTTACATCCCTCAGGCGATCCGAATATATTCCGAATCGCTGGGCGGAACGAACGGTGCGCGTCAGCCCCAGGGACTGGACCATCCGCACGGTCGGCACATTCCGCGAAGTCTCTAGAGACAGCCGCAAAGGCACGTCGCCCAAAAACTTCTTGTCATAATTTTCCGGCTTCCAATAGGTGTCGTCTTCCTTCCAGCCCACAATCGGCGCGTCAAGCAACAGCTCTTGCGGGGAATATCCCTGCTCCAGCGCGTACAGATAGAAGAACGGTTTTACGGTGGACCCTATTTGGCGCCGCGCCTGAGTTGCGCGATTATACGGCGATTCGGCGAATGAATGCCCGCCCGCCATGGCTAGAACGCGGCCCGTATGTGGATTGATCGCCATGATCGCGCCCTGCAGGCGCGGCGCCGCCGGATCCGTTATCCTGGCGTTATACCGATCCAACTCTTTCTTCAGCGCCTCCGAGGCGGCCTTTTGGAGATGCGGCAAAACGGTGGTTTTTATGTACAGTCCGCCGTTGTACAAATTGTCGCGCCCAAGTTTTTCGAGCAGGTGGCGGCGCACTTCTTCCGCGAAATAGCCTGAATCTTCGGACTGCTGTTCGGTGAATCCGCGATTGATGTTCAGTTCCTCGGTCTTGGCCTCGTCATGCTGGGCCTTGGTGATGAATTTTTCTTCCAGCATGCGGCGCAACACGTAATCGCGGCGCTCGATAGCGCGTTCGCGATCGTTGGGCGCCTTGGGCAGAGACGCCAGGAACGCCGCCTCGCCGAGAGTCAGTTCCTTGACCGGCTTGTTGAAGTACATCAGCGCCGCCGCGCCCACGCCGTACGCCCGCGCGCCCAAAAATATCTGATTCATGTACAGGGTCAGAATATGCCGCTTGGAAAACGACCGTTCCAGCCGCAGAGCCAAAATCATTTCGCGCACCTTTCGCGCGAACGTCCTGTCGTTGGTCAGGAAAAAGTTTTTCGCCACCTGCTGGGTGATAGTGCTGGCGCCCGACAGGTTCGCCTTTTTTCCCATCAGCCTCATGGCGTTGTTGACGATAGCCCTGGCGATTCCAACCGCGTCGATTCCGGGGTGGGTCCAAAAGTTTTGATCCTCGGCCGCGATGAACGCGTTGACCAGCTGCGGCGGCAAATCGTCGTAATCGATGAACACGCGCCTTTCCTGCGCGTATTCGATCAAGAGGGCGCCGTCGGCGGCGTACAGCCTGGTCGCGACGGGCGGCGCGTATGTGGCCAAAGATTTATAATCCGGCATCTCGTTTCCATAACGCAGAATAATGAAAACTATCGCGATTATGCCGACCAAAAAAAACCAAAAGAAAATCTTGGCCAGCAATTTGAAAAACATATTGATGTATCGCATAAGATGAATTATAAAAGAGGCCGTACGCTTTGTCAACCTTGACACCCGCAAAGTTTATGATATAATGGCGAAACTGGAAGAAAAGGATCAAAAAGGAATAAATATGAGCTACTTCAATTGTCTGAAAAATCACGATATAAAAATTCCTATCTATCCGATCTGTTTCAGTTGCAAGCATATTGAGACGTGCTCGGCGAACTACAGCTTCGACAAGGGCGAGATTTACGACGACGGGGTTCCGGTCGCGATGAACGTTCCCAAAGATGTGCTTGAACAATACGGCTATCACAAACACATTTTAGGCAGGGAATCCGGCGTGTTTGCCGCTAGATGCGCGCAATACAACGGTATGTAATGCGCGCCGCGGCGATAGACCTTTCGAAATTTTGGAATCCGTCCGATCCGATTTTGCGGTTCTCGAACGCCGAATGCGCTGCGGCGGCCGATTTGGCGTTTACCGAATTGTCCGGCGGCGCGACAAGAAATGGGAAATACTTCCGCCTTTGCGGACAAAGCGGATCCGGCAAGACAACCCAGCTTTTGCCCGCCGTGACGGCGTTCGCCCAAGCCGCGCGCCTAAAGCCGGTTCATCTGAATATAGAAAACTTTGCAAAATATCATCCGCGGCTGGATGAAATCCGGCGCGTCTACGGCGGCGCGTTCGTCCGCGAAAATACGAACGCCTTTGCGCTGATGTCGCTGCTGTTCGCATTGGAAAAAATCTCGGGCGCCGACCTTGATATTATTCTAGAAATGACGATACTGGCGCCAAAGTTTGAAAAATTCATTACGTCGCTGTTGGCGAAGTACGCCGCCGAATACCACATCATGGCCGTACCGAAAGACACTTCGGATATGTTCATAGCCAGGCGCGCGGCGGCGACGGGACGCAAGGTCGACGAGAAAACGTCCGATTTGTTTTATAACGCGCTGATACCGGGACTTGAATGCGTACATTCGAACGCGCCCGCAATCGTTTGGAGCGCATTTCGCGCGGAACCGGTGTTCGTTGGAAAAATTTCCGATTCGGATTTGATTCCGGCGATAGAGAAACATCGCGCCGCACATGCGCCCGAACTGCCACAGGAAGAACTCCGCGCCGCGAAAATAGAATGGTTCGAAAATCGCGCGGCGGCGCTACAATAAGTTCAGCACCTTGTCTTTGCCGATGCTTATGATAAAGCCCGCAAGCTTTGGCCCCTTGTCGCGCGACACCAACAGCTGATACAAGGTTTTATACGCGTCGACCGCCTCCAGTCCGTTCGCGGCGATAAGCGCGCCGATTTTATCGTTAAGAATCTTCTCGTCCGAGAAATCGTCCGCCGCGATGGCCGCGCGAAGATCCGCGACAAACTTCTTCTTGGAATCGGACATAGGCAAATCGGCGCGACGCGACGCGTTCAAAATAAATTTGAAGTCGTCCGGCGCATAATTCAAAATCCAAAATACCGCGCGTTCGGCCCGCTCGCGGAAGCGCAGTTCGTTCGCGTCGTTCTTGATCTTATCGGCATAAACCGCGCGCGTCTTGTCGATATCGAATTCGTTCGTTTGCAAATAGTTGCACAGATGTCGCAACGACGGTTGGATAGGCATGGCCTTTGGAATCTTGCAATCGAAATTCAGCATGGACATTTCGTAAATCCGGCGCCAGGCCGCGCGTTTTTCCTCGTTGTCGCCTTCGAGGCCGTAGACCACGCGCTCCATCATGTCGAAGTTCTCGTAATTTTTCAGAACGTCTATGTCGAACGCCATATTGAACGGCGCGTCGGGCTTGTAGGACGCGAAGAACCAACGCACCATTTCGGGCGTATAGACCTCCAATACGCTATCCACGGAAAACCCGTTGCCGACGGACGACGACATTTTTTTCCTCTCGCCCTTCGGCAAAACGAAAGCGTATTTGGCGTAGACCGGCGCGGCGCCGCCGAAGACTTTTTCGACTATCTCGCGCCCCGTGTCGAAAGATCCTCCGGCCGACGAATGATCCGTCCCGCCCGGCTCGAAGTCGACTTTCTCGAATGCCCAACGCATGGGCCAGTCGACGCGCCACGGCAATTTCAAACGCTTCGATTCGCAGAGGTTCAAAGTTTCCTTATGCCCGCACAGCTTGCATTCGTAATCGATCGTTTTGGCGGCCGAGTCATAGTTGGAGAACGCCACGCGGTCGCGGTTGCACTTGCTGCAATACGTTTCGATAGGGAACCAATTTTCCGCGATATCGTTAGTTTTGTATTCCTGCAGAATGGCGCGGATTTTTTCGCGGCTGTCCATGGCCTTTATGATAAGGTCGTTATACGCGCCGCTGCGGTACATTTTGCTTTGATAAATGAATTCGATATTGGTCAGCCCCAGCTTCGGCGCGATGTCTTCAAGCGTAATTTCGTTATGCCGCGCGTACGAGGTCGAAGTTCCGTACACGTCGGGAATATCGACGATTGGCTGATACAGCAGGGATTTCAGTTTTTCCTGATCCGGCATGTCCGCGGGCACCTTGCGGAACGTGTCGTAGTCGTCCCAGGAATAGATGAAGCGTGCTTTTTTGCCCTTGCGAACCAACGCGCGCGAAACCAGCTCGGTGGTGATGACCTCGCGGAATTTGCCGATATGAATCGTCCCGGACGGAGTGATTCCGCTGGCCAGTGTGTAAAGTTCCTTGTCGCCCTTTTCCTTAATGATTTGATCCGCGATGATATCCGCCCAATGCTGCGCGCCGCTGTCCGCCATGATGAATCCTTTCCCGCATTATAGCCGTTATCCGCGCCAAGTCAATTCTCATAAATATAAAGTTTATGCTTGAACCCGCGGCGCAAGAGCATCGATGTGTGCAGCTCTACGACGCGCGTGGGCTTCCGGTTCGGCATAGGAAAATCGAGAACCAGCAGGACGCCGACCCTGTCCGACACGGTCTCGACCCTGCCCATCATGCACGACAACAGCCAAGTGATGCCGATATCGAATTTTTCCGATTTTTTCAGGAATCTTATGCCGTCGCCGAAATGAAGATGCATGTTTTCCGGCCCGCGGAAGAATTTCAATACGCGCGAAATCAGATACGGCACCGGCATCTTTTCAACGCCGTGAACCTGCATCTTTGGGAAACTCTGCGCGACATAGCGCGCCATGCCGCCATAGCACGCGCCGATATCGATTGCGGTCTTGGCGTTTTTGTAATACGACCTGATTTCTTTTACGATTGCGGCGCGAAGCTTGCTCCCCGACGGAATCTCGGGCGCCTGGCGGAAACACGTCCCGATAAAAAAATCAAAGCCATAACAAAACCCGCCCAGGCAAATCAGAATCGTCAGAATAAAATAAAGCCACAGCAAAACGTTTATCATTCTCTCTCCTCGCGTATTATATTTGTTTTACGCCGCCAAGTCAAACAGCGCTTTGGCGCACGCGGCGAAATCGTCGCCGCGCTCCTTATAATTCTTGTACATATTGAAGCTTTGCGCCGCCGGGGACAGCAGCACTACGCCGCCATTCGGCAGCGCGGCGACGGCCGTCTCTACGGCCTGCCGCATGGAGGCGCCGACCATTTTCAATTTCGGACTGTCGATCAGGCGCCCGGTGTCGGGCAATCCCACGGCGATTTTTACGTCGTCGTTTTCCGTTATAAATTTCGACAGCTCGCCGAAGACCGCGCTTTTATTGTCGTACCCGCCGACTATGAGGGCGATCGGGCGGCCGGGAAAAGACTTTATCGCGGCGATGGCGGCCTCGGCGACCGTCGCGATCGAATCGTCGATAAAAATAAATCCGCTCGCCTCATGGACCTTTTTCAGGCGATGCTCGATAGGCTCGAATTCCGGCAGGAACGAAATGGCGCGGGCGACGTCCAGTCCCAAATCGGACATCAGTTCCAGCGCGCCGGATAGGTTGGTTATGTTGTGCTGGCCATATACTTGGAGCGGCGGAATCGGTAGCGCGGTCTGATGATATAATTTCGCGTTCGGCAGATTCAAGGTTTTCAGATACGAATCATCGCCGCATAGGTACGCGCGCTTGACCATCGGCAGAAACCGCAACTTGTCGCGCCGATAGTTGTCATAGTTTAGGTGCCAATCGAGGTGCGCGGGAGAAATGGAAACCACGACCGCATAGTCCGGCGCGAAAGAAAGGGACGCGGCCTGAAAACTGGACATTTCCAAAACGATATAGTCCAAGTCTTGACCCAGGAAATCCAGCGGCGGCGTTCCGATATTTCCGCCGAGGCCGATTTTATACCCCAGCTTGTCCAGCATGAACGCCAGCATTGACGCGGTGGTGGTCTTGCCTTTCGTTCCAGTTATTGCGATTACCACAGGGCGAACCGACTGGGAATAAAGCTCTGCGAAAAAGATATTCATGAGAGATGTGAAAGCGACCCCGCGCGCGGCGGCGGCGACGTATTCGTCCTTGTAAATGCTGACGCCGGGGCTTTTTATGACAATTTGGGCGTCGTCCGGAACGACGTTGCTTTCCACTACGGCGCGGCCGTTTTGACAGAGCTCTGCGGCGATGGCGGGATTGGTTTCCATGACGGAGAACGGAATCCCGCGGCGATCCAACAGCTCCATTACGGCCTTGCCCTCGACGCTCGCGCCCCAAATATAGACTTTTTTATTTCGCAGTTCGGATAGCTTCATGATGGCTACATTATATAATCGCGCCGCGCGAATAGCAAACTGATTTTTCGCCTCCCGACCGTCATGCTTTTATTGATTTTACTTTTTTGAAATATTTTGCTATAATTCTTCCGATGCGGGCGAGTTGTCCGCGTTGAGGTTAGTTACCTCTTATTTCGTGTGTCAGTGATGACAAAAATTATCTCCTACTCTTACGGTAGGAGGGTGCGGAAATACTCAATACCGCGCACTATTTCACGAAATATAGTAACTACCTCCTATCACTAATCTCAAAATTGGTGGTTTTTCGTTTTAACAATAAAAGGCAGGATGTTATGAGAAAATTTATCGCCAATCTTATTTGCGACTTCATCCCAAGTAAAATGGCAAGGCGCAAAGTGCGCGGCATAATACGAAGAGGGGTTATACGTTATATAAAACTATCCTGTCTAAAAGAGCCCGACATAAAATTCGATAATTTTTTATCCGCCGTCGCGATTATGAAAAACGAGGGTCTGTACATCCAAGAATGGATAGAATATCACCGTCTTGTCGGAATTGAAAAATTCTACATATACGACAACGAGTCCGCGGACGATACCCGCAAAATATTGGAGCCTTATATTAAGGCGGGCATTGTGGAATACAAATTTTGGCCGGGCGACAAGATGCAGCATCCGGCGTACAATGACGTTATCCGCGTATGCGAATATAAAACAAAATGGCTTGCGATAATAGACGCCGACGAATTCATAGTCCCTTTACAAGATAAAAGTATCCCGGATATTTTACGAGCTATGCCCCGCGGCGCCCGGCAATTGTTGATAAAATGGAATACTTACGGTTCGTCCGGGCACATAAAAAGGCCGGAAGGATTGGTCATTGAAAATTATAAATACAGGCGTGCCGACAACGACAATCAACATCTCAAACCCATACTGTCCCCGAGATTTACCCTGCTTGTCCAAAGCTGTCATTTCGGCACGGTCGCGGGCGCTTCGGTCGATGAAAATGGAAAGCGCGTACGTTCGTTATCCACCGACGTCGTCCTGCCGCATCGGAAAATCCGCATCAATCACTATCAATGCAAATCATGGGAGGATTCGCAAAACAAACATAAACGGGGCGACGCGCTTCATGGCAAAGATTATAATGGCTATACCAAGGAAATTTTCGACGCCTTGGATAAAAACGAAGTTTTCGACCCGATTATGGATAAATACATAGAGCCTGTAAAACAAGCGATCGCTAAAATTTGACGAGTATTACGCCGCCTGGCTTTGGCGGATTTCGCGATAGGCGCGGCGGATTTCGTCTATTCCGACCAAGGTTCCGTCCTTCTTTTCCGCGAACCAATAGTCCCAGCCGTTGAACGAAACCGCGTTTTGAAGTTGCGCCGCCATGACATGAATCGACTTTTTGCCCAGCAGACTGTGAGTCAGCTGACCGTCCTTGGTAATCATCGCCCTGTCGCCGCGCTTGCCGACCAAAGTTTGCCCGGCGGACAATATCCCATTGGCGATCAGCTCCATAAAGGCGACCTTTTCTTCCTCGCGCTTGGGCTTTTGAACCTCAATTTCCGTCAAGTCGCGCGGCTGGATTCTGTCGATTCTGTCCTGCGCGGCGTCGACATAGATTTCATTCTGCTCTATTCCGATAAAATTCCGGGACAGCTCGCGCGCGGCGGCGCCAGTCGTTCCAGAGCCGAAGAAAGGATCAAGAATCACATCGCCCTGCTTTGTCGATGCGAGAATCACGCGCCTGAGCAACTCCACAGGCTTTTGGGTGCTGTGCAACGACTTCCCGTCCGTGTCTTTCAGCCGCTCTGCGCCCAGGCAAATATCGACGTGCCAATCCGACCGCATCTGCTTTCCGTCGTTATACCGCTTCATGGTTTCGTAATTGAAAGTGTATTTTCCGGTTTTGCGCGGCGTCGCCCAAATAAGGGTCTCATGCGCGTTTGTGAACCGCGTTCCGCGAAAGTTCGGCATCGGATTCGTCTTGACCCAAATAATATCGTTCAGCACCCAAAAGCCCAGCTCCGCCATTATGGCGCCGATACGGTATATGTTGTGATAGGTGCCGATGACCCACAGCGAGCCGGTCGGCTTCAAGACTCTTAAACATTCGGCCAGCCATTTTTCGGTAAAGGCGTCGTATTCCTGGGGAGAGGCGAAGTTGTCCCAGTTGTCGCGCACCGCGCGGGCGGCGGTCTGATCCTCGGGTCGATACAGGACTTTCTTTCCAAGTTGCAGATTATACGGCGGGTCCGCGAAAACGGCGTCGACGGATGCGGCCGGAATTTGCGGCATAATATCCACGCAGTCGCCCGTAAAGATGCGATTTAGCCAGTTTTTCACATACCCATTTTACCATAAAAACGGCTTATTTTTTAGCGTTCTTGGGCGAAACCGGAAAATAAAATTCTTGACTTTTAAAAAATTTTCAGGATTGGGATTAGATTCAGGACTGTGTTTTGAACTGAATGTCCCTCAGCTTTTTATACTCGCCGTTCATGGCCATCAGCTCCTCGTCCGTACCGCGTTCGATGATTTTTCCGTCCTTTACGACGCAAATCATGTCCGCGTCCAGGATTGTGGACAGCCTGTGGGCTATCACGAACACAGTCCGGCCTTTCATTAGTTTTCGAAGCGCCGATTGTATCAGCTTTTCCGATTCGGTGTCCAGCGCGCTGGTCGCTTCGTCGAGCAGCAGTATCGGCGCATTCTTCAAAACCGCGCGCGCGATCGCAATGCGCTGCTTTTGACCGCCCGACAGCATGCTTCCGCGCTCGCCCACGATCGTTTTGTATTTCTGCGGCAGCTCGGTTATAAAGTCGTGCGCGTTGGCGATCTTGGATGCGGCTATGACCTGTTCGTCGGTCGCATCCGGCGCGCCGTAGCGGATATTGTCCTCGATGCTGTCGTTGAACAAAAACACGTCCTGCGACACGTCCGCGATATGCCTGCGCAAACTGGCCAGCGTAAGCGTCTTTATGTCTTTGCCGTTGATCAGCACCCTGCCCTGGCTCGGATCGTAAAAGCGTTCCAGCAGATTGAACAGCGTGGTCTTGCCGCCGCCGCTGGGGCCGACGAACGCGCATATCTTGCCGCTTGGAACGACCAGGTCCACGTCGTGCAGCACGTCGCCGTCCGCCTGATTGTAAGCGAACGAAACGTTTTCGAATTCGACTTTCATTTTGTCGCCGACCAGCTCTGCGGCGTTGTCGGCGTCGCGGATAGTCGGCTGGCTGTCCAAAAAGGCGAACAGTATTTCCGCCGAAATCAGCCCGTGCTGAATACTGCCGCCGATTCCGGTCATGGCCTTGGCGGGCTGATACGCCGCGAACAGCGCCAGCAGAAACGCGACGAAGTCTCCGACCGATATGGATCCGCCCATTATGAAGCGCCCGCCGATTATCAGGGAGATTCCCATTCCGGCGGCCAGGATTACTTCCATCAGCGGCGTACGCAGCGCGTCCGCGACCGTGCTTTTATAAGCGTTTCGTATCGACTTGCTCATAAAATCCGCGAACCTTTCGGACTCGTAATCCTGCATATTGAACGCCTGGATTGTCTTTATTCCGTGCAGGGATTGATTCACCTGCTGGCTCGAGCTGTTCGCGATCGAGAACGATTCGCGGATTTTTTTATTTTTATAGCGCGAGATGATAATCAGCGGAACGATCAGGGCGGGCACCAATACCAGCATGATTCCCACCAACTGCGGCGCGAACCAAAACATCAGGACCAAAGCGATGCCGAGCGACGAAACGTTCTGCACAATGCTGATAATTTGGTACGTGACCAAATGTAGCACCGCCCCGGCCTGAATGCTGAAATAATTAAGGAACTTGCCGATGCCGTCCTTTTGAATCGCGTCTATGTTGATCCTGATGACATGGCGGTAAATCCGCTCTTGCAGGGTCGCCGAGATTTTAAGCCCCGCTTTCGACATCACCAAAGATTTCGCGTATCCGAATGCGCCTTTCATGAAAAACGCGAACACCACCTGCAGCCCCAATAAATAAAGCACGTCCATATTTTGGGAAATGAAAGCCTCGTCCATAACCTTTTTCACCAGCGCGATGGAATAGCCCTCGGCCGAAGCGGCGATGATGGTGCAGACGACGCCGAGAGCCAGCCTCATCCAATGCCTTCTGCCGATTTCGCGCCAAACGCGGCCGTAGAGGGACCATTTGATTCCGGTGGCCGGTTTGTCTTGTTTGTCTTTGCCGAATAATTTTGCCATGATTTAGATTATAAGCCTAAAACTGCCCATAAGCAAGCCCAAGTTATTTTGAAGGAAGTCTCACCTGATCGGCGGGAAGCAGTCGCCGCCCGCGTCCGGGCAGCAATTCATGCCCTCGGCGCCCATATCGGTCAAGGTTTCGCCCGGGCAACATCCGTCCGCGCCCGGCGCCACGCCGCCGTCGCACATTACTCCGTCGTCGGCCGTAGTCGAGGCCGCGGGGCCGGACGCCGACTTGGACGCGCTCGGATCGAGCAGGAACTGGTTGCCGTCCGCGCCGGTGGCGTATTTCATTTTCAGGATTTCCTGATTATACTCGGGCGATCCCTGCTTTATGACCGAGCCGTCGGGCCTCATGATTCCGCCCGCGTTTTTAAGCTGTTCCGCATAGGCCGCGTTCGCCGCCATGGATTTCGATTGATACAGTTCGAATCCTTTCATCAGGTTCTGCAGGCGTATATCGTTTATTTTCTGTCCGGTGTCGCTGATATAGGCGGCGACCTGCCCGTATATGGACTCCGGATCGCCCTCGCCTATCCTAAATCTGTCCGCGCGCCGCGCCGCCGCATATTCCGTCGACGGTTCCAGTCCGGCAGGCGTGCAATTGCCGGGGCTTTCGCACCACACTACGACCAAATCGGTCGGAGAATAAACCGTTATGCGCGTGCCGGAAGCGATGGAGAACGGCGGCTTGGTATTATCCAGCATGTCGATGAATAATTTTTCCGTTACCTTGTTCCAAGACTGAATCATCTGCTGCTTCGCCATTTCGCTGGACCGCATTTGACCGGACTGCACGATGACGTTCCTGTCCAGGTCTATTTGGTTTACGATTTTATCCGAAACCGGGGCGATAAGGTTTGTCACCGCGGGAACGATCGCCGTCAGCATGGGCAGAACCATCTGTTCCAAATAATCGGACGACCCGTATCCCGGCACGCCTATGCGGCCTTGGGAATCGCCGCTGAACGGCCTGTTGTCCTCGGACTCGAAATTGAATTCGACCCCGTCCGGGCGGATAAAGCGATACCATTCTATCTCGATTCTGCCGATAGTCTTATACGGTCCCGGCAGATTGCCCCGAACGTTTCCCAGCATCAAGGTCCCGGCCGGCACGACGATGGTGCGGCCGTTGTCCGAATAAACGTGCCTGTCGACGGTGGCCATAACCGGCAGAATTCCGGCGTTTTCTACCGCGCGGATTTCGTTCACGATGGTCGCCGGAATCGGCTTGAAATGCCGAAGCACGAAAGTCCTGTCATACGGCACGCTGGACAGCGTCGCCTGTTTGCCGAGGGACGACGGTCTTTGCGAAGATTGCGGCTCCGGCGCCTCGAAAACATGCGCGGGACCCGATGTCGGCAGCGGAGGATTATCCAGTTGAACCGCACGATAAATCTGTTTTGTCGGCGCCGGATTCGACAGCGTCGGCATGGTCAGGTTTATTCCGCCGCCGCGCCCGCCGATATGCTCCGCGTCCGAGCCTATCTTTTTCGACGGATCTTTCAAATCGGAAATCATTCCGGTTCTCGTATCGTACTCGCCCGTCGGACTGTTGCAATTTTTGTCCGAGAACGGGTGAAACATATAGTGCCCGCCTTCGGGTTTTATCCAACCGATCTGCTTGCCCGCGTTGTTGTATCCGGCGAACGCGAATTGATAGCACTCCTCGGCCTTTGGGGGAACCGTCGTATATTCCGGTTCTTTTTGGGGCGCGACCGTCGGGACATGAACGACCGGCTCGGGTTCGGGCTCGTCCTCGGGCTCGGGTTCGGGCTCCGGCAATCGGGCGACAGGTTCTTCGATTATCACGGGATCGACCCACGCCTCGGCCGACGACGAAAAGCGTATCTGCACCGATTCGGACCTTTCCATATCTTTCGATTCAGTCGCGTCGTAATATTTTATATTAAGAACCGCCAGGCTTTCGCCCGCCTCTTTTTCCGGCTTGAAAATAACTTTGACCTCGCACGGCAGCTTGTCCATAATCTGCCCCATGTTTTGGCATACGTCCGTGTTGGACATACCGGGCACCGCGGGATCTATTTCCATCCCCGAGATGATAGTCGGCCTTTTCACCCGGATTGTAAAAGTCTCCTCTTTCGAATCGCCGACCAGCACGTTTCCGAAATCGATTTCCTTGGGCTGAATATTCAGCGTCATGTCGTCGTTCGGCCTGACGGTTTTTTGGCCCGGCTTGTTTCCGGTCAGCATCATCGCCAGCATCAGGATCAGCCCGGCGCTGATGGCCAGCAGAATCCACTGGGCGCGCCGCGGCATGTTTCTTTTGACATCTGAAAAGAACTGTCCTATTTTATTCATCGTTCGCATTTATGGTTCGCGCCCGGGGCGCCGTGTCGGCTATTGCACCCTGACCACATGGCAGCTGGTGCCCTGGAATTTGGTCAGCTTGTCGCACAGCGACTGCGCTGAATCGATATCCGGGAGCGGCCCTATGCGGAGCCTATACAGCCGCGAAGTCGTTCCGGTATCGCCGAGATTTCCGATACCGCTTTCATCGACCGCGAAGAAAACCATATCCCTGTACTGCGTCAGAATTCCCGCCCCGTCCTGCCCCGAAAACTTGGCCAGCAGCTTGTCCCAATAGTCGTTCAGCGCCTTGACGGAGGAATCGGATTTCAGCTCGACCGCCACGCCCACCTGATTGCTGGAAATCAGCGGTATGTCGCGCTGGGGCAAATACGCCCCGGCGGTATTGCGGTCCGGCGCCAGCAGATGCACGCCGCGCGCGCCGCCGCCGCCCATCATGGACGGGTCGGGCTGGAAGCCGTAGTTATAAGTCGGCGCGACGCCGTATCCGTTCGGCGCGACCATCGGCACCGTCTGCATTCCGTTGTATCCGGCGTTTAAGGAATACATCTGCCGCTGCATAACGTTCGCCTCCGCCAGCGCCATGACGGATTGAGTATCCGAAATCAGGAACGGCTTGGCGCGTTTTTTAATGCACACCAGGCGCTGGCCGGAACGAAGAACCATATCGCCGACCGCCTCTACGATTAAAAGCCGTCCGTTTTCGCCGTCCGTGCGGAAGCCGACGGGCGATTCGCCGCCCTCTATCAGCAGCGACACGACCGGGCGCTGGGTCATCGCTATGACCTTGTCGCCAAAGTCTATGTAGGTGAAAATTCTGTCGCGCCATACGCGTTCGGGGGCTATGACGTAATCGTCCGGATTGGGAACGAAAATATCGAGATCGAATCGGAATTCCGACGGATCGATTTTCATGGTCTTTATCCAGCCGTAGTCTTCGCCGTCCGCGCCGACAACGCCGCCGCCCTGCTTAGGCTTGGCGAAGATGCTGTTCATTCCGCCGCTGACCGGCGCTGGCCCCGATTGGCTCGCGGTGAATCCGTCGGCTATCACGTCGACCTGCGAATAAGTTATCTCGCTGGAATTCGGCGGTTCCGAGCGCAAATAAAACAGATATTTATTTCCTGATTTCCCCATGACGATCATATTGGTGTCGCCGCTTTGAACCTCGGGCCGCGGAGTGATCATCAGCACGTTTCCGTTCTTCGCCATTTTTTCGTCGAACGTAAAGAGGTCGCCGTTTCCGACTATCGCGTCGACTATCTGCTCGCCCTGCGGCAATATGACCATGGTTGCCATTCCGCTACGTAGCCTTATGGGCAGCGTGGTTCCCGGGGACCAGTTCAACTGGGCGTAGCCCGGCTTGACCGATCCTGCGGTCATGTTCGCGTTGGGATTGTCCCAAGCCTCCTGCATGCCGTAGTCCACGCCCATGCCTGCGGCGCGGCCCGGAGAGACGGAAAGGGATAAGAGGCATGCGGCGCAAACCAGCGCCGCCGCCCCGACCGTTCTCGCTATAAAATTCATTTCATAATCTTTTTTCATTGCCAACCGCCCGTTATTTTACCAGGGTCGAGAAATAATCCAGCGGATCGATTTCTTCGCCCTCGACCGCGTATTCGGATACTTTCAATCCCAGCGGATTATCCAGCCGCTCGTTCCAGTTCAGGGTTCGTGGGAATTCGAGCCCTATGCGTATTGTAAAATCTTTGGCTATGGCTTGTCCAGTGGTTTCGTCGCTGCAAATCCATCTAAATCTGACGGCATAGACGTTGGGGGAACGGGGCGCGATGGCGCGGTTGAAGACGACGTCGCAGCGGAAATTCATCTCTTCGCGCCTGCCTTCCATTACGGCGAACCATAGATCGGTCTTTTTGAAGTCGGCGTAAACGCCGGTTGACGAGAACGCGTAGACCATTCCCTCCGGACCCGTGCGCCACTTGCGGCGCATGGCCGCGTAATTGGGGAAAATTTGGTTTCTGAGCGTTATATAGTCCTTGATGAAGTTCTCTTTAAAGGCCTCCATGTTGTTGATATTGATGTCGAATCTCTCGACGGAAATGATTTGATCGGCGGCCGGGCGCGCGTGGAGCATAAAAACCTGAGTGCGCTCCAAAGGGAACATCTGCGCCAAAGTGGCGACGAGTACGACAAGCGTCGTCAGGCAACCCGCCAAGACAAAGGTCATCAGCCGTGAAATCAACGAAGATGGTTCTATCATTCCGCTCTCTTAAAAGGATTGTAAAAAAAAATCCCGCCAAGGGCAAGACAAAAATTGACACAGAACGCAGAAAATTGAAACGAAAAACCACCGAGAAACCTAAGAGGCAGGAGGAGGCATAAAAAAAATAAGAAGGGCGATACTCTCGCCCTTCCTATTTCCTACCTCCTCTCCCTATCATCAATCCGGTCCGCAAAGCATTCGCCTGTTATTGACACACCCGCTCGAAGTTCCACATTTCTCTACGGCGCACAGAGCAACGCTCGGCTAGCAGTGCATTCAGCCGAGTTGCCGCAATTCTTTATGATATTTTCACAGGTTACTTCGGCCGCCTCCGGGAAAGTTTTAACACTATCGTAAATACTTAATACCAAACCCACTCCAAGCGTAGCTATCCCCTTAAAGAGACCACCAATTGAGCCGAGTTCTGCCATCTCTTCCCAATTTCCACAGGTTTTGAGACTGCTATCCGCACACATCTGGCACATAGCGTACACCTTGCAATCATCTACAACATAACATTTAACACAATCCCATCCTCCCCACCTATCACACGCATTTGCATGTTTATGATCTACATACGGCGCGCTGGAGGTATACTTCCCCGTAATATAATCTGGATTCTGCGAGCCACATACGGATTTATTGCCGTCAAGATTCTTATGTATCGGGTATGTCGCCTTATCCGGGCCGCATATCGCAGCGTGGAACTTAAGTCTGTCGACTCCGTCGCTGGTGCCGATGGACGAAGCATGGGTGGCGCACGGGGACACGCAACTTGTGCCACTCTTGCAGGCGGCCTTGGTTCCAAGGTCCTTAACAAACACCCACTCGCCCGTGTCAGTGCTGTTTTGGCTTTTCTTCAACCGACACCAGCAATATTGACCCTCGCTGGTATCTGTTATCTTGGTCTGAACTCCCACCGTTCCCGAGGTTGATAAGCATTTGCTGTCACCATAGATAGTGATCACGCTACTGCTAGACGTCGGCGACGGACATCCAGCCATTTGGAACGTTCCGCTTTGACCGTTTTGGTTAGCGGACCATTGGTATGATGAGCTACAAGCGTTGGTTATATAGCTATCCCCGCACACGCTGGTAAGTTTCGGATGTATCGGATACTGCACGGTAACGTCATCGTAGCCCGATTTGTTGCTGTAGGCCTTCGCATCTTTCGCGGTTATCGTCGCCTTGCCGGGACTATAGCCGGTTACGGTAAACGTTCCCGTACTGCTCATCGACGACTTATTTGGGGCCGCTATGCCCGAACTGCTGCTACTTATAGAGGCAGAAAAGTGCGTAATATTGGCAGGGGCGGCCCCAAGCGTACAAGTCGATTTTTCGTTCACCTTAATGGACTTCGGATCACAACTGACTGTAACCTTTGTCGCAACTACCTGCTTCGGATTCACAGTCAAGGCGACGGTTTTCGTAAATCTGCCGTCTACCGACGTGGCGGTTATCTGCGTTTGGCCCTGGTTTTTCGCGGTTATCGAGGCGGTTGTCTGGCCTGTTGAAACGATCGTGGCGACCGTCGGCGCGCTTGAGGCCCACTCCACGGCTTTGTTCGATGCGTCCCACGGCTCGACCGTAGCCGTCGCCGTGGTCGGAGGATCATCCTCCACAACCGGATTAGTCAAATCGATGCGGCTGACGCTGGTAACCTTCGCGTTTACCTTTACATTGCACTTAACGGATCCGTTCAGTGCGACGGTGGCGGCGTCGGGATCCGTGGATCTTAGGACTATATTCACGCCGGTGGCCGTAGCGGAATTCGCCGTTACTCTGCCGGTGGAGCCTTCGACGGATACCTTGCTGGAATCTTCGCTGGTCCATTGCACGCCCTTGACCGTAGCGTTGGACGGACTAACCGTAGCCGTCAAATTAGCGACGCCGAACGTCGGGTCTCTCGCTTCAAGCGTGATCGTGCCCGTCCCGCAGTTGCCTATGCTGACGCTCGACACGGGAACTTTCGCCTGCATCGTGCAGGTTGCCGTTCTGTTGGAGCCGTCAAGGGACCTGGCGGTTATGTTCACCATGCCGCCTTGGGGGCCTTTGCCGTCATTTTTGTCGACGGTTTTTGCCGTTATGGTGACCGGGTTGCTGTTTTTGTTCGAAAGCGTCGCATGGTTGTTGTCGACGGTCCATTCCACGGATTTTTCCGAAGCGCCGTCCGGCCCGACCTTGGCAATTAAGACAGCCGTACTGTTTACAAGAACCGTCAGCGAAGAACTGCCGGGATTACCGTTGGTGTTTACGCCGCAGACGATTGAGCTTACTGGTACCGGCGGATCTAATAGAGCGTTATAGCATGGCCTAACTTTATCTGGGTCTACGTCGTCACTGGAGCTAGGGCACATATTCTCGATTCCGGGAGGAGGAGGACAGGAAGTTCCGACAGGTTGCAACAAGCCGCCATCCTGGCACCTCCAATAGAAAGAGCCTATATTGTCGTCCTTAACGAACACGGGCTCGCTAGTTTCCACCCCTACACCGTTGTTTCCCACCACGAAGTTTGTTCCGGGGGGACATCCGTTCCAGCCATTGTTCCCCAAATCGGGATACAAGCCCCAAATCTCGTCCTTGCATGCGTTGTTGGGACAGGAACGGCTCTGGGGGCCATATTCTTTCTCTCCCGGCTTGCACTTCTCGCTGAACGGAATCAAAGTAAACACGTATTGGCTCCAGTTTATCGCGGCAAAGGCGAGGCTGGCAAATCCGAATACGGATAGAAACGCCAAAAATCGCGCAAGCGGCGAAGATTTTGCGGCGGCAAAAATTGATTTTTGATGGCAATGGCGATTCATTCTCTATCCCTTTGTTATTAACTTTCTATTGGCGCCGACGTTCGCGAAAGAAATGGCATAGTTGAAACCATCTTTTCGAGAACGCCCGCGACACGGAAACCGCCAAGTACAGGCGGCCAGGGAGTTAGAAAAATCATATTTTGGAATGATCCCGCCGACTTCGTCTGCCTTAAAGGCCGACTATTTTATGCCCGGCGGCTCCCCGACCATGCGGGGCCCCTCGTCATGGGGGAAATCGTGGCGCCGACCCGATAGATCGGCCCTCGATGATCATGACGGGCGTTGCCGGGCGGCAGTCCTTGCGCGTTCCCACCACATCAATGTGGTGGGGCGCGCACTGCATAAAAAATAAAGGGCATCCGCCCGTCCTATTTTTTATGCGGATTACAATGCGCCAACTATTTCTGCACATCGCCAAAATACGGACTTTTCTAAGGTCCTGAACACGCACAATCCCTGTGGGTTCGCATTCATTATAATCAAATCGCGAAAATCATGCAAGGATAAAAATGTGTGATATGTGATATGAGGGTTCGATGTTTGTTTGACCAATGTCGGATAAACTCTAATTCATATCACTTATCAAATATCACAAATAAACGAACGCGGCTGAGGCCGCGGCCTTATTTCATATCACATATCACTTATCACATATCACAAAAAATGCGGCTTCGCCGCATTTTTATCCGTTCATGGCGTTGAAAAAGTCCATGTTAGTTTTGGTCGTGCGCAGTTTGTCCAAAAGGAATTCCATCGCCTCAAGCGTCTGCATGGGATTCAGCACCCGCCGCAGCACCCACATTTTCGACAAAATTTCTTTGCCCACCAGCAGTTCTTCCTTGCGGGTGCCGCTGCGGTTGATGTCGATAGCCGGATAGACGCGCTTGTCCGACAGCTTGCGGTCGAGAATGATTTCGCTGTTGCCCGTGCCTTTGAATTCCTCGAAGATAATGTCGTCCATTTTCGAACCCGTTTCGATCAGCGCCGTAGCGATTATCGAAAGCGACCCGCCCTCTTCGATATTCCGCGCCGCGCCGAAAAAGCGCTTGGGCCGCTGCAAAGCCTGCGCGTCCACGCCGCCGGTCAAGACCTTGCCGCTGGACGGCATCATGGTATTGTACGCGCGCGCTAGGCGGGTGATGGAATCAAGCAATATCACGACGTCCTTGCCGCCCTCTACGATTCTTTTGGCTTTTTCTATAACCATTTCCGCGACTTGAATATGCCGCGCCGCGGGCTCGTCGAAGGTGGAGGATATGACTTCGCCCTTTACGCTGCGCTTCATGTCCGTAACTTCCTCGGGCCGCTCGTCTATCAGCAGTACGATAAGGTGCGCGGACGGATAATTGGTCGCGACGCTGTTGGCTATGTTTTGAAGCATTATGGTTTTTCCGGTGCGCGGCGGCGCGACTATCAGAGATCTTTGTCCGAAGCCGGTCGGAGACACCAGGTCTATCACGCGCGCGGACAATGCGCGGCCGCGATCCTTGTCTTCCTCGGCCTCCATGCGCATCATCCGGTCGGGATAAAGAGGAGTCTTGTCGTCGAACGACACGCGGTGGCGCAATACTTCCGGCTTATCCCCGTTTACGCGCTCGATAGTTTCCAAAGCGAAGTACCTTTCAGATTCGTTTTGCGGCGCCTGTATCGGTCCTTCGACGTAATCGCCGGTTTTAAGGCCGTGCTTTCTTATCAGGGTGGGAGACACGTACAAATCGTCCGGCCCGGCCAAATAATTCGATTCCGCATTGCGCAGAAATCCGAATCCGTCCTGCATCTTTTCCAATACGCCGTCGCCGACCAATGTCGTTTTTTTGTCCTTGGCGATAACGGACAGTATCGCGAAGCGCAGCTGCTTCACATCCAGCTGGGAGGCGTTTTCGATGCCTTTCTCTTCGGCCATTGTCAATAGCTGGCCGGGGCTTTTTTGCTTTAATTCATTGACGTGCATAATGTCTCCTTTAGACGCGAATCAATAATGTCATAGATTTAATTGGATTTTTTCCTGGGGCGAACGCCCGTTGCGGATATTATAGCCGTAAATCCCGCGAATGTCAAATACATCATTGCCCGATTTATATAGTTGCAAATTTTTGCCGGTAGTTTTATAATAGAGACGTGTTCTAAAGGAACCCGAGACATAGAAAGCTCGCGATACTTGTGCCGGATGCGCACATAAAAAACATCCCGCTAAGGCGGGATTGTGCCGTCATATATTGAAAGCGGCGCGGTCGTAGTATTGCGATTTTCTATAGTCCCGCCACAACCTTTTGGAACACGCAACCAAAAGGTTTGGCAAAATGAGCGACAATATCATCGACGCGTTTGTGAAAAATGTCATGGAATATATTCGCGACGATAAAATCAGCGACAAGGCATATCTTAAGGCCTATAACCGGCTGGTAGAGCGCTGGGTTGCCGAAACCGGTTCTGCCAGCCGGGCAAGCATGCGGGATTTGCAAACCGAGATAAAAAAAGCCGTCAGAAAAGCGGCGCGCAGATTTCGCGCGGACCAAAACGGAAGCTAATCTTTTTTTATATTTTTCTCGATCCATTCCTTATGGACGGCCAGCTCGGCCTCAGTGGGCGTAAAGGTCCGCCGGGGAAACGTTCCGTCGGATTTGGGAGAGGCTAGAAATTTCTCGTGCTGTTCGCGGGCTATGTCCGCGACGGTCTTCTGATCCGCGCTCTTGTCCAATTCCAAATAGACCTTGACCAAAATTTCGGTGTCCACCAGCGCCCCGTGAGAGGTCGCGCGCGAGTCCAGCGGTATGTTGAAATATTTCGCCAGCGAATCCAAGGAATACGATTTCAAATCCGGTATTTTCCTCTGCGCCATCAGCATGGAATCGATCTGCCTTTCGGGCGCGATTACGGGCATGTCCTCGGCCGCCAGCTGGTGGTTTATGAACGGGAAATCAAAGCCCTTGCCGTTATGCGCGACTATGGGCGAGTCCGCCGCGAAGTCCAAAAAGCGGCGGGCGACGTCTTTGAACGGCGGCTTGTCCGTCAAAAACGCGTTGGATATTTTGTGTATGTTGTACGAGCTGGCCGGGATCAGGCGGCCGTCCGGATTCACATAGGATTGAAAGGTTTTCCCCGAAGGCTGCCCGTCGATTATTTCGACCGCGCCGATTTCGATAATCTTTTCGCCCTTTTCGAAATCCAAACCGGTGGTTTCGATGTCAAAGCAAATAATGCGTGCCATTTGTTTTTCTTTTATGCTATTATATAGCAAATGGAGAAATTTTTAGCAACATTAAATAAGGCGCAGCGCGAGGCCGTGGAAACGACCGAGGGGCCCGTGCTGGTGCTGTCCGGCGCGGGTACGGGAAAGACGCGCGTTTTGGTCGCCAGGATCGCGCATATTTTGGCCAAGGGGTTGGCGCGGCCGTGGGAAATCCTGGCGCTGACTTTTACGAACAAAGCCGCGAACGAAATGAAATCGCGCATAGCGGCGCTGACGTCCGAGAACTCCGTCCAGGGCATCAGCGAAATATGGTGCGGCACGTTCCATTCGATATGCCTGCGGATTCTGCGGCGCAACACCGAAGCGGCGGGCTTGCGCCCGGATTTTCTGATCTACGGCGAGGACGAACAGAAAGCCGTGCTGAAAGACGTCATTTTGAATTTGGGGCTGGATATAAAACAATACGTTCCGTCCGAATGGGTCGAGAGGATTTCGTTTTTCAAAGACACCGGACGCGGCGCCGCGCGTGAAAATTTCGACAGGATTTTCGACGCCTATAACGGCGAGCTGGCGCGTTTGGGCGGCGTGGATTTCGCCGACATCATCAACAAGACCATACTGCTGTTCGAATGCGTTCCGGACGTGCTACAAAAATACGGCGCCCAATTCAAATACATTTTGGTCGACGAGTATCAGGATACGAACGCGCGGCAGAATCGGCTGTTGAAATTATTGGCGGGCAATCGCGCGGCGCCGAACATCTGCTGTGTCGGCGACGACGATCAGTCTATCTATTCGTGGCGCGGCGCGGAAATAAAAAACATTCTGAACTTCGCGCGGGAATATCCCGGGGCGAAAATCATACGCCTTGAACAAAACTACCGTTCGACTGGAAATATTTTGGCCGCCGCGAACGCGCTGATACGGCATAACGAGGGCCGCTTGGGCAAGGATCTGCGCACGGACCTGGGCGACGGCGAGAAAGTCAGGATCGTATCCGCCGGATCATGCTTCGACGAGGCCCGCATAATCGCGGACCGCATATCGGAATCGGCGTCCTTTTCGGACAACGCCGTGCTGATCAGGTCCGGGTCGCTTTCGCGGGTGATCGAGGAGGAATTCGCCCGGCGCCAAATTCCGTACCGCTTGATCGGCGCGCAGAAATTCTACGACCGCGCCGAGATACGCGACGTTATCGCCTATGCGCGATTGCTGGCGGCGGATTTCGACGACCTGTCCCTTGCGCGCGTTATTTCGCGGCCGCGCCGCGGCATAGGCGATACGACCCTCGACGCCGTCCAAGATAGCGCCAAGCAAAAAAATACGTCCATGATGGCGGCTCTGCGCATGTTCCCGCTGAAGCCGAAACAGGCGGCCGCGGCCGCGGAATTCCTGACCGCGTTTGATTTCAATTGGCGCGACATGTCCCCGAAAGACGCCGTGGAAACCCTTTTGGACAGGGCCGGATACCTCAAAATGTGGAATGAATCGAAAGACGCCGACAAAGAGGATCGCTTGAAAAACATCCGCGAATTGATATCCGGCGTAATCGCGCACTTCGACAATATCCAAGACTTTTTGGAACAGGCGTCGCTGATGACCGCCGAACCGGACGATGCGGGCGGCGCCGCCGCGGCCCTGGAATCCGGCAACGTCTCGATCATGACCATTCATGCGGCGAAAGGTTTGGAATTTGAGAATGTTTTTCTGCCCGCGTGGGAGGACAAGATTTTCCCGAACGAAATGGCCGTTGATGACGGCGGCCTGGAAGAAGAGCGCCGCCTGGCGTATGTCGCGATTACCCGCGCGCGGCGCCGCTGCACGATTCTTTATTCGTTATCGCGCCAGTTGTTCGGGCAAACCCAGTATAACCAGCCCAGCCGGTTTATTCAAGAAATGGGCGCTCCCGGCGCGGACAATGGCGACGCGGCCCCGAAGAAAACCCGCGACCCTATGGTTGGGAAAATGATCAGCCATCCGGATTTCGGCACCGGCGTCGTAATGTCTTGGAACTCGCCGGACGGAGAAATAAAAGTCGCGTTCAAATCGGGCGTAAAAATAATCTTGCCGGAAGAGATCGCGCCAAAGCAGAAACGCAAGGGACTGAAAAGTTCGTTTACGTCTCGCCGCGACGATTATCCCGATTAGATTATTTCACTATCGCGGACAGCCTGATTTCGATCCTCAGGTTCGTCAGCCGCCCGATATCCGACTGGTCCGCTATCGGATTGGAACTGCCGCGGCCGTCGATGAACAGCCTTATCGGCTGAACGTCGTGCTTCGCCAAATACAGCGCCGCCCGCGTCGCCATGTCCCTGGAAAGCGCGGCCGCGTTCGACTGGTTCGCCATCGCGTCCGTATAGCCTGTTATTTCGACCCAGGTCATGCCGAACTCGGCCAAAACGCGCGACAGCTTTTTCAGCAGATCGTCCCCCATGCGCGAAATCTCGGGGCTGTCGGTATATATAAAGGACGAACGCACCAGTATCACGACGATATCGGTCCCTATGCGGTTGATCTGAACCCCCGGCTTGCGTAGCGCGCCTTCCAGCGCCGCCTCCATGCGGTTCATATAATCCGGCGCCTGCTTTACGGTTAGAACCCGCCCGCCCGTCTCTTGATACAGCGGCGTCTTGGCCAGCCTCAGCTCGGGCGTCATGCCGGAATTGCTGGCGCCGAGCAGTATGCGCGGCCAATCGCCGCGCGGCGGAGTGCTGTACGCGCATCCCCCAAGCGCCGCCAGCGTCAAGAAAAATCCGAATAGCGATTTTTTCATTTGCAAATCATTCTAAAACAAAATATAATCGCTTATCAAGAAGAAAGAGATTAGAGGTACAGGTTATGTGGAAAAAAATCCGTTGGATTTTGATCGTCGCGGTGGGCGCCGCTTTGGCGTGGTTGCTGTTTTTTTCCGGCAAAAGCCCGTCCGCGCAGTCTCCGTATAAGGTTTCGCGCCTGATGCGCGGCGCCGTCCGCCAAATCGTGTCGGCCACCGGCGAGATACGGCCTTTGAATACCATTCTCGTGGGCAGCCAGGTCTCCGGCACCATCAGCAAGATTTATGTGGACTATAACAGCGTGGTCAAAAAGGACGATATTCTTCTGACTATCGACCCAAGCGTCCTGCAGGCTACGGCGAACGAGGCCAAGGCGTCGCTGGACAGCGCCAAGGCGCAACTGAAATACGACGAGGCCGAATATCACCGGTCGACGGAATTGTTTAAAAGCGGCTTTATAGCGCGCAGCGAAATGGAATCGTCGAAGACGAGATTCGAAACGTCTCAGCAGACGGTGAACCGCATGCAGTCCCAATACGACCGCGCCATGACGAACCTGGGATACGCGACGATTTTATCGCCGGTCGACGGAACGATTATTTCGCGCAAGGTCGACGCGGGGCAAACCGTGGCGGCGTCGCTTCAGGCGCCGGACCTGTTCGAAATCGCCGAAGATTTGTCCAAGATGCGGATTGAAACGGCGATAACCGAGGCCGATATCGGAATGATAAAAAACGGACAAAGCGTTACGTTCACCGTGGACGCATTCCCGACCGAGACATTCAACGGCACGGTGAATCAGGTGCGCCTGTCGCCGAGAACCGCTCAGAACGTGGTGATTTATACGGTTATAATAGACGTGGATAATTCGGACTTGAAATTGATGCCGGGCATGACCGCGTTCGTCACCGTCCTGGTCGAGGAGAAAGAGGACGTTTGGAAAGCTGGGACCGAGGCGTTTCTGGTCAGGTCTTACAAACAGATTTTGCCGGACAATCAGGATATCCAGGACGGCAAGGCGACGCCTGCGGACACGCTGTTGATACTTCGCGGCGACAAGGTTCTGCTGATTCCGTACAAGAAAGGATTATCCACTTCGAACGAGGCGGAAATAATAGCGGACGGCCTGGAAAAGGGCGACGCGATAATCACCGGCAGAACGGACGCGCAGGCGCAGGCCGCGCGGACGGGGGCGCCGATGGGCGGCGGCGGGTTCGGCTCGCGCTCGGGAATGCGGTAAGCAAAAGGAAAAAATCATGTTTAAAGGCAGCATCACGGCAATGGTGACGCCGTTCTCCGCGGACGGCAAAAAAATAGACGAAGACGCGTTGGAGCGCTTCGTAGAATTTCAGATAGAGAATAAGACGGACGCGCTTTTGCCATGCGGCACGACCGGCGAGGCCATGACTTTGAACCATTACGAATGGGCGTGCGTCGTAAGCGCCGTCTTAAAGTTCGCCGCCGGGCGGGTCCCCGTTATCGTGGGCGCCAGCTCGAACTGTACGGAGTCCATGGTGGATTTGGTCGAAGAGGCGAAAAATATGGGCGCGGACGGCGCGCTGGTGGTGACGCCTTATTACAACAAGCCGATGCAAGAGGGGCTGTACCTGCACTTCAAAGCCGCGGCCGAGGTGGGTCTGCCGATAATTATGTACAACGTGCCCAGCCGGACCGGCGTCACTATGGCGCCCGAAACGATAATCCGCCTGTCCAAGATTCCGAACATCGTCGCGATAAAGGACGCCACCGGAAGCGTCGAGAACATGACGGCGGTCCTGCATAAGGCCCCGGACTTCACGATACTGTCGGGCGACGACGCGCTGACATATCCGATGATGAGGCTGGGCGCGAAGGGCGTCATCTCGGTCGCTTCGAACATATTGCCAAGGCAAGTCGCGGAATTGACCAGCCTGCCCGCCGAGCAGGCGCGTACGATGCATTACAAGCTGCTTAATATTTTCAAGGCGCTGTTTTATGAAACAAATCCGATTCCGGTAAAGGAAAGCCTGGGAATGATGGGAATGATTAACCCGACGATGCGCCTGCCGCTGACGCGAATGGAAGACGCCGCGAAGGAAAAACTTACGCTGGCGCTGAAAGAGTTGGGACTGATTCAGGCGCAAGCGGCGCAGAAACGAACAAAGTAGTGAAAAAAATATCGGATTATCTTTTCAGATCGGCCGCGAAAAAATCCATGGTCTTGGTCGTGTTTCTGATGACGGTGTGCGAATCTATTTTCCTGTTTATCCCGACCGAAGTGTTCATGACGCCGCCGATTATCGCGAACAAAAAAAACGCGCTGCCGGTTGTGATCGCGGCCGCGCTGGGATCGCTGGTCGGCGGCGCGATATCGTTCCTGATAGGAATGTATTTGTACGAATCCGTCGGCGCCTGGCTGATAGAAACTTTTTCCAGCCCCGAGGGTTTTGAGCAGGCTCAAGCCTTGTTCGGTAAGCACGGATTGTTTATTGTCATTATGGCGGCGTTCGCGCCGGTGCCGTACAAATTGATTGCGATGGCGGCGGGATTTTTAAGGCAGGACCCGGTTTTGTTTTTGGGGCTGTGCGCGATATTCAGAACCGGAAGGTTTGCGATTGCGGGATACCTGCTGTGGCGGTTTCAGGAACAGGCGAACAAAATCGCGAAGAAATACTTTTGGCCTTTGACGGCGGTCGCGATTGCCGCGGCCCTCGCCGGGGCGCTGATCCTGGCGCTTTAAGGTTGCGTTATATCTTGGAAAGAATCGTCATGATATTGTCGTAGACGTCCTCGATCGCGAGACTGCCGTCGAGGTCGAAGAACTTATCGCCCAGCCTTTGCCGCAGGAATTCTATCGTCGGTATGGTCTTTTCGCGGAACTCGGCGAAGCGCTTTGACAGCGACAGCGGATCCGTGTCGTCTTTGCGCGGCTCTTCCCCGCGAAGCAAATAGTCGTTGATCCGCTTGTCGCGGCGGCGTATCGCGGTTTCTTCGTCCAAATGCAAAAATATCGTTATGATGTCGAAATCCTTTTCGTACTTGTCGACCAGCCATTTCGCCTGGGGAATATTGCGCGGATATCCGTCCAGCAGGATATTTTTGTCGGGCGATATTTCCTGCTCGATCATCCGGTTCATGATGTCGTCGCCGACCAAAACGCCCGAGACCATGATCTCGTTGACCATTTTGCCCAGCTCGCTTTCGGGATCCAGCTTGCGGAACAGATTACCCGACGAAACGTGTACGGTATCCGGATGCCAGCTCATGATCCGGCAGTACGCGCCCTTGCCCGATCCCTGTATCCCCATCATTATTATAATTTTATGTTTCATATTTTGATTTCCTTTTTCTCATAGTCCACGGTCGCGCCATTAAACGAAATCATGTCGCCGTTGTCAAGCTCTAAAATATCCCCCGCCCCGAAGTTATGGACATCCGCGACCTTACGCGGGCCGACGCTCATACCGATCAGGTCGGCGATATAATGCTCTCCCTTTTTAAGCTTCGGCAAATCCGATCGATTTATAAACAGCTCGCGCCCGCGCAACTTCTCTGCGGCGCTGCGGTCGGCGACAAAATCCATTCTGCAGATTGCCGCATTCGGGCCCGCCGCGCGAACGAACTTTACGCCGGTGTTGAATTTTGCGAGATCGTCGGGCGATTCCGTAAAGGTCTGAACGCGCAACTCGCCTTTGACGCCCTGCGCCGCGACGATTTTTCCGACCAAGATTTTTTCACAGTCCGCCATGTTTGCAATTCTATCATTTTTGCTTTATAATGCAAAGATAATGAAAACGGCAATCAGCCCGACGCGGGCGGAAAATTTTGCGGAATGGTATCAGAATGTTATTGTGGCGGCGGATTTGGCCGAGAATTCCCCGTCCGCGGGTTGCATGACGGTAAAGCCCTACGGCTGGGCGATTTGGGAATTGATGCAAGCCGAAGAGGACGGGCGCATAAGGGCGGCGGGCGTGCAGAACGCGCAATTCCCGACGCTTATCCCGATTGATTATTTCAACAAAGAGGCCGAGCATGTCGAGGGTTTCGCCAAAGAATGCGCGGTCGTCACGCACCACAGGCTGAAATTCATCGACGGCAAGCTGTTGCCGGATCCGGAATCCAAATTGACCGAGCCGTATATACTCCGCCCGACTTCCGAAACGATAATAGGCGAGGCTATGTCGCGCTGGATAGAATCGTATCGCGACCTGCCGATGAAGCTGAACCAGTGGACCAGCGTTTTCCGTTGGGAAATGCGGCCGCGGATATTTTTACGCACGCGCGAATTTTTTTGGCAGGAGGGGCATAACGTTTTCGCGACCGCCGAAGAGGCGATGGCGGACGCAAAGAAAATGCTTAAGGTTTACACCGACTTTTCGCGCGAGATCCTGGCGATCGATTCCGTAATAGGCGAGAAGACGCCCGAAGAACGATTCGCGGGCGCCGACAATACATACACATTCGAACAGATTATGCAGGACGGCAAGGCCTTGCAAAGCGGAACTTCGCATTATTTGGGGCAGCACTTTTCCAAATCGTTCGATATAAAATTTTTGGGCAAAGACGGCAGGCAACAATACGCCTATACGACAAGCTGGGGGACTTCGACGCGCATGCTGGGAAGTGTTATTATGACGCACGGCGACGACGACGGCCTGGTTTTGCCACCGAAGATCGCGCCGTACGAAGCGGTGATAATTCCGATTCTGCCGGAGCACAACGATTACGCTCATAAGATTGCGGGGCAACTGAAGGAAACGAATCCGAACCTGCGGACGCTGGTTGATGACAGCGACGCGCGTAGCTCGGATAAAGTTTGGAAATGGATAAAGAAAGGCGCGCCGCTAAGAATCGAGGTCGGCACAAGCGAGGTTAAGGATAAGACGATAACATTGACCCGGCGCGATATTGGAAAGGAGAGCAAGGAAACCATCGCCGCCAAAGATTGCGGTGCGCGGATTCATGAACTGTTGCTAGCGATTCAATCGGACCTGCTGAAAAAATCAGAGGCGCGGAATAAAGAAATGACGCACGACGTCGCGGATGTTAAAGAATTGAAAAAGGAATTGGACGCGGGCAAGATAGGATTTTTCCGCCTGAAATACGCCGCGACGCAGTCGCCGGAATTCGAGCTGTTGGTCGAACAACACAAAATATCGCGCCGCTGTTTGGACAGCGACGACCCGTCGTACGTCTTCGTCGCCAAAAGCTATTAGCGTTAGACTATTACTGCGGCGCGGCGCAGAGCGCGACCCGAAAGGCCCGACGGAACGCATCCGAAGTGTTGTAGACGTAGTAGCCGCATTCGTACGCGCAATCGTTGGCGCAATGCGACGCCGAGTCGTAGACGTACTGGAACACCCAGCCGCCACACGTTGTCTTAGAACTATCAGTACACAACTGACACCAACAATTTGTGCCTACACCAGGATTATTTGACGGCGCGTTGGTTGCCCGATAGCAGTAATTACTACTGTTGGAAGAAAGACCTCCATGATTGGGATCCGATTGCGTCGAGCATCTGCCGTTCCCATATATCGTAGCACTCCCCGTTGTCAACGTACATGACGTGCCTGTCCAATCGTAAGTGCCGGTACCCTTAGAGGAGGGGGAACAACCACTACAGTTCTTGTATGGAAAATAACTACTGTTGGAAGGGGCGGAGCATATACTGGAAAGGGCGCTATGCGTAGTAGCCGAGCCGGAGACGGGAGCGGAAGGATTAGCTGCACAAAAGTCGGTGCTATATGATGGCCCGAGTATCTGTCCGATCTTGGCGGAGTATTGCGATAATGGGGTATCGGACGGCACCTGCACGCCATGCGCTTCTATCGCCTGGCGGATTGATTCTTTGCTGTTCATGATGTCTTCCAGCTTCTCCGCGATCGTCAGCTGGGCCGCGCCCGCGCTCGAGGCTATACTTATAATTATTATTGAGAATATTGCTTTTTTGAAACGATTGAGCATTCTCTTTCCCTTTTATACAAAAAAACCGCCGGGAATAGGCGGTCAGGGAGTTCAAAAAATCATATTTAGCAAAATGACCCCGCCGATCTTTGGGCAAGCCCTGTTTTATAACCGACGGCTCCCCGACCAAGCGGGGCACATTACAGCATAAAAAAAGGGCTTCCGCCCCAATATCTTTTTTATGCGGATACAATGCGCCAACTACGTCATTCGCGCATCGTGCTAAATTTGGACTTTTTGAAGGTCCTGAACGCACTTTCCTTGTGGGTTCGCTCGTATTGTAAACGATTCCCGGCAAAATGTAAAGAAATTTTTTGAAAGCGAAGTTTCGCGCCCGCTGGCGTTTTGCCTTTGTCGCAAAACGCCGCAGACGTGAGGATACCGGCGAATGGCATAGTTGGGACCATCCTTGTGTTGCCGGCTTTCTCGAACCGGATATGATCGAGAATTAGGACATGGGGAAAAACAATCGCAAGACCTGGCGGAAATGGGGCGCCGCGCGAACGCCGCGCCCGATGATTCCGTTCGAATAACAGCGCGAAAATTGTTCCTTAACGCGCCGTTGCTTACAGGATGTTTTATGTCCTTTGATTCGACATTCCTATCGGATCACGATCATTATAATTTCTTTCAAAAATAAAGTAAACAGGAACGTATTCTCAAAGCATATCAAGACGCCAATTCCTCAAGCGGCCAGCGCGGACGCGGCGCGGTCGGGCGCGCCGCCGCCGTATTCCCGGCCAGATAGTTTTCGATTCCGGCCCACGCGATCATCGCCCCGTTGTCCGCGCATAGTTTTATCGGCGGCGCGGCGAATCGCATGCCGTTTTCCGCCGCCAGGCTTGAAATGGCGCCGCGAATGGCCCGGTTCGCCGCGACGCCGCCCGCCGCGACCAATGTCTTGATGCCGACCGCGCGCGCTATCGCCCGCCCAAGCCTGTCGATTATCGCGTCTATGACGGCCTGCTGAAACGAAGCGCAAATGTCCGCCGCGACCGCGTCCGGCGTTTTGCCGAGTGTCATACGCACCGCGGTCTTGATTCCGGAAAACGAAAAGTCGAGGTTGTCCTGACCGCAAAGCGGACGCGGAAATCGAAACGCTTTCGGATTGCCATGCGCCGCTTCGCGTTCGACGGCGGGTCCGCCGGGATAGCCCAGCCCCAGCATCTTGGCCACTTTGTCGAACGCCTCGCCCGCGCTGTCGTCCAACGTTTGCCCCAAAAGTTCATAGCGCCCCACGCCCCGCGCGATCAGCGTCTGCGTATGCCCGCCCGACGCCAGCAATAAAAGATACGGAAAATCCACCGCCGCGGCGTCGCCGCCCGAATCCGATTCGCACCGAAGCCTTGGAACCAGCGCATGACCTTCCAGATGATTCACGGCTATCAGGGGTTTGTTCGCCGACATAGCCAGGCCCGCCGCGAATTCCCAGCCCACGATTACTCCGCCGATAAGGCCGGGCCCGGCCGTCGCCGCGATTATGTCGATATCCCGCGCGTCCATCCCGGCGTCGCGCAGGGCTTGCGCCGCCACCAAATCGATTGCGAGAATATGCGCGCGCGCCGCCAGCTCGGGCACTACGCCGCCCCATTCGCGATGCTCGGGCGCCTGGGAATAGATTACGTGGGAAAGAATATTTTTGTCCGAATCGACGACTGCGGCGGCCGTTTCGTCGCACGACGATTCGATTCCAAGACAGATTATTTTTTTCATTATGCATCCGCCTCCGCTACGGAGCGACCACGCCGCCCCGACGCAGGCGGGAGAGGTTATTTGTTGCCGGGCGCTTCGTTTTTCAGGCGCAGTCCGGCCACGCATATTTTGCCCGCGTCCAAAATTTTTATCTTCTGCGCGCTTTTCAACGTGGACATCTTGTCAAGGCACTTTCTGACATAGCCCGCGTTTCGCCTGAAGTGCCGAGAAACCACCGCGGTCTTGTCGGCAGCGGACGCCGCGGCCCATTCGCCCAGCGTTTCCTTGCTCAACGGGTTGTCGCTACAACCGGCCAGCGCCAGTAAACCGCACAAAACAATCAACATTCTCTTCATTTCTCGTTCTCCCAAATTATCCCCATATCCGCGCAGTTTTTACTCTGCGGACGCCTCCGTTTGCTCGCATCTGACCAGCCACAGATCGTAATCCGGATCGGTCAGCGGATTTTTCCCAGGCTCGTTCCTATCCATCCAACCCGAAAAAATCCCTGCGTCCCCCTTCGATACCTGCACGAACGCATAATAATCTTCCGGCCGAAATTCGTCGACGCCCAGGCATTTGCGCACCACGATGTCGACCTTGCCGAATTTCACCTTCTCACCGACCGGCGCCAAAACGCTATAGGTCTTTCCGGCCTGCTTGTTCATAATCTGCATTACGGCGGCGCCCATCGGAATATAATCCGTTTCCGCAATACCGCCGCGCGCCTGGGCGATCAGCGCCGCCGCCATCGCGAACACGGCGGCAAATCTGCTACGGCGATGATCGAAGCCCGTCAAATTCATTCTACTTTCCCAAGTCCTCGACTATGCGCGCCTTTTTGCCGGTCAGCGCGCGCAGGAAGAACAGCCTTGCGCGGCGCACCTTGCCGACACGCGCCCGTTCGATTTTTTCAATCGACGGAGAGTACAGCGGAAACTTGCGCTCCACACCCACGCCGTACGATTCCTTTCGAACCGTGAATGCGGCGGACAGGCCGACGCCGCTGCGCTCTATGCACACGCCCTCGTACAGCTGCGTCCTGAACTTGTCGCCGTCTTTGATTTTGCAATAGACTTTTACGGTGTCGCCCGCCTTAAAGTCCGGAATTTTTTTGTCCAGCCGACCGATCGCGGCCTTTTCAATCTTGTCTATGATATTACCAGTCTTCTTAACCATCTTTGTTATCGCCTTTAATTAAGTCCGGCCGCCGCGATTTGGTCGCCGCGTCCGATTGTTCTTTTCTCCACGCCATGATGTCCGCGTGATGCCCCGACACCAAAACCTCCGGGACGGCGCGTCCGCGCCATTCCTGCGGCCGAGTGTACAGCGGCCATTCCAAACCGCCTATCTCGAAGCTTTCGTTTTCGGTCGCGTCGGCTCCGCCGTTCAGGACATTATCGCACAGCCGAACCAAACTGTCAATAAAAACCTGCGCCGCGATTTCGCCGCCGGACAGAATGTAGTCGCCGATGGAAATCTCGTCGATTTTGTACTCGTCGATTACCCGCTGGTCTATGCCTTCGTAGCGCCCGCAGATCAATATAAAGGATTGTCCGGCACCTGCGGACAGGCGGCGCCGCGCCGACTTTTGATTCCACGGCTTGCCCCGCGGAGTAAAGTAGATGATTTCGGGACGGGCGCCCGCACCCGCGCCCGCAAGAGCCGCTTCTATCGCCAGGGCTATCGGCTCGGCGCGGATTACCTGCCCGTCCATTCCGCCGAACGCCGCGTCGTCCACGCCGCCGTAGTTGTTGCCCGCAAAGTCGCGCGGGTTTATCGTACGGTGCGACCATACGCCGTTCGCCAGAGCCCGGCCCACGACTCCGTTGCCGAGGGTTCCGGGAAACATTTCCGGGAAAAGGGTTATTATGTCGAAATGCATTTTTATATCGCCAAAGACGCGCCGCAAACGATTTGTTTTTTAAGCGACGTGCGCCGCGCGTCGATTGTAGAGAACGCCTTTGATGGGGCTCTTGCCGGTCGCCCGATCATAGGATGACAGCACGGACTCGATATCTTTCTCGTTCACCTCGCCGTCTTCCGTGAACAGTTTGAGGTGAAGGCGGTGCACCCTTTCGAACACGACGTCCGCGTCGATGCGTTTTTTCTCGTCGCAGGCCCTGCGCGCCTGTTTGTCCATTTTCAAGCGCTCGGCGTCCGACGCCATCAGCCATTTGAAAAGTTGCGGTTGCGTCTTGTCCTGCAGGTAAAGAATCTGTCCGGGCGACAGTTTCTTTTGTTCGCCCGCCGCCCATTTTCCCGCCAAATCCGCGCTTCTCGCCTCGTCCGGCGTTATGCGGTAATTTTCCATCAGGCGCCGTTTGAACAGTTCCTGCACAACCGCCATTTTCTCGGCCATATCCGCGCTTTTCGCCTCGGCCGGCGTTATACGGTAATTTTCATTCAGACGCTGCTTGTATACTTCCTGCCGGGATACTTTTTCTTCGCGGCACTTGTATTTTATTTTGGCGCGATGCCTGTTCGGCCGCACGCCCAGTATCATATATAATTCCTCTTCATCCAAATCGAACACCTCGGGTTTTAGTGTGAAAAAGGTAAAATTCGGTTTTTTCTCGGTAAACCTGGGTTCCTCGTCCCAATCGAATTTTCCCATCCATGACAATAATCTGTTGGAACTTAATACTTCCGCCACTTCGGCCATTTTATCATTTCTCGTAGATTTTCGCATACAACTTTTATTTTTGCTCATTTTTTATCCTTTGTTGGACTGCAATTATAGATAATTTTTTGACAAAATGCAAGCGTCGAAAAAAATCCGCCGCCTTGACTTTGGCTCGCCCGCCAGCTATATATTCCATTTGTTCCTAGCGGTCGAAGTACTTAAAGAATTCATCTTTTTAACTTCCAAATCACAATCTTATTTTGTAGAATTGCACGCACGTGGCACAAAAAAAGCAAAAAGGAGTAAAATCATGTCAAAGTTAAAAGGATCTCAAACCGAGAAAAACATTCTTACCGCGTTCGCGGGGGAATCTCAGGCGCGCAACCGATACGGCTTCTTCGCGTCCGCCGCAACCAAAGAGGGATTTCAGGCTATAGGCAAAATATTTCTTGAGACTGCCGAGCAGGAGCGCGAACACGCCAGTCGTCTGTTCAAGTTGCTCGAGGGGGGCGAGTTGGAAATAACCGCGTCGTTCCCTGCGGGCAAGGTCGGCACGACGCTGGAGAACCTGCAGGCGGCCGCGTTCGGCGAGAACGAGGAAAATACCGTCATGTATCCGAAGTTCGCCGCGATAGCGGCGTCCGAGGGGCTGGATGCGATTGCGGAAACCTTCAAGCATATCGGCTACGCCGAGCGCTATCACGAATCGCGCTACCGCGCCCTGATAGACGCCATCGAGAAAGGCACCCTGTTCAAGCAGCCGTCGGCCGTGATGTGGCGCTGCACGAACTGCGGCAACTGGCATATCGGAACGACCGCGCCGACGGTGTGCGCCGCATGCCTGCATCCGCAAGGCTTCTTCATCAGCGAGGGCACGATCAGCCGTTGCGATACCAGCGAGGGCTTTTGCGACTACACCGCGAACATGTAATGTTTAATCGGAAAGCGCCGGTTTCTTGAAAGCAGGAAACCGGCGCAAAAGCCAATACATTTCTATTGCCTGGCGCGGCGCAATCTGCTATTATTTTCGCATGAATCACAGCGGACGCAGTTTGATTGAGATGATGGGGGTCATGGCCCTAAGCGGTATTATGCTGGGCGGCGCCATTACGATGTTCCGCACGGTCCGCCGCAACGTCGTAAGGACCGAGGCCTTGCAGCGCCTGGAAAAAATCGTCGAGGATCGGCGGCTGTACAAAAGCCAAAAGGATTTCTCGGGAATATCCAAAGCTTCGCTTATTCGGGACAAGATAATCGACGAGAACGAAAAAATCGCCGGTTATAATTTCCGCATTACGGTTCCCGAGGACGCCAAAAGCTGGTCGATAATTTTCGACGATATGGACTACGGCGACTGCAGATACTTCGCCGCCGCGAAAATGCCATGGGCCGCGGGCGTCGCCGCCAACAACCGCGAAGTGAAGGATCCGGAATACGCGCAGTGCGCCGAATCTTACAAGAACAAACTGGAAATCATTATTAAATAAAGCGGGCGGCGTATGCAGAAACTCGGAATTATTTCGTTCTCGAAAATGGGAATGGGGGTCAGCAAGGAAAGCCATGGGTACCACTTCATCGAGGACATGGCCGAGGAAATGTCGGGCGTGCCGGTGCACAAGGTTTGGAGCAACTGGCCCAAGGATATGGACGGCTATAAGAATCAGAACTTGCATGTCAAAGGCTATGTGCGGACCCTGCTGGCGCGGCACGAACGGCTGCTGGTTTTCACCGAGGACCATTCGCTGGTGTCGGGAATCTTCTCGGCGTTCGGGGACGTTCCGTTCAATATGACTTACGTCGATTCGCATCCGGACATTCACACCTGGACCAGTTCGATCACCAAACTGCCGCACGGAATGTCGCTTGGAACCTTGTGCGGACTAGAGGGAAAATATTTCGAGGACCTGGCGGGCAACATCGCCAGCCTGCAGCTGATAGGCGGGCACGAGGCCGAGGCCGCCGAGCTGGAACACTTGGCCGCATTGGGATACAAATGCCAGCCGCCTGCGGAATTTAGATACCGCGGCGCGCCGGAAAACAACGCCCTGTCGCTGGACTTGGATGCGATCAAGGACTTTCGCGCGTGCAATTACCACGTGGGCGTTCTGCCGTACGAGGATATCCGCCCGATTGTGGAACAACTTGCAAAGAGCAAGATCATAGAGATATCGGAATTCGATTCGGACAAAGGCTATCGGGATTACGAAAAGGATATCGTGCGCGACCTGCTGAAGGTGGTCATAGGGAATTGAGGATTACTGTCCGCTTCCAACTATCTGTTCCGCGGCGTATTTCATTCTTTGCAGATAGGTTTCGTATTTCCTGCAATCCTGGCCTATGCCGGACCTGTACATGGACTTCATATTTTCGGCCATATAAAAGCAGCCCGCCAAATGCTGTTTGCAATAATTGTCGCCAGCGACGAAAGCGTTCTGCCCGCGCACGCTGGACTCCATCGTCGCCCAATCTATATTCAGCGCGTTCCCCAGGTTTTCCATGGAATTGCGCCCGGTCCCGTCGTCGAACGTCTCGCCCCAAAATTCGTACAGCTCCTGATCCGTCATGCCGCCGTTCGCGGCGCCGCCCTCTCGCATTACGGCGATTTTGCGCACCAAGCTTTCGATCGCGGGCTTGTACTCGCCGTCTATCTGCGCCAAGCGCGCGCTGCAATAACAGCGGTCGTACCTGGCCTTTGGACGATGACAGTAAGAATCCATGCATTCGGTATATCCCGCCAAGCATTGCTCGGGATTGATATTGCCGTTTGTTAAAGAGGCCTGAGGCGCCGCCGTGCCCCGCGTCGTTCGCGTCGATGTATCCGATTGCGTCGGAGAAACCAGCATTGGCTTCGCGGCCCGCGCGGCGGCGCCGTTGGCGGCACGACGCGCCACGACCCGGCGTGTTTCGGTCCGCGCCGAAGTTGGGACCGAAAGGACGGCCCGTTGCGGCGCAGCGGCGCGCGGAACTACCTTGCGCGTGGCGGACGGCGCCGCGGCGCCGGAATTTTTCGGATTTAATTTTTCTTTCAAGGTTTGATTGAGATACGGCTCCAGCATTTCATACTGGGACTGGGTTAATTGCGTCATAGCCGCCGCCGCGAACGACTGCGGCGTGAAAAGTAGCGCGCCGCATACGGCAAGCGCCCGCACAATGTTTTCGACGGAAAAAAGCCGCTCATTCGTCATCTCAATCTAAATGTCGCGCGGACGCCGACGGATAATTCGCCGTCGGTGGACTGAATATACTCGCCGCCGCCGGTGTCGGCCATAGATCTGGCCGCTTTCGCCAACTCCATCATCGGCCTGGGCTCGATCGAATCGCCGCGTCCGCCCCAATATTCAGCGGACATCAGGCGCCCGAGCTGCTCGCCGTCGCCGACGGCTATCGCCTGGGCCTTGGCGCGCGCGTCGCTTATCGCGCCTGCCAAACATTTCGCGGTCGCGTCCTTTATGACCGCGGTCGATGAGAAGTTGTTCAGATTCTCGGGGAAAACTTCGGCGTCTTTGATGTCCGCCAGGCTGACCAAAATCAGATCGATCGTATTGGCGTTATCCGTCACGACGGACAGCGTAATCTGGGTTTCGGTTCCCAAGGACTTCTGCGAATTATTTTCCCACTTGGTCTTCTCATAGCTCCAAATGTTTTTGGTCTGAATCTCGACGGACGGATCGCCCAGCGCCCGAATCTTCCGCACTATGCCGTCCGCGGCGTTCTGCGCGGCGCGAAGCGATTCGGCCGCGTTTTTGCGCACGGCCGACGTGCGCAGAGATATGCCGTACTTGTCCCGGCGAACTTTGACCGTGCATTCGCCGTTGACGGATACGGTGCGAGACGGCGCCGGATCCGGCATCGTTAGGGAATACATTATTGCGACCGCGATTATGGCGAACGCCCCTACGAAAAATTTCTTCATTTTGCTCTCCTTTAATTATATACGGCATGATACTACGGCCGCGCGCCGTTGTCCAGCCCTAGTTTTTCCTACGCTTCATGATCCAAGTCTGAATCAGGCCGACGATGCCGGACACCGTCCAGTACAGAACCAGCCCCGACGGCATGAACGCGAACATGGCGCCGAACATCAGCGGCATCCATTTCAAGACCGCCGCGCCCGGGGTATCCGCGGCCTGCTTCTGCATTCTGTTCTGCAGCCACATGGTCGCCGTCATCAGAACCGGCAGTATGAAATACGGATCCATCGCGGTCAAGTCGGCCAGCCACAAAAAGCCCGCGTGGCGCAACGGCACCGCGATCAGCAGCGCCTTGTACAGCGCGAAGAAAATCGGAATCTGCAGGAACATTATGCCGATAGACGACATGGGATTCACCTTGTGCGTCTTGTACAGGAACATGATTTCCTGCTGCATGCGCATTTTGTCGTCGGCGTAAAGCTTTTGCACGCGCTGAATTTCCGGTTGCAACTTCTGCATCGCGGCCATGGACTTGTAAGATTTTTTCGTCAGCGGCAACATCAGTATACGAATGATTATCGTCAGCAACATAATAGCCACGCCCCAGTTGGGAATCAAATCGTGCAACTGCCCCAGCGTCCACAGAAACGGTCGCGACAAGAATCCGAAAGTCCCGTAATCCAAAGTGCGGTCTATGTTCGGAATCTTCGCGGCGGCGGAGCGCAAAACTTCCAGCGTCTTCGGCCCTGCGAAAATTTCGGTCGAGATTTCTACGCTGGCGCCGGGCGCGACGTCGATATATTTGGGCGCGATTTCGGCCTGATACATTCCGCCCGCGCGCCGTTGAAGCTCGACAGTCTTTCCGCCGGGCTGCTTGGACGCGGCGATTACCTGCCAATATTGGTCGGTGAATCCGGCGAACGGGAATTGCCCCTCGCCTACCAAATAGCCCTTGGGTTTTTTGGCTAGGTCGTCCCAGGATTCTTTTTCTATGTCGCCGTTTACGCACGCAATCGCGCCGACATGCACCGCGAATCTGCTTTTCTTTTCATCGCCCGCGCGGACTATGCGGCTGTATTGCGAGACGCTGATCGCCTGCTTGCTTTCGTTTTTTATTTCGTCTTTTACGGTTATGACATAGTCGTCTGATACGCTGATATGGCGTTTGAATTGCACGCCGGATTTGCCCTTGTGCAGCAAGGCTTTTTCGCTGTCGGCTACTTCTACCCATAAGGTATCGGCAGTCGGCGCCTCGGCGCCGTTCGCGCGGATTTCCACTTCGACGAATTCGTTAGGATTAGCCAGCAGGCGCACCGGATCGGCCTTGGCGTCTTCGCTGCCAGGGGACTTCAGATTGGCGTCGTAGTCATACAGGGCTATGTCGTAAATGCGCAATCCTTGGACGGAGAATCCGAATTTGCCGCCGGAAATCTCGCGCTTTGGAACGGCGGAAATATCGACGGCCGGAACTTCGGCGGGCGTCGGCGCTACATCGTCCTTACGCCGAGGGTAAAAGAAAATCAGATACGCGGCCAGCAAGAGTATCATCCACGACAGCCAGCCAATCTTGCGGGGCTTGGCGTCGGCCTCGGCGTTCTTCATCTTCAAAAATTCCCGAAACCCCATTTGGTTGTCATACTTTTCCATTATGTTTCCTTTTGGATATAAAAATCAGCGCGTAATGTAATATATATAGTGCTACTCCGATGGAAATACAAGCGTCCGCGATATTAAAGGCGGGCCAGCGGCAAATGAAAATCTCGCTTTTTATCAGCGGCATGACCGCGTCGAAGCAATCCTTGTACGGCAGGCCGAAGTTCAAAAAGTCGATAACCGCGCCGAACCTGATGCGGTCGATTAGGTTTCCGAGCGCCCCGCCGACGATTAGCGACATGGCCCACAGCTCGCGGTTATGCCGAACTTTGGTAAAGAGATAATGGCCGAGAAATCCTATGATCAGGCCGGTCGCGGCGATAGTAATGACCGACGGCAATTCCTGGAACAAGGAAAAGGCCGTGCCGGGATTCCACGTAAAAGTCATATTGAACCAACCGGCGGGGTTCGGATATATCGCGCCCGTCGGGTCCGGAAACAAAACCGGATTGGGAACCAAAGCGCGATAGTCGCCGAACAGATGCCAGCCGCCGGCGGCCAAAGACAGCAAAATGCCTTTGACTATTTGATCCACCAGAACCGCGCCCGCAATGATAGAGATAATTTTTTTCATGCGCGAAGCATACAAAAAATATCCCGCAGTATCAAGAAATTATTAGAAAGATGCTTTCGGTCCTATTCGTGGCGCAGGGCATCGATAGGATTGAGCCGCGCGGCCTTAAGCGCGGGCATGACGCCGCTGGATATTCCTACGACTATCGCCACCACCACCGCCAGCACCGGCGCCGACATGGACAGCGGCACTTTGAAATCCAAAATAAAGCGCCCTACGCCCT
>Ga0268262_10000691_pt1 | contig 43766 bp, 44 predicted proteins | sample TergutNc150P3_FD_190354 | JGI IMG/M metagenome (GOLD analysis project Ga0268262, IMG submission 190354) | Nasutitermes corniger P3 segment gut microbial community from laboratory colony in Florida, USA - Nc150 P3 (SPAdes) (version 2) | ecosystem: Host-associated > Arthropoda: Insects >...
AGGGGCTTTTTACGGAAATATGAGATGTGCCGTCTTTGCTTTAGAAAACTCGCGAGCGAAGGGCTTATTCCCGGCGTTACAAAATCTAGCTGGTAGGAGAACAGGATGAGCGTATCAGATCCAGTTGCGGACATGCTGACAAAGATTAGAAATGCCGGCATGGCAGGACACGAAAAAGTAGATATTCCCACCTCCAGGCTTAAGCTTGAGATAGTCAAAATATTGAAGACCGAGGGATATATTAAGAACTTTAAGAAGGCGAATCAGGAAGGAGCGAATGTAATCCGGGTTTTCCTTAAGTATGATGACAATACCGCTCCGATTATTCACGGCATAGAGAAGGTGTCAAAACCCGGCCGCCGTGTTTATATGGGATATCAAAATATGCCGAGGGTATTGAACGGATACGGAACCCTGATCGTTTCCACGTCGCAGGGTGTTACAACAGGTAAGAAAGCGGCCGAGAAAAAAGTCGGCGGCGAAGTTATCTGCACGGTGTGGTAAGAGGGCGTATGAAACAAGTTTCATATTCGATTATAGTGCGCGTCTTACGCCGCGTTATTAGAGGTTAATATGTCGAGAATCGGAAAAATACCGGTTAAGGTTCCCGGTGGGGTTAAAGTTACTTTTCAAAACGAAGAGATGCTTGTGGAAGGCCCGAAGGGAAAACTTAAACAAAAATACAATCCTATAATCACTTTTGAAGACAAAGGCAAGGAAATTGTCGTTGGCAGAAAAGATGAGCAAAAACAGACAAAGGCTTTTCACGGTCTTTATCGCAACCTCCTTAATAATATGGTAATCGGCGTTTCAACCGGTTTTAACAGATCGCTTGTGGTTACCGGAGTCGGCTACAAGGTCGAAGTGCAGGGAAAACTCCTGTCCATGAGCCTCGGTTATTCCAATGACATTTATGTCGCCGTTCCCGACGGGCTTTCCGTCGCAACGGATGCGAGCGGCAAGATCACTATTACGGGAATTGACAAGCAACGCGTTGGGGAATTTGCGGCGCAGATTCGCAAATTAAGAGGACCCGAACCTTACAAGGGCAAGGGTATCCGTTATGATAATGAAATCATCAAGCGGAAAGTCGGCAAATCGGGCGTTAAGTAGGGTAAGGGTATGTTACAAAAAATGCTGGAAAAAGCCAGAAAGCGGCTTAGAAGAAAGATTCACATACGCAAAAGGGTGTGCGGAACCGCCGAGCGCCCGCGAATGACGGTTACGAAGAGTAACCGCCGTCTTTCTGTTCAAATAATTGACGATGACAAGGGACACACCCTTGTCTCGGCTTCGTCTCTTGAAAAGGATTTGAAGGGTATTAAGGCGACTGTCGCAGGGGCCGGACAGTTAGGTGAAATAGTAGGCAAGCGCCTGTTGGAAAGAAACATCAAAACCGTTGTTTTTGACCGCAACGGGTATTTGTATCACGGAATTGTTAAGGCTTTGGCCGATGGAACCCGGAAAGCGGGAATCAGTTTCTAGGGGGAATAATGGCGAAAACAAAAGATTTAATTGATGAATCAATGAACGAAGACAATATCGACGATAACAATGCTGATTCCGCGGTTGATACGGATTCCGTTGAAACGGTATCTGAAAGCCGTTCCGAAGGCAGGGGAAGACGCGGGCGAGGACGCGACAGGGATCGCGGAGATCGCGAACCTGTGGAAAAAGAATTTATCGAGAAATTGGTAAAGCTTAACAGAACAGCCAAAGTCGTGAAGGGCGGACGGCGTTTCTCTTTCTCGGCGCTTACCGTAATCGGCGACCGCAAGGGAAAAGTCGGCTACGGTTTCGGCAAGGCGAACGACGTGTCGGAAGCTATCCGTAAAAGCATCGACAGGGCGAAACGCAATATGATTCATCTGCCCGTAAAGAACGGCACGATTCCCCATGAGGTAAAGGGATTTTTCAAGTCTTCTTACGTACTGTTAAAACCAGCCCGCTCGGGAACCGGAATTATCGCCGGAGGCCCCGTACGGGCGATTATGGAAGCGGGGGGCGTTACCGACGTACTTTCAAAGTCGATAGGATCGTCAAGTCAATATAACGTGGTCAAGGCAACATTTGAGTGTATTAATAGAATGATGGATGCCAGGACAATTTCAAGGAACAGGGGCAAATCCCTGAATGAGCTGTGGGGTTGATATGGATAAGATAAAAATCAGCCTTGTACGCAGTACGATAGGCGCCCTGCCGAGACACCGCGCTACGGTCCGCTCTTTGGGGCTTCGCAAAATCGGCTCCAGTACCGTGCAGGAAAAGAGTCCCGCTATTTTGGGGATGGTAAAAGCGGTCGCTCATTTAGTATCAGTAGAGGATGTCAAATAATGGCGCACGATTATGATTTGCGCGCTCCGGAAGGCGCTAATAAGAAAAAAAGAATAATTGGCCGCGGACAAGGATCGGGTAGAGGAACAACGGCCGGAAAAGGAAACAAAGGACAACAGGCGCGTTCAGGCGGCAAGACTTATGTGGGTTTTGAAGGCGGACAGATGCCCTTGTACAGGCGTCTAGCGCACAGAGGCTTTTCCAATTATCCGTTTAAACAGGAATGGCAGATTGTCAACCTTGGCGAAATTGAAAAGCGATATGAAGCGGGCGAAACCGTAGAGCTTGCTACCCTTCATAAAAAAGGGCTTGTTAAAGGCGTTGACCCAATCAAGGTTTTGGCCAACGGCGACTTAACTAAAAAATTAAGTTTTAAAGTTGACGGCGTTTCTTCTTCGGCAAAGGAAAAAATTGAAAAAGTCGGCGGCGACGTTACCGTGATTCCCGCTCCCGAAAAAGCGCGTCCTAAAAACAAGAGTAAAAAAGCTAAAGCGGGTGGAAAAAAATAAATGGCTAATCCGATAATTGGAATGTTTAGAATAAAGGAACTCCGCGAGCGTATTCTCTTTACGATAGGAATGCTCCTGGTGTTCCGCGTCGGCGCGGTGTTCCCGATCCCAGGAATAAACGTAAGGGAATTATCCCGCTATTTTATGGATCAGGCAAATACGGGAAATCCGATAGTGGACTATTTGGACTTCTTCGCGGGCGGCGCGTTCTCCAACTTCTCGGTATTCATGCTCGGTATAATGCCGTACATTTCAATGTCGATTATCATGCAGTTATTGCTTATCGTCTTCCCAAGTTTAAAGAAAATATCGCAGGAGGAAGGCGGACGTAAAAAGATACAGCAATGGCAGCGTTACGGAACAGTAGTGGTCTGCCTTATCCAATCTTACGCCGTGACGCAATACGCGCAGGCTATTTCCCGTAGTGTTAATAATCTTCTGTTTATCGGTATGGGGGCGTTTACCTTAATAGCCATGCTTACCGTTACGACGGGAACCATGTTCCTAATGTGGATGGGAGAGCAGATTACAAAGCGCGGTCTCGGTAACGGAATATCGCTTTTAATCTTCGCGGGTATCGTTGCAAGGCTTCCGCACGCGGTTTACGAATTAATTGATATGATGAGGAAGGGTACCCTTAATCCGGTGTTTGTCGTTATCGTTTTCGTGATGTTTATCGCGGTAGTCGCGCTTGTCGTGCTTGAACAGCAGGGGCAGAGAAAAATCCCCGTGAATTACGCGAAGCGCGTCGTAGGTAGAAAAATGTACGGGGCTCAAAATACATATATTCCGTTTAAAATTAATCCTTCGGGAGTAATACCCGTCATCTTCGCATCGTCAATCTTGATGTTTCCCCTGCAAATAGCGCAGACTGTCGGCGGTAATGTACCGTGGCTTGCGACGGCTGCGCGTGTGTTAAGTCCAAGGGGAACTCTTTACAATATATTGTATGTGCTGTTAATTATTTTCTTTGCCTATTTCTATACGCAGGTTTCTCTTAACCCCATAGAAATAGCCAAACAGATTCGGGAAAACGGAGGTTCCATTCCCGGGATTAGGTCGGAGAAGATAGAGGAGTACCTTACCAAAATCCTGAACCGCATCGTGCTTCCCGGTTCTTTATATCTTGCCCTGATAGCGGTCATTCCGACCTTTATCCAGTGGGCGTTTAAGTTTCCAACGTCAATTTCCTATTTAATGGGCGGTACGTCGCTGTTGATTATGGTAGGCGTTGGTTTGGATACGATGAGCCAGCTTGAGGGATTGTTGAAAATGCACCATCATGAGGGGTTGGTCAAGCGCGGAAAACTGCGCGGACGGAACTTGTAAGTATTAAGGATTTAGGAGATTATAAGGAATGAAAGTTAGAACAAGCGTGAAGCCCATTTGCGACAAATGCAAAGTCATTAAGCGCAATGGGATTGTTCGCATTATATGCCAAAATCCCAAGCATAAGCAAAAACAGGGTTAAGGAAAGGAGAGTACATGGCGCGTCTTGTGGGAGTTGACCTCCCAAATAAACATGTGAATATCGCATTGACCTACATTTTCGGTATCGGAAGGCCAAGCGCGGATGCTATTGTCGCGAAGGCAAAGCTCGATCCCATGAGGCTTATTAATGATTTATCTCAGGAAGAATTAAACGAACTGAGAAATATCATTGAAAGCGATTATAAGGTTGAAGGCCGTTTACGCACGGAAGTGGCGTTAAATATTAAACGGCTGATGGATATTGGCTGTTACCGGGGACTTCGGCACCGTAAGGGACTGCCGCTTCGCGGTCAACGCACAAGGACAAACGCCCGTACTCGCAAGGGTAAAAAGAAAACCGTTGCCGGTAAGAAGAAATGAGTTTTTTGGAGGAATAAGTGGCTGCTGCTGCAAAAAAGAAGAAAGAGAAAAAGTCGGTATATGAAGGGAATGTCTACATTCAGGCGACCTTCAACAATACTATTGTTACAATTACCGATCTGATGGGAAACACCGTTTCGTGGGCTTCATCCGGGATGTTGCAATTCAGGGGCGCGAAAAAATCGACCCCGTTTGCCGCCCAGTCGGTAACCGAGACCGCCGCCCAAAAAGCGTTACAGGCGGGGTTAAGGGAAGTGCATGTATTTATTAAGGGGCCGGGCATCGGAAGGGAATCGGCTATCAGGCAGCTGGGAGTGATGGGCATCAAGGTAAAATCAATCAGCGACGTTACTCCGATTCCGCATAACGGCTGTAGGCCAAGAAAAACCAGACGTATATAACAATCGCATCGCGATAGATTAGGAGAGGAAGTATGGCAAGATATACCGGCCCTGTTTGCAGAATGTGCCGTGTAGAACAGAAAAAATTGATGCTCAAGGGGAATCGCTGTAAGAGCGATAAATGCCCGATGAATAAAAAGAGGGCCGCCCCCGGGAAGGATCCAAAATCACGCCCCGGCAAAAGGTCCGATTACGGCGTTCAGTTACGCGAAAAGCAGAAGCTTAAGAGAATTTACGGAATGGTGGAAAGCCAGTTCCGTCTTTTCTTTGAACGCGCTCAAAGAATGCCCGGCATTACCGGTGAAAACCTTTTTGTATTGCTTGAAAGGCGGCTTGATAATGTCGTTTACCGTCTTCGCTTCGCATCATCCAGAAGCCAGGCGCGTCAGCTTGTTTTGCACGGACATATACTGGTAAACGGAAAAAAAATTACGATACCTTCCTACATTGTAAAACCTGAAAATGAAATCAGCGTCGCGGAAGGAAGCAAGAGCATGACGGTTATTAAGGACGCGTTAAGGGAATTCGGCAAATCAGGCATAATGCCCTGGCTCAGTCTTGATCCTGACGCGATGAAAGGGAAGTTCCTTGCTTCTCCAAGAAGAAGTGATGTTACCGATCTTGGCGATATTAAGGAACAGATGATTATAGAATTATATTCTAAATAAGGAGCACTCATGGCACGTAAGAACCTTATAACAGGATTTAAACGTCCCAAAAGTTTTACTTTTGAACATGATGAACTTACTCAAAATTACGGCAAGTTTGTCGCTTCTCCGTTTGAGCCGGGTTTTGGTACGACGGTCGGCAATACTTTACGCAGAGTTCTCATCTCATCGATACAAGGGTATGCGATCACCGCTGTAAAAATAGAATCAATCGACGCTAACGACACTACACATAACGTATCCAGCGAATTTGAAACAATTCCCAACATTGTGGAAGACACTCTTGAGGTTATAAACAATCTCAAGCAGATTCGCTTAAGACTGCCTCAGGACGCGGAGCAGGATGTTCTGCTTTATGAATGGACAGGCAGGCATGATATAAAGAGCGATGACTTCGCCCGTCCGGGACAGGTAGACGTGCTTTCCACGGGCCAGCATATAATGACTTTGATGGACAACGCTAATATCAGGTTCGAGATTCAGATTGATCTCGGCCGCGGATATGTTCCGTCGGAGGTAAACGAGCGCTACATCGAAGTTATAAATACGATTCCCGTAGACGCTATTTTTTCTCCCGTAAAAAAAGTAAAATTCAACGTTGAATCCACGCGGGTAGGACAGCGCAACGATTATGACAAACTTGTTCTGGAAATATGGACGGACGGGACGGTAAAACCGGAAGACGCTCTTGCCGAAGCCGCAAAGATAGCCAAAGATCATTTTTCCGTATTTATTAATTTTGATGAAAGCAACATCGGTCTTGACGACGATCTTGACGATGAAAACGATCATATTAGAAAAGTTCTTAATACTCCTGTCGAGGAATTAGAGCTTTCGGTTCGTTCTTCTAATTGTTTGAAGAACGCTAATATTAAAACAATAGGGGAACTTACGCGCAAAACGGAAGATGATATTGCCAGAACGCGCAATTTCGGCAAGAAGTCGCTTCAGGAAATCAAGGAAAAACTTAAGGAATGGAATTTAAGCCTTGGAATAACCGATTTGAACGTCCTGAAGAACGCCCGTATGGAGCCCAAAAAGGATACGGAAGATGAAGCATAAAAGAGGATTTAACCCCCTGAACAGGATGGCGTCTCATCGTAAAGCGTTGCATCGCAACATGGTAACGTCTCTTTTTAAACAGGAGAGGATCAGGACTACAAAGGCAAAAGCCCTTGAAGTTCGCAGAACGGCGGAAAAGATGATTACCCGCGCCAAGGAAGATACGGTTCATAACCGGCGTATTGTTTCAAGCCGTTTGTATAACGAGGGTATTGTAGCGAAACTTTTTACGGTTATCGCCCCCAGAATGAAAGACCGCAACGGCGGGTACACCCGTATTATCAAACTAGGGGAGCGCAAAGGCGACGCGGCCGAAGTCGTCATTCTTGAACTGGTTGATTATAAATTGGATACCAGCGAGAAAAAGAAGGGGAAAAAAGGCGAAGAAAAGCCTGCCGCCAAGAGCGACAAACCTGTAAAGAACAGTAAACCCGTCAAAGACGGCAAGAAGGGGAAATAAATGGCAAAACCACATAGAGGTCAAAGTCTTAGGGAATTATACGCGCGAGGCCGCGGAGAGTGTCCTGTTTGTAAAAGAAAAAATGTTAAAATTATTTATGAACAGGAATCCGGCGGGAAGAAGTTTAAGATTTGCAAAACTTGCAAAGCCGCGGTGAAGAACGGGACAAAGAAATTGCCTGCCGTTGAGGCTGAGACGGTTACGGCGTAAATTTTTCGAACCTGACCACTCCAGAGTGGTCAGGCACACGAAGATCACGAAGACGCTAAATAAACGCACGGCGTAGCCGTGTGGAGTAATAATGCCGCATAGCGTAGCACCAATAAATGCCGCTGTATGAAATAAAAGCAAGGCGGCCTTTAGGCTGCCGTCAGTGCGCAAAGATCACAAAGTTCATTATAGGTGTTTTAAAGAAGTTGGACGACATAAGGATAAATTATTATTTCTTATTAGTTTTACCTTTTAATTGTCGAATATATTCTTTATAGTAATATGCGGTTATTATCCGTAAACATTGTATCATCCACAGCTAAACAGAATGAACCCTATATTAGGGTAATAAAGCAAAAGGATCACTCTTAATAATAGGCGCGTTCAATCTGTCCGTTACTCCCTTAAAAAATTCAAAGGAAAGGCCGCTTCCTAAGTTTTTAAGGGCGTGGGCGTTTAAAAGTTCTTCCGTATATGAATACAACGGATATATTTTTGTGTTTTTAAAACCTCTGTCATAATGGGTTATAACGGGAATTATTCCGTAGTTTTCTATGGAGAGTTCTCCTGTTGATTTTTTTACGAAAGTAAGGGAAATCATTCCGCCGATTATTCTTTCTCTTTCCCTTTGGTGTGAGGCGAAATTACCGAGCGAGTAATAGCATAGGGTTTCTTTTCCGTCGGGGCGGGGCAGTTTTTCCACGCGTTGAAGGACGTGCGGATGATGTCCGATGATGAGGTCTACGTTCAGTTGGGAAAGAAAGAGGGCGAAATCGGTCTGTGTTTTATTGGGCTGGAGCATATATTCATCGCCCCAGTGCATTGAAACGATTAAAAAGTCACATAACGGACGCAGGGAGGTAATTTCTTCTTCCATTTTTACTTTTTCAATTAAGGAGACAAGGTTTGGATTGTCTTTGGGAAGCGCATTACCGTTAAGGCCGTAAGTATAGGATAAAAATCCAAGGGTTATATTATTTTTTGTTATAATACGCGCGCTTTGCCCTTCCTTACGCGCTCCGATTACGGTAAATTCCGTTATTGTATTTAGATAATCAAGGGTGGATTTAAGACCCGACGCGCCTTTATCCATCGCGTGATTGTTCGCTAAATTTAAAATGTCGAATCCGGTATCCAAATGTGTTTTCGCTAGCGATTGCGGGGTATTAAAAGCGGGATATCCCGAATAGCCGAAGCTTTCGCCGGCCATTACCGTTTCCTGATTTATAAACGCGAGATCGGCGTTTTGGATTATGCTTTTTATTTCCGTATAAATCGGCGAAAAATCATAAACTCCGTTTGTTAAATGCGAATTAATCAATGATTCATGAAATAAATTGTCGCCGGCCGCGATGAAGGTAAGGCTGTAAATCGCGGGTTCCTCTTCTTTTTGTGGAACCGCGGGAGCAAGGATCTTTTCCTCTTTTTTTCCGGAAATTAAGGAAAAGAAATTTTTTTTCTTGTCTTTATCGGTAACTATTTGATCAGGATCGCTATCCGGCATACCGGGTTTGGATTGGCATGATAAAATAAAAAATAATAAATAAAAAATAATAAATATTTTATTTTTCAAATCTGCCTCCGATAACGCGCTGTGAGCCGCTAAGATCACTGTATAATTGTATATCTATAAATCCTTTTTTTTCAAGTAAAATCGTTATCTGTTCCATTTGTCGGGGGTCGGCTTCCAATAGCAAAAATCCGTTTTTTTGCAAATGATCGGGGGCTTTGTCTATGATACGCTTTATTATTTCGAGCCCTGAAATTCCGCCGTCAAGGGCGACGCGAGGTTCATTTTGCACTTCCGCGGATAGGGTTTGAATTTCGTCAGAGGGAATGTATGGCGGGTTTGAGACGATTAGGGAATAGACCGCGGGAGGGGGACAGGGAAGCGCGTCGTATAAATCGCCCTGTAAAAATTTTATTAAATTGCCGCCAAGAAGTTTTTCGGCGTTACGAATCGCGGTATTTAGTGCGTTAGGTGAAATATCCGTCGCGGTAATTTCACAGGCTTGTCTTTCGTTTTTTAATGAAATCGCTATCGCCCCGCTTCCCGTGCAGAGGTCTAATATGCTTATAACAGGGGCATCTTGCGTATTTTTTTGAATAATATCTATTGCGGTTTCCACAAGGGTTTCCGTTTCCGGTCTTGGAACAAGTACGGACTTGTTTACTTCAAATTCCAGCCCTCTAAACTCTTTTTTTCCGATTATATACGCGGTACATTCTCCGTTTGCCCTTCTTTCTAAAAGAGAGCAAAATTCCGCGCACTTTTTTTCCGAAACACGGTCCGTACCTTTCGCGATAAGTTCGGCGCGGCCGGTATTTAATATATGCGCGAGTAATAAGGAAGCGTCAAGTCCCGGAGTTTTTATTCCGGCATATTTTAAATCCGCGCTTCCCTGCGCAAGAGCTTCACGGATCAGCATGTTACGATTCGCCGTCTGCGGGCGTATCCGACGCGCTACTTTGCAATAGTTCTTCTTTTGCGGAAAGTTTAAGTGCGTCAAAAAGCTCCGATGTGTCGCCCTGCATGATAAGATCAAGTTTGTAAAGCGTAAGATTGATGCGGTGATCGGTTAATCGGTTCTGCGGAAAATTGTAAGTTCTTATTCTCTGGGAGCGGTCGCCCGATCCTACCTGGCTCTTTCTTGCCTCGGCCCTCTGCGCGGCGGCTTTTTCTTCTTCCATCTCGTAAATACGCGCCCTAAGTATGCGCATGGCTTTAGCCTTGTTTTTTATCTGGCTCTTCTCGTCCTGGCAGTGTACCGTAACTCCCGTCGGCAGGTGCGTTATGCGCACTGCGGAATCCGTAGTGTTAACGCACTGGCCGCCCGGGCCGCCCGCGCGCATTACGTCAATGCGGAGATCTTCCGGCTTTATATCGATCTCGGTCTCGTCGGCCTCCGGCAAAACAGCCACGGTTACCGCGGAGGTGTGTATTCTGCCCGACGCTTCGGTCGCGGGAACCCTCTGTACCCTGTGAACTCCCGATTCATAACGGAGATTTTCGTATACGTTATTTCCGCTGATTGAAAAAACAATTTCTTTTATACCGCCGAGTTCCGTATCGTTTGAATTCATTACCTCGAACTTCCAGCCCTTGGTTTCGGCAAAACGGGAATACATACGGTAAAGATCGGAGGCAAAAAGCGCCGCTTCCTCGCCGCCTGTTCCCGCCCTTATTTCCATTATAATATTTTTCTCGTCCAGCGGATCTTTCGGGATAAGGAGGACTTTAAGCTTTTCACTTTCCGACGCGAATTTGCTTTCCAGACTTTTAAGTTCCTCGCGCGCAAGCTCCTTCATTTCATGATCTTTTTCATCTTGAATAAGGGTTTTAGTATCATTGATTTGTTTTTCCAATTCCTCTATGCCGTTATGCAACTGCGAGATTTCGCTTAAGCGGGAGTGTTCCTTCATTACGTCGCGGTAACGGTTTTGATCTTTTACCAGCGAAGTATCCTGAATAAGTAGATTTAATTCATCGTATCTTTTAAGCAGTGACGACAGCCGCTCGTTCATGGCTTAGCTTATCAAAAATTTATCTTTAGGGCAAGTTAGTCTACAATACAAAGTTAAAACATACTGAAACATCTAAAAACCTAACCGAGGTTTTTAGTCATTCCGGTGTACATATCTTTATTTTATGATATAATAAAGCCTGAGGGGAAATTGGAAAAAATCTTACAGCTTATAAAGGATTGGTTTCAAAAACTGTCCGCGGCGCGGAAGAGTCGGCTTGCGATTATTTGCACGGTTGTTTTTGCCGCGGGGCTGACCTTGTCTGTCATTATTTCGCTGGGAACGCATGGCGTAGAAAAAAAGGAAAAAGAAACAAAAACAAAGCCCCATGAATCTGTTGTTACCGTTCCCATTCCCGCGGAAGAGCTTTTTTTACCGGATGAGCCTGATTATGTCCCCGGAGTGCTTTTGGAGCGGGAACAACGGGCAAATTGGACCGATGAAGACGCGTCCGAGTATTGGCAAGACCCACTTAAGTATGGCGAAGAACAGTGGCGTGAAAAGATTGAAACCTCTATTGATAAATTTATGGAGCAGGTTCCATGAAAAAACTTAACTTAATTTTAATAACCGTATTATTCGCTTTTTTATTTTCATGCGCCGGAAAACCGAATGTGAAGACTACGGGGAACAATGAACAGGCGAAGGAAAGTGTCGTTGGACAGACTGATAAGCCGACGGAAAAAGCGGATGAACCGGCCGTTGAAGCGCAAGCGCCTGTCGATTTGGCTGTAGCCGCCGCGGAAGAACCGGCGAATACGCCGACCGATGTACCGACGGAAAAAACGACAGAAATATCGGCGGAAGAACCGCAAAATGATAAAATAGCGCAAGCCGATTCCGGTAAGGAGACTATCGCTGATTCGGCGTCGTTGTCCAATAAAACCGAGCCTGCCGTGGCGGAACCTGCGGCTAAAACGCCGTCTGTTTCACCGGCTTCGTCTTCACAGGCGCAGACACAACCGCAATCACCGCAGTCTAGTCCTCCCGCGCAAAGTCAACAGCCGCAGTCGCCGCAGTCAAGTCAACCCGCGCAAAGACAACAGCCGCAGCAACCGCAGTCAAGTCCGCCCGCTCAAAGACAGCAGACGGCGCAATCACCGATACAGCCGCCGCCGGAAGAAAAAAAAGATTCATCTGAAAACGCTTCTTCCGGCGATGATTCTCAAGACGAAAAAAAACCTTCCCCTTCCATAGCGGGCGGTAATTTCGTTCCCGCCACAAGGATTGAATCTTTGACCCAAATGGGGACTATGCCGCAAGACAAGGAAATTATTTTTTCACGGATTGTACGCGCTACGGCGGGACAGATAGTCGAGATTCCTTTCCGTGGAAACGGCTGGGTTTATCTGGGGGAACTCACCTCACAGCGCGGAATAGTTTTTTCTTCGCGGCGAAATGATTCCGAGGGACAGAGTTTTATTTTTACGTTGGAAGAAGCGGGAACCTATGCTTTAAAATTTTACCGGCAGGATTTTATCAAAGACTTTATAATAAACGATCATGTACAGGTAGTTGTCGGAGAAGCCCCTTCCGCGGGAGTCGGATGGTTTAATCCGCCTGCGGATCGCGGCAGGGTAGTGGCGCAACCGCGCTGGCCGTCCCCGATTGAAGAAACGCAGATACAAAGCGGCACAAGACCCGCCTCGGAACCAGTCGTAACTTCCGCGGCCGCCGAACCCGCAAAAGATGCCTCGCCCCAACAAAAGACCGCTTCCGATCAGGAAACAAGAACTCCGCAAAGAACTACTCCCGCGCGGGAAACAAATCCCGCGGATAGAACACCTTCGCAAAATACCCAGTCCGCTTCCGCTGCGGGCGGGCAGACTGCCGTTACGCAAACTGCACAGACCGGACAGCCGGCTTCGGCGACAACGGCGGAACAACGCGGCGGCGAGAGCCCTTCTACGGAAAAGCCTGAAAAACTAGCGCCGGATGCTTTATTAAAAAAGGCGAAGGAAACATTTGACGGGGGAAATATCGCGGCGGCGATAGCGTTACTCGAACAATTTGTGACGGATTACCCCGGCGGCAGTGATGAAGTTTACTGGCAGTTAGGGCAGTGCTACGAAGCCAACAGCCCGAGTAGAAATATACTTTCTTCTTTGGATTATTACCGCCGCCTTATAAATGATTATCCTCAGAGCGGGCGCTTTAATGACGCGCGTCGAAGAATAGCGTATTTGGAAAGGTACTATATTAATATACAGTAACGGTTAAATCCTCAACCTCTCCAAATGGTGATAAGCGGCGCTACGTAGCTGTTTTACGCCCTGGTCTTTTAAATAGTCGTCAAAAGTCATCATGCGGTCGATATAGCGTTCCGTGTTTTCTTCCTGCGGTAAAATTTCGATAATCCTGTTTGCGATTGAATTGATAAATTCGTGATCATGGGAATTAAAAAGTATAACTCCGGGGAATGATGTAAGCCCGTCATTGAGGGCGGTTATCGCTTCAAGGTCGAGGTGGTTTGTCGGCTCGTCAAGGATTAAAACATTAGCGCCGGATAACATCATCTTGGAGAGCATACAGCGCACTTTTTCGCCGCCTGAAAGGACGTTTACGGGCTTAAGGGCTTCTTCCCCGGAAAAGAGCATACGGCCTAAAAAACTGCGGACATAAGTTTCGTCCTGATCGGGGGAATACTGCCGTAACCAGTCCGTAATCGATAAATTAGAACCGAAAAAGGAAGCGTTGTCCTTTGGGAAATAGGAAAAAGAAGTGGTCTGCCCCCATGAATACTCGCCGCTTTCCGCCTTCCTAACGCCCGAAATAATGTCAAATAACGCTGATTTGGAAGAGTGTTCAAGCCCCACGAACGCTATTTTGTCGTTCTTATTTACCGTTAGCGAAAAATCTTTTAAAAGCGCCGCTCCTTCAAAAGAAAAATTTATTTTTTCCACGCGAAGAACATTATTGCCGATCTCGCGATCCGGCTTAAAACCGGCGTAAGGAAATTTTCTGCTTGTTACGGGAACATTTTCAAGGTCGAGTTTTTCCAGTACTTTTTTTCTGCTTGTCGCCTGTCTGCTCTTGCTTGCGTTAGACGCGAACCTTTGAATAAATTCCTTTAATTCTTTCGCTTTGTCCTCGCGTTTTTTTAACTGATCCCGCGCCTGTCGCTGTAATATCTGGCTCATTTGATACCAGAAATCGTAATTGCCGGAATATGGGGTAATTCTACCGAAATCAATGTCGCATACGTTCGTACAGACCGCGTTTAAAAAGTGACGGTCATGCGAGACGACGATTACCGTGTTGGGAAAGTCGATTAAAAAATCCTCAAGCCATGAGATTGATTCCAAATCAAGGCCGTTTGTCGGTTCGTCAAGGAGCAGTATGTCGGGGTTGCCGAAAAGCGCCTGCGCCAGAAGGACGCGCACTTTTTTTGATTCGTCAAGCTCCGCCATGAGGCGGCCGTGATCTTCCTCGTCAAGGCCGAGGCCGGAAAGAAGCTGTCCCGCCTGCGCTTCCGCTTCCCAGCCGCCGAGGTCCGCGAAGTCGGCCTCAAGCTCGCTGGCGCGAAGACCGTCCTCTTCGGTAAAATCCTCTTTAGCGTAAATCGCTTCGCGTTCCTTTTGCGTTTTGTAAAGTTTCGGGTAACCCATGATTACCGTTTCAAGCGCCGGATATTTTTCAAAGGCGAAGTGATCCTGTTTTAAAACGGCGATACGCTGGTTTTTTGATACCGAAACTTCCCCCTTGTCATGCTCAATCTCGCCTGAGAGGATTTTTAGGAAAGTTGATTTACCCGCCCCGTTGGCGCCGATTATCCCGTAACAGTTGCCGGGAGTGAATTTTAAATTTACGTCCTTAAAAAGCGTACGCTCTCCGAAGATTAGGCTTAAATCCGTGACGGTTATCATTTTTTCTTAAATAATCCTATAAATTTTGATATTATTCCCTTTTTAGCGGGAATAGTTTTAACGCTTGCCGTCTCAATACTTGTCGTTTTAATGACATTTGTTTCAACCGCGTCAGTCTTAACGTCCGCCGTTATAGCGTTAGCTGTTTTTACGGTATCCGATTTTCCCGCATATTTCTTTTTATACAATGCCATTCGCTCTTCCATGGAAAGACGCGAAAGGTCCTGCTCTCCACCCCTATTTTTAAAAGGTTTTCTTTTATGTTCCGCTTCTGAAGAACTTTTACTTTTACCGAATTTTTTAGCCGGAGTTTTAGCCGGTTCGGCGGGTTTTCTTTTTTCGTCGCGTTTAAATTTATCGCGTCTTGTATCGGATGTTTTTGTCTCTTTAGTACGCGATCCCTCATAGATATCGATGGATATAAATTTACCCGCGCTTTTGTCATCATCGTAAAGATCATGCATCGCTATTTCCGACGGAATTTTTTTTCCGATATAACGCTCAATGGCGGGTAATTCGTATACGTCCTGTTCGCTGGCGAGGGTAATCGCCTTGCCTGTTTTTCCGGCGCGGGCCGTTCTGCCGATACGGTGGACATAATTTTCGGCTTCTACGGGAAGATCGTAATTTATAACCATGGCGAGACTTTCAATATCAAGTCCGCGCGCCGCGACATCGGTGGCGACAAGTGTTTTAATTTTTCCGGCTTTTAATTCATTGATAATTTTAAGCCGTTTTACCTGCGGCAGATCGCCGATGATAAATTCACAGGTGTATCCGTTTATTTTAAGGCGCTTCGCGACAATTTCGGTGTGTTTTTTTGTATTGCAAAAAATCAACGCGCTTTCCGGCTTCTCGCGTTTTAAAATCCCTAGAAGGAGGGGCATTTTTTCACCCGACGGAACATGGTAGAGAACCTGCGTGATTTCTTCGACGGTGACGATTTCCGGTTTTATATCAATTTCAAAAGGCGATTTCGTATATTCCCACGCCAGATTTTTTACCCACGAGTTTAATGTCGCGCTGAAAAGCATCGTCTGTCTGCGGTCGGATGAAGGCACTACCTTGATAAGTTTCCGTAAATCGGGATAAAAGCCCATGTCAAACATACGGTCTGCCTCGTCAAGAACAAGAAACGATATTTCCATCAAATTCATTTTGCCGGATTTGTTAAGGTCAAGCACCCTGCCGGGGGTTCCGACTAAAATTTGCGCGTTTTCCTTTAGCAATTTTTCCTGTTGTCCGTACCCTACGCCGCCGTAAAAACATCCTGTTTTAAAAGGCAGATATTTGCCGAGTTTTTTAGCCTCTTCCTCCGTCTGTACCGCCAACTCCCTTGTCGGGGCCATGATAAGCGCCTTGCGTTTGAATAAGGCTTCCTCCGTGAGCATTCTTTGAAAAATGACGATTAAAAAAGCGGCGGTTTTGCCCGTCCCTGTTTGCGACTGTACGTATAAGTCTTGCGAAGCATGACAATCCTGCGAGGCATGACCGTCCGCGCCGAAGGCGTGGGACAGAACCTGCTCTTGTACGGGCATACAGTTTATATAACCGGCGTCATCAATGCCTTTTTGAAGATCGGGATGCAGGTTGAAGTCTTTAAATAACATATTTATGTGAGTAGTTTACAAGTTTTTTGATTAATTGGGAATAGGGGGGGAAATTAACAATTAGCAATGAGCAATGAACAATGAACAATGAAAGGAGAGAGAGAAGTGAAAAATGAGAAGTGAGAAATGTGATTAAGATGAGAGTCGGGCTTTAAGATTAGTATTGGTACAATGATATTTATAATTTGATATATGGATAATACGAAAGTGCCTGTTAATAGTATAAAATAAATGTCCGTTTATTTTAAGCATTTTTATCAATAAATTATAATTCAGTATATCTAAATAATATCAAAATATTTCGCTTTTTGTCAAGTAAAATTATGAAAAAATACAATGTTTTATAAAAAAACCGCTTATTTTTATATCAATTATATAAAGTATTTATCTCAAACAGAACAAAATAGCCTACGGGGTAAAGCTTAAAATAAACGGAGGTTTATTGTGACGGTAAAAAGAACATCTTCGCTATTCGGGGTTATCGCTTTTACGGCAATGTTTGTGTTTACGGGGTGCGAGGAGCCTCCTGCGTCTCTTAATGTTATCAACATAGCCGCCATACAGGGTGTTACCGTTCCGGCAAACGGCGGAACCTCGGTTACGGCCATTACCGAAAACTCGCAGTATAGCGGAGTTGTAACGTGGTCGCCCAACCATTCAACTTTTGCCGCCAATATGCAATATACGGCGACGATTAGTCTGATGCCGAAGGCGGGGTACACCACGCAAGGGGTGGCGGCGGACTTTTTCACGGTTGCGGGGGCTATTTCGGTCAGTAACGCCGCCAATTCCGGCGTTATTACGGCGGTATTTCCGTCGGGTTGTTCCATTACGGTCGATATGTATGATTCCGGCGGCGACGGCTGGGACGGAGCCGCGCTAAGAATAGTAGTAAACGGGGCGGAACTTCCCGTGAACGCTACGATAACCGACGGCGCTGCCAACAGCTATGTTTTTAACGTGACAAACGGCGATTCGGTCAATATTTATTGGATTAGCGGGAATTATGATACCGAATGTTCCTTTATAATGTATTACACCGATAAACCACCCGTTCCGGCGTTTACCTCGGATAATAATTCAAGCTGGATCGGAACCAACTCGTTGCTATATAAATTGCGTAATACGAACATATCCAACGGCACGTTATTAGGTTCGCTTACGGTTGTAGGAAACACCATAATCAATATAGCCGCCATAAAGGGTGTTAATATTCCGGTAAAAGGCGGATTTCCGGTTACGACCATTACCGAAAACGCCCAGTATTGCGGGACCGTAACATGGAACGGAAATCCCTCTACTTTTACCGGTTCTACCGTATACACGGCGACAATCACGCTGTCGCCTAAAGCGGGTTACACCCTGCACGGGGTGTCGGCTAACTTTTTCACGGTCGCCGGAGCGTCATCGGTTGGTAACGCCGCCAATTCCGGTATTGTCACGGCGGTATTCCCTGTGACCGCAACAATTCCTGTAGGTATTTCCATTGCCGCTCCGGCGAAAGGCGTAACGCCAACAACAACTGCAACCGCAAGCAACAGCGCCGAAGGCGTGGGTAATTTTAACGTTGGTCCGGTATCGTGGTCGCCGACACATAATCCGTTTCTCGGCGGTATAGCGTATACAGCTTCGGTTACGCTGACGGCAAATAATGGTTACACCTTTGCCGGATTGAATTCAGCTACCGTAAACGGGCAATATGCAACGGTATCAAATAATACGGGTTCGTCTGTTACATTGTTCTACACTTTTCCGGATACGGACGTAAAAACGGTTACCGGTATGGCTATAAAAACACAACCGATTAAACTTACATACCCGTTTGGCGATTCGCTTAATTTAACGGGACTTGTGATAACGCTGACCCATGATGATAACACGACGGAAGATGTTGCCGCGGTAAATTTTGCGGCTAAAAATGTAACTGCGACTCCGGCGCAGGGAGACTTAGTCAGTTCAACGCACAACGGACAGCCGGTTAAGATAACATACGGCGGTTTGACGTGTAACACTAATAATTTGACTATAAACCCTATTGAAATGGTTTCGATACCCGCCGGAACCTTTATCATGGGCAGTCCAGCAAACGAACCGAATTATTATTATGAAACACAACATTCGGTAACGCTGACGAGAAGTTTTTACATGGGAAAGTATCTGGTGACGCAGGCGCAGTATCGGGCGGTGATGGGGGCCGGCGAGGATCGGACTGAGACATTTTTTGGGAAAGGGGATAATTATCCTATTTACAATGTGAATTGGTATGACGCTATAGTGTTCTGCAACAAATTGAGCGTGATGGAAGGATTAAACCCCGTTTACAGCATTAACGGCAGTACCGATCCGGCAGTTTGGATAGCAGGTAGCGGAGGAAGCATACCCACCAGTGGTAATGCGACATGGGACGCGGCGGTAATGGACACGAGCAAAAACGGTTATCGTCTGCCGACCGAAGCGGAATGGGAATACGCCTGCCGGGGAAGTTATACGAACAAGGCTACGGAAACGGATACGAAACCGTTCGGGATAGGGGACGGGACGAAGATGGTAGGCGGTATGGCGAATTTTTTATCTTCTTTTTCGTATGATCTTGCTTGCGGAGGGGCTTATAGGGATACGGACGCAACAGGGTATGTAGGCAAGACGACAGCGGTAGGAAGTTATGCGCCTAACAATTACGGACTTTATGACATGCACGGGAATGTGTATGAATGGTGTTGGGACTGGTACGACTGGTACGAAAGTTATTCGACCGGTTCTCAGACGGATCCTGCTGGGGCGGTTACCGGGTCTTACCGGGTGAAGCGCGGCGGGTGCTGGGACTACGACGGTCGGTACTTGCGTTCTGCGTATCGGAACGGCGACGATCCGTACTACCGGAGATACAACATCGGCTTCCGGCTGGTACGTTCCTGAGTTCTGCAGATTCGAGCAAAATGCCCGTGCCGGAGCGACCTGAAAGGGAGCGACGGTTGGGCATTTTGCCGGTGGCTTTGACAGGATAGTCACCATGACCGCCTCAACGGACGGGGAGTGCGGAGCGAAAAGCCTGACCATTTGGGACAAGTGGTCTGGCGCCGCCATTTGTTGGGGAAAAATTTTTTGTTTGAGGAGGATTAGTGACGGGGAATGATAAATCGTTCGCAAGCGGTAACAGTTTGCGAACAGCGTACAGTATCGGATGCATAGGGATTTATACGAGGGCGAGCGGTGGTACGGTGTGGACGAAACAGCCATAGAGGATGATGTTGCGATTTATATAGAATATAGTCTTGAAAAGATTGATAAATGAAAAATGATATAGGATAAAAATTTTTATGAATGCAAGATTTTTAATTTGTAATAATTGCAACTTAAGATGTGTTTATTGTCATAATGACTATCAAGGAGGTATTGATTGTCAAATAAATAAAAGTGAAATAAATTTCTCTAAAGAGATTATATATAAAACACTTAAAGAACGCAATCTTAATAATATTAACACTATCAAAATTTCAGGAGGAGAACCTTTTCTTAAACCCAAGGATGTTATTGAAATTATCGAGTTTTCTTCAAGTATAAATAAAAAAATTGTAATTTTAACCAATGCGACTATTCATAACAATAATCTTTTTAATAAAATAATAGAACATAATGTACATGAAATAAGAATAAATTTTCCAACTTTTGATATTTTAGAATATAAAAGTATAACAAAAGCGAGTGATGAAAACGTTAGAATTATGTATGATAATATTGATTATTTTGCAAGAAATAACATTCCTATATTATTAAATGTTGTACTTGTATGCCACTTAAATAACATTAAAAATTTTATTTTAAACTATGTGAAAATTGCGACAACTGAATATAAGTCAATGAATTTTAAATCAATAAGATTTATTATAAATGATTGGCTACCTTGTAAAAATGACTATTTTGACAAAGCTTATAAAGTACTCGCTTCCTTAACTAATACGTCAGGCGTACAAAGGAGAGGTCGGATAATAGAATTTAATGATTATTACATTTCAATCAATTTAATAAAATGTGATATGAATGAAAAATCTGATATATATATAATTCCACCAGGGATAGTTTTAAAAGATTATATAAAAGGAAAAGCTTATGATTGAAATTGAAAAAAGATTTAAATTAACTGAATATCAATTTGATAAAATTAAGCATTTACCTTTAGAATGGTCTGTTCCATATCAGTTAACGGATATTGTATTTAGTACCACAGGCAATGTTGATATTGACATTGTTGGTTGGATAGTTCGACTTAGAGAAAAAAAAGGAAATATAACGATAGATTATAAATCACCCCTAAACAAAGAATTAACTAAATGGGAGGAGATTATTATTCAGGTAAATGATTTTACCAAAGCAATGAAATTCCTATTAAAAATTGGACTATCTGCTGGTCTTGTTTTAGATAGAATAAGAACAGATTGCATTTGGGGTAATTTCAAGCTTATTTTAGATGATTTTAAATTTATAGGGTATTTCCTAGAGATTGAAATTGCTGATCCAAATAAAGATACGAATTTTAATTTATTTTCAACTCATTTTGACATTGAATTAGGCGATTCTCAGCCTCCTTATGGAAAAATAATGTTAAAAGAAATGGAAAACAATGCTAGTGTTTATAACGAAATTATCAAATATATAAAATTAAAATGTGAAGTGATTATATAACTACCTTATTGAGAGGAAGGGATAAGATGAACTTAGAAAATATTCTAAATATAATTCTTGTGGCTGCACTTTTTCTTTTTTCATTACGAGATATTGTTGCTAATGCTGTTGAGAAAGATTTTAGCCAAAAAAAATATCCTTTTATTTTAAGATGGTTTTTAACTTCTAAAGAACATATAGTAGCAAAAAAATTTCTAAATGAATTAGGATTTTCTTACCGTGAAGATCTTGTAACAAAAGTAAAAGGGAAGAAAGAAAGAACTTACAAAGGAGCAATAGAACTCTTATCAAAGTGTATTATAAAAGCAGACGACAATGAAACCTATAAATTCGGAAGTGATGACGGTTGTAAGCACAAATCGTGTTATTATGTAGATTCACAAGGCTTTGCTCAAAAGAAAGAAAACTGTAGGGAATTATATGATATTATGGTATATTTGATAAAAAGAGTTGAAATGGATTATAAATACGTATTTTCTATTAAAGGGGGAAATATTCCATTAGCAGCGACATTTTCTATATATGATTCCGATGTATTATCTATTATGCCCAAAGATAGAAATGAAGAAGTTGATTCAGGTTCATCCACTGATTTTGAAATTAATTATGAAGGGTTTAGGTTTTTGATTGATAAAGCCAAACAAAATGAAAATAATAAAATAAAAGGAATAGCAATCACCTGCAATTTATCAAATGGAGGAGCATTTTTAAATTCAATTAAAAAATATAATGATAAAATAGAAGAATTACAGAAAAATGGAATTATTACAAGAAATATTAAGAAAATTGAAAACGTTTATATATTGTACAGAGCAATAACTGGAGATACATTAGATAATAATTTTAATAAAGCAGGCTTAAAATGTTATAGATATTTTGATTTAGATGACAATTCAAAAGAGATTTTATATTCGATAAAGAATAAAGAAAAGGAAATTCATGATTTTCCTTGTTATAATTGTATCAAATGGAAAAGAAGACCTAAAACCTGTACAGCAAAACATTGTTATAGAGCACTAATAAAATGATAAAAGAAGTATATAAAGAATAATAGATTAGAATATTTTATTAATTGGACAGTGCGGCTATGTTCTTATTTGATCTTCTAATCTTTATATTCTTTATGAAAAAATTATCGAATATAAAACTTTTCAGGAGGCTAAAATTTGAATGAACCCCAACAACCGCAAAAAATACCCAATCCCCACCCGCTTCACCGCCGCCGTTATCTGCTTTTTCTTCTTCTCTCTTTCCTCGCAGGCTGCCTGGTCATAGGACTTTTCCTCAATAAACAACGATTTACAAACATTGGAAAACTTGATAAACGATACGCTAACCAACACGCAAGAGCAACAGAGACTATTGGCCTGACCACTAAAACACATGGATAATGTTATTTACAGTGGTACTTTTTTTTAATGTGTTTTAGTGGTCAGGCTGGCGAGCTTACGGGAACAGTTGGACGGAATGTACGAAACCTACAGGAAGCAGTCGGCCTTATCGGCGAGATACGCGCAAAGCTCCCTGACCACTAAAACACATGGATAATGTTGTTTACAATGGTATTTTTTTTAATGTGTTTTAGTGGTCAGGTACAATAATAGCGATTCCGGTGACGGCGGTAATTAGCGGGGTAGTGGTGTGGGCGATTTGCAGGTAAATTAATAATTAACAATGAACGTAGCAAACAAGCATAAAAGATTGACGAAACGCAAAGCTGACTTACGACAACATTGCTCATTTCTAATCGCTCATTGTTAATTATAAAAATATCACAACTGCGCGATAGTCTCCCGTGATAACCCGGTAACAGCTTGTATCTGTTCAGACAAAAAACCCATTGTTTTCATTTTTTTAGCGTTCTCCAGTTTTTCTTCGTTACGGCCTTTGCGTTCGGCGTCTACTATCCCGCTTTGCCAGTCAAGTTCGCTCTTTATAAGAGTAGTCATTCGCGCGAATTCTACATCGTCTTTGGTGATGTTTATCAAAGTGTCTACCGCCATCGCTATGCCCTCCTCTTGATTGATTATTTCAATAATTTTATCCCTTTTCTCCGGGTCTGTCAAATATTGAAAAAATACCGCCCACAGTTCCGCGTTTGTCATCTCTTCGACGGGCTTTCCTGCTACCGGTTCCGTCTTTACCAATTCCACGGTGATTATTTTGGTTCTTCCCCCCAGCGGGATACGGTTGTCCAAATCGCTATACGAGAAATTATGGACAAAATTTTCATCGTCGAAAAATTTCTCGTTCGCCAGAATCGCGATTCCGGTGACGGCGCTCATTAGCGGTACCGTGGTGCGGGCGGTTTGCAGGTAAATTTTTTACCGCGAACCAACACGAATCCTTATTGGCTACCGGTTTTGATTTTTATAAACTGTTCCGGTGTTACTGCGGAAATAGAACCAAAGGTAAAATCTTGAGTATTTCTGGTAATTATATAATCAACAGCTTAAATGTTTTGCGAGCCTTTCCATGCGTATTTCATCAATGTCTATATCTCCTATACCTGAAAGTATCCCCACAAGTGAGTCCGAAATAGGTGTAGGTGAATTTTTTGCAGTGTTTCCTTCCGATTGAGTGTCTGCCGGAGCAGGGAATTGTATTATAACATTTGTCCGTCCTGTTGGTATTTTGGGAGGAACTTCAATGATAATCCGCCGGTCAGCCGTAATGTCTACGGTTTGTACTATCGTCATAGAGAAATTATAGCATTACAAAAAAAAAATTATCAATAAACAAAATTGTTTTTCAAATTTTATTTTATCCCGCGTCTTCAATTAAATTTTTCATTATATATTCGCGTCTTTCGGGCGTATTTTTGCCCATGTAGAAATCCAGTACTTGAGGAACCTGTTTCAAAGTGTTTACGGAAACCGGCACGATGCGCATATCCTCCCCTATAAACTGCCCGAACTCTTTGGGGCTTATCTCTCCCAATCCCTTAAAGCGGGTTATTTCGCATTGGGAGCCAAGGGCGGTTGCGGCTTCGTCCCGTTCTTTTTCCGTGTAACAGTAGCGGGTTTCCTTTTTAGTGCGGACTCGGAACAGCGGCGTTTCAAGAATGTAAACATGGCCCGCGGTTATCAGTTCCTCAAAATAAGAGAGGAAAAAAGTTAAAAGAAGGTTGCGGATGTGGAAGCCGTCAAAGTCAGCGTCTGTGGCTATTACTATTTTCGCATAACGTAAGTCTTCGATGTCGTTATCGATGCCTAAGGCCATCATCATGTTAAAAAGTTCTTCGTTTTTGTAGATCGCGGCGCGTTTTTTTCCGTACACGTTTTCCACCTTGCCGCGCAATGCGAAAATCGCCTGAGTCATCACGTCGCGGCTTGAGACAATCGAACCGGCCGCGGAATCGCCCTCTGTGATAAAAATTGTCGATGTTTCCCCGTCCTGTCCGTCGTCAAGGTGGTATTTGCAGTCCTTTAACTTCGGGATTTTAAGGGCGATTTTTTTCGCCGCTTCCCGCGCTTCTTTTTTGACGGCGTTTAATTCCGTGCGCAGGGACTCGTTAGCCGCTATTTTATGCTCCAACTTCTTGCTTGCTTCGGGATTTTTATGCAGCCAGTCTTCTACGGCGTTGCGCGTTTCCTGCACAACCCAGGCTCTTATGTCGGAGTTGCCAAGTTTGTTTTTTGTCTGGCTTTCAAAGACGGGGCTTTTTATTTTAATTGCTATTGCCGCCGTCGTTCCTTCGCGCACGTCTTCGGATCGATAGTCTTTTTTATAAAAAGTTTGAATCCCCTTTAGGAAGCCTTCCTTGAATGCGGACAGATGGGTTCCGCCGTCCGAGGTGTACTGTCCGTTTACAAACGAAAAATATTCCTCGCCGTAGTTGTTGGTATGGGTAAAGGCTATTTCCAACTGCCCGTTAGCTGAATGTTTGCCGCGATAGTAACCGAGGGAGTACAGTCCGTCACTGCCCGTTTCTTCCTGTAATAAATCGTATAATCCGCGGTTTGAGATAAATTTCTTGCCGTTAAAAGCCAGGGTAAGCCCCGCGTTAAGATAGGCGTAGTTCTGCACTCGCTTTTCAATAAATTCAGGATTAAAAATATAATCTTTAAAAATTTCAGGGTCGGGAATAAATTCCACCATCGTACCGTCTTTTAAAGGATCTTTTAACTTACCCTTGCGTTCGCTTTTAAGGTTCCCTCTTTCAAAAATCGCCTCGGCGAATTCCCCGCCCCTTATCGCGACAACCCTAAAATGAACCGAAAGCGCGTTAACCGCTTTTGTTCCCACCCCGTTAAGACCGACGGAAAACTGAAACACGTCGTCATTGTACTTCGCGCCGGTATTTATTACAGATACGCATTCGACCAATTTACCGAGAGGGATGCCGCGCCCGTAATCGCGCACTTTAACAAGGGCCTTGCCGGGTTTGTCAATATCCTTAACAACCGTCTCGATAACTTTTCCGTTACCCATAATAAACTCGTCGATGCCGTTGTCGATTACTTCTTTTAATAAAACATAAATACCGTCGTCGGGATTGGAACCGTCCCCGAGCCGTCCTATGTACATTCCCGTCCTGAGCCTGATATGTTCAAGCGAAGAGAGGGTTTTAATTTTTGATTCGTCATATACCGACGCTTTTGAAGACGTGATTTTTGGCGGGGACTTTTTAACCGCGGTTTTTGTTTTCGCGATTGCTTTTGTATTTGTTTTTTTAACTTGTTTTTTTGCCGGCATTTAACCGCCCCCTCCTTATTATTAAATACTACAACTGTTTTTCCAATTCACGAATATTATTTTCGCTATCGCGGACGCTTTCTTCCAAGTCGCGTATGCCTTTTTCCAGATCGGAAATTTTGTTTTTCTTTTCTTCTATCGATCTTTTGTATTTGTCAATTTTTGATTTCTCTTCGTCAATCGCTAAGGACGCCCTCAGTTTGGTAATGGCGTTTTCGTTATCAATAATAGACTGTCTCAGCCTTGTCGCCCTGCCTATAATCTCCCCGTCTTCGGCGGTAACGATGGTGTCTATAAAATATTTCCTGTCGGGGGTAATGTCTTCGTCTATTCCCGCAGCCTGACTGCCGAATTTTTTATACAAAACGCCTAACGCTTCTTTTACTTCGCTTATATGGTTTTTAACGAATTGAATTTGCTTTTGAGGATTGCCGTCAATGCCGAAGGACGCTGAAATAATGCGCCTCTCGTCTTTCAACTTGGAAATTTCATCTACGGCGGTTTTTGAAATACCGCGCAAATTTTCAATTTCCGAGCGTATGGCGGCTACGTCGCTTTCATCGTATACAATGTCGCGGTTACTGTAACGCTCTCCGATATTTAAATAAAGCTGTTCCTGGCTTTCTTTGGCCTTGGACAGGAAGGATTTTAGCACGAGTCCCTGGGCGCTTTTGCCTATCCATGAAAAAACATTGCCGCCTTCTTTGTTGTCAAGCTCGTTTATGCGGGTTTCAAGCGATTCCAGTTTGGCTTTTAACGCGTCGGCCTGTTCCCTAAAAAGAGACGTATAATCGTTATAGGCGCTATTTTCAAGAAGAGCCTTGCCAAGTCTGCGGTAAAAAGCCGCCATTTCCTTCGCACGTTCTTTTTCCGCGTTTTCAGCGGTTTCTATCGCCTCTTCCAGTTCTTTATAACGGCGGTTTTTCTCCTCTATCTTACCTATCGCGGCGTTTGATTCGGTTATATCCTGCAAATAGACATTATATTGAATTATATCGTCAAAACCGGCGTTCATTTCCTTTATACGGGAATAAAGGTTTTCACCGAAATTCTCCAAAAGGGTGTCCAGTGAAAACCGGCTTTCCAGATTATTTTTAAGAAGATCATCTATTCGTTTCTTTCTGTCGTCCATAACTAAATAATACGGTTTTTTTGGAGAATATGGAATAGGGCAATCCAGCGTAGCTGGATTGCTTAGGAGTTTTGCCGAAAAGCAAATTACAATTTTTGTTGTTTTTTACCATATAAAAAGAACCTACGCTTTATTAATAATGGTTTGTGTTTGGCAAAACTCCTTAGCAATTCGACTAAGTCGAATTGCTCTTGATTAATACGAGTATTTTATTGTATAAATAGCATATAGGAAGTAAATTTCTAAAAAATAGGAGTAATATATGACTTTAAACGAATTAAAACACGCCGGATTGAAAAAATGGGTTGAAGAAGCGGAAGCGCTTATGACCCCGGATTCGGTTGTGGTCTGTGACGGCAGTAAGACTGAATATGACAATCTTATTAAAATCACGGTTGACGCGGGTATCGGTATACCGTTGAATCCCCAAAAAAGACCGGGCAGTTACTGGTTCCATTCCGATCCTTCGGACGTGGCAAGAGCGGAAAGCCGTACTTTTATAGCGAGCAAAAGCAAGGACGACGCGGGACCTACCAATAACTGGGCGGATCCGGCTAAATTAAAAGACGAAATGAAAGCGTTGTACAAAGGCTGTATGAAAGGCCGTACAATGTACGTTATCCCGTTTTCAATGGGACCGGTCGGCTCCGATATCGCCAAAATCGGCGTTGAAATTACCGACAGTCCGTATGTCGTGTTTAATATGCACATAATGACAAGGGTTGGCACAAAGGTATTGGACGTTCTTGGGACAGACGGATTTTTTGTACCGTGTCTCCATTCAATAGCCAAGCCGTTGAAACCCGGCGAAAAAGATACAAGCTGGCCGTGCGAGCCGGATGTCAATAAAAAATATATCAGCCATTTTCCCGACACTTACGAGATTTGGTCTTACGGTTCAGGTTACGGCGGAAACGCCCTCCTCGGCAAAAAGTGTCTAGCGCTCCGTATAGCGTCAGTTCTCGCAAGGGACGAAGGTTGGCTTGCGGAACACATGCTCATCCTTAAACTTACAAATCCCCAGGGAATAGTTAAGTACGTTACGGGCGCCCTGCCGTCGGCGTGCGGAAAAACAAACCTCGCCATGTTAATCCCTACTCTTCCCGGTTGGAAGGTGGAAACAATCGGCGATGATATCGCATGGATGAAATTCGGCAAAGACGGACAGCTTTATGCGATTAACCCCGAAGCCGGATTTTTCGGCGTCGCGCCCGGAACCAGCAATGAATCAAACAAGAGCGCGATGGATTCAATCAGGAAAAATACGATTTTTACAAATACCGGTCTTACCGAAGACGGCGACATTTGGTGGGAACAAATCGGTTACGGCGCTTCCGGCGAAACAATCACCAACTGGAAAGGCGAAAAAAAACCTGCCCCAAAAACCGACAAATCCCCCAAAGGCGAAGAAATCGCGCATCCCAACGCGCGTTTTACGGTTCCCGCGTCCCAATGCCCCGTCATAGCGAGCGAATGGGAAGACCCCAAAGGCGTGCCGATCAGCGCGTTCTTGTTCGGCGGCAGAAGAGCGTCAACAATCCCGTTGGTAAACCAGAGCAAGGACTGGATTCACGGCGTATTCATGGGCTCGATAACCGGTTCTGAAATAACGGCCGCCGCTCTTGATCTTAAAGCTGGCGATGTCCGTCGCGATCCGTTCGCCATGCTTCCTTTCTGCGGTTACCATATGGGCGACTATTTCTCCCACTGGCTAAAACTCGGCAAGAAAGCGAAAGACGAAGGCAACGGCGACAAACTGCCGAAAATCTTCTTTGTCAACTGGTTCCGTAAAAACTCCGAAGGTAAATTTATGTGGCCCGGTTACGGCGAGAACAGCAGAGTCCTCGCGTGGATTTTTGACCGCTGTGACGGCAAAGACAACTACATTGAAACACCGATTGGTAATTTGCCGAAACCCGGCAGTATTGAACCGCCCGACGGCGTAAGCGCCGAAGCGATGGCGGAACTTATCAAAATTGACGTTGAAGGCTGGAAGAAAGAAATCTCCGACGTTAGGGGAAATCACTATGCGAAATTCGGCGACAAACTTCCCAAAGAACTTCTAACGCAACTCGACATCATGGAGAAAGGGTTAAATAGTTAGTAGCGGGTAGTGAATAACGGGTAAGGTTGTTGTTTGTTATCGGGGCGTGGGGTAATACGCCGCGATGCCGACGATAAATCCGCTATTCACCGCCTACTATCGGCTATCTACTAACAATTTTATACGCGAATTGTCGCGGTTCAAGGTGGAATAATGAAATCGATTTTTATAGTAGACGACAGCGATACAAGCCTGTTGTTGGCTAAAGAAGCTCTGAAAGAACACTACAGGGTATTAACGATGTCGTCCGCCGCCAGGCTCTTTAAACTTTTGGAAAAATTTATTCCTGACTTAATTCTGCTGGATATTGAAATGCCCGAGATGGACGGCTTTGAAACAATACAAAAATTGAAAACCAATAATTATTACAAGGACGTTCCCGTAATATTTTTAACCAACTACAGGGAAGACTCCATTGAAAGTTTCGGATTTGAACTTGGCGTTGTAGACTTTATCTCAAAACCGTTTTCAACGCCGGTACTGATAAACCGGATTAAAACACAGCTTGATATTGATACACTGATCCGCGACCGGACTGAAAGGATCAAACGACTGCAAAACGGCATTATGACGGTTTTAGCCAACGTGGTAGAGGAACGCGACAAAGACACAAGGGGTCATAACGACCGTACGGCGGCTTATGTCAAAATACTCATAGAAGCGATGGTAGAACACGGAGTATACACCGATGAAATAAAAGGTTGGGACATGGAAAAAGTCATTTTTTCTTCCCGATTGCACGACATGGGAAAAATCAGCGTAATGGATACAATTTTGAACAAACCCGGTAAATTGAGCGATGAAGAATATGAGCAGATGAAGTACCACACCATGGAAGGCGTGAAGATAATTGACAGGATGATATTGCAGACGGGCGAAGAGGATTTTTTGCATAACGCCAAATTATACGCCGAATACCACCATGAACGCTGGGACGGCACGGGTTATCCGCACGGGCTTAAGGGGATCGACATTCCCCTGCATGGACGTGTTTTGGCGATAGTGGACGCGTACGACGCGCTTGTATCCAAACGCCCCTACAAGGAAGCGAATACGCATGAAGAAGCCATAAAAAACATTTCAGAAAACTCCGGCAAGCAATTCGACCCGAAAATTGTCGAGGTTTTTATTGCCGAACAGAATAAGTTTAAGGAAGCAAGCGAGTCTACGTTTACCGTTTGACGGATTTAGGCTTTTTTCATTGCAAAAAGAGACAAAATTTTTTATACTGATATTTGCCGTTTATGAACAAAATACTGAAAGAAAAAATCAAGGAAGCCTTTTTTTCGGTGCTTCCGATTACAGTTATCGTACTCATTGTCAGCGTGTTCCTCACACCCTTGCCGTCGGGAACTATCCTGATGTTCCTCGGGGGAGCGGCTATGTTGATAGTCGGGATGGGTTTTTTTACGTTGGGCGCGGATATGGCGATGATGCAGATGGGGGAAGGTGTCGGCGTTCATCTTACAAAAAGTTCAAAACTTTTTATTATAATAATAATAACCTTTATAATCGGTCTGATTATTACAATCGCCGAACCTGATCTGCAAGTACTTGCGAAAGAAGTCCCGTCCATTCCGGACAATAGACTGATAATGACGGTTTCAATCGGGGTAGGCATCTTCCTTGTAATCGCCGTATTACGTTCGCTTTTAAAAATACGGCTATCATTATTATTGGTTATCTTTTACCTTATTACCTTCGCTGTGGCGTACTTTACCCCGATAACTTTTGTTCCCGTCGCTTTTGATTCAGGCGGGGTTACGACAGGCCCGATTACCGTACCTTTCATTCTGGCGATGGGAGCCGGTATAGCGTCCATACGCAGTGATAAAGACTCTATGGATGACAGTTTTGGATTGGTGGCGTTATGCAGTATAGGGCCGATTCTTACCGTGCTTTTACTGGGGATTTTTTACAAACCTGAAGCCGTAGAAATGGAAACCTACGTGCTTCAGGACGCGCCTACTTCGCGTCATGTGGTACGGTATTTCGTTCAGGAATTGCCGATTTTTTTTAAGGACGTAGCTTTCGCTTTGGGGGCTATTGTTTTGTTTTTTGTCATATTCCAGTTACTCACGCGCCGCTACCATCGCCGCCAGCTTGGCCGTATCGTGGTAGGTTTTGTTTATACGTTAATAGGGCTTGTTATTTTTTTAACCGGCGTAAACGTCGGCTTTATTCCGGTAGGAGAACTTTTAGGCTTCCAGCTTGCGGCTTCGGAATTTAAATGGGTATTAATTCCGCTGGGAATTATTATAGGCTACTACATTGTCGAAGCGGAACCGGCGGTACATGTATTGAACAAACAGGTAGAAGAAATATCTTCCGGCGCAATTACCGTAAAAATGATGAAACTAGGCCTTTCGATAGGAATGGCCGCGGCGCTTGCCATTACAATGACAAGAATTCTTCTGCACATTCCCATTCACTGGATTCTGGTTCCCGGTTACGCCCTTGCGCTTGCCCTGACGTTTTTTGTTCCCCGTATTTTTACGGGTATCGCTTTTGATTCAGGCGGCGTATGTTCGGGTCCCATGAGCACGACATTTCTTTTGCCTTTCGCCATAGGCGCGTGCGACGGCATTAAAGGGGATATAATGGCGGAAGCCTTCGGCATCGTCGCCGTTATCGCGATGACCCCGCTAATCGTAATCCAGCTAATGGGGCTTGTCTATAAAGCCAAGACGGCGGAAGCCGCGGAATTGACCGTTATGCAAACAGAGGCGATTGTTTCTACGGCAGGGAAGATTATTGATTGGGGAAAAATTTATGAGTACGGGGAGGATGAATAGATGGCGAAGAAATCCCTGTTTAAAAAAATTTTTTCCACCCCTCAGCAGGATGAAAAACCAGCGGAAACGGAGCGGCAAAATATCGCAAAACTTAAATTGATATTTTTTATCGTTGATTGGAACCGCGCGAATATCGTTTCCGATGTCTGCGCGGAAGAAAATGTCCGTTTCCATTTTACCAGTCACGGGAAGGGAACCGCATCTTCGGAAGTTCTCGATCTTCTCGGCATCGGCTCAAGTGAAAAGGCCGTCATCTTATGTCTGGAACAGGAAGTAGGCATAACATTATTGATGAAGGAAGTACGAAGAAAATTACAGAATTACGGGCCGGGGGCGGGAATCGCGTTTACGGTTCCCCTGTCCGCGATTAACGATCCAATCTTATTGATTTTTAAACAAAGTATTTTAAAGAATGAAAAAATCGCCGCCGCGAATTATAAAAGCGAAGGAGAAAAAATGGCTAATAATTATTCCCATGACCTTATCATATCTATTGTTAATCAGGGATTCAGCGATGAATTAATGAATACCGCGAGAGAAGCGGGCGCGACGGGAGGAACGGTAATACACTCCCGCGGCACGGCGCACAGGGGAGCCGTAAAAGTCTTCGGCGTTTCGGTGCAGGACGAAAAAGAATTGATTTTAATTTTAACGGCGCGAGAAAATAAGACGACCGTTATGCGGGCCGTTTGCGAAAAACACGGTCTTAACTCAGGCGCTCAGGGAATTGTATTTTCAGTGCCTGTGGACAATGTAATGGGGCTTAGTATCGAATAAATTACCGGGAGCCGACAATCTCCCTGTTAAGTTCTCGGTTTAACATCGATAAAACCAGCACGCTTTCCACGGGCAGTTTGTAGGGAATTGTAAATTCCCCGCCCATATAATTAACCGTAAAGAGCCGTACTTTTTCCCCCGAAGGAAGTTGCGCGTCAAGCCGCACCGGCAAAGGGTAGGGATTTTGCTGTATTGTAAATTTATATAAACCGAAAACTTCATTATCCGCTATTTTTTCAGGACGCGTTACCGTAAGCTGGACGGGGGTGCTAACGGAAACAGTGGAACTTGCGGTCGGAATTTGCTCCGTAATAGTCTCGCCCTTTTCGCTTTCATCCCTCTCTTTTATGACAAATTGAAAGTTTACTCCGGTCCCTGAAATTATTTCCAACGCTCTGGATAACGTCAGTCCCGCCAACTGCGGAACGGTGACGGTAAGATTTTCCCTTCCCCTGCTTACCACAAATTCCAAAGATATGGGACCTGAAATATCGGTTCCCGGTTCCGGTTTTTGGGCGAGAATAACGCCGGGATTTTCGGACGAAAAATCGTACATTATCGGCTCTTTTATGGAAAGAAGGGGAAGTCCCCCCGCAACCGCGGAAAGAGTCATTAAATCCATTCTCACTTCGTCAATATTTCTGCTTAGGAAATTCTCCACCTTGTTTACGATTACCCCGCGGCTGACGACAATACGGATACGCCGTCCGGCTTTTACGATGGTTCCGGGTTTCGGTTCCTGTTCAAGGATAAATCCCTTATCCCTTGAGGTTTGCGAATACCGAAGCTGTAAACGGGGATATAATTCTTTTACCTGCAATTCAAGAAGGGCTTCCGTTAATTCCTTGCCTATCACATCGGGAACCATTGTCTGTTCCGCGCCGTGAACGGCGTAAAAGAAAACAGAAACCGCTATAATGCCTACAAAAATTATCAATCCGGCGACCGATAAAATAAACAATCTTAAATGGTTCGCCACATAATCTTCTACCGAACTTAAATCAAACCTCATACCCCGCCTCGCCTAAAATCCAAGTTGTGAGCCTGAAAAATTCCGAACTCCGTTTAAAAAATCCCGCCAAAAAAGCGCTTTTTTCGCCTGATACTGCAACTTGGTTACGGAAAGAATTCCGTCTCCTGTTTGTATCAGTATACCATTATTTTTATCTATTCCCAAGACCCGTCCGCGGCTTTTTTCAGCCGTCTGTCCTTTGAATATACCGGCTTCCAATATAAACAATTCCCGCCCGTCATGTACGGTTCTGCACAACGGCCACGGGTTAAAAGCGCGTATTTTCGCTTCAATTTGAACCGCGCCAAGATTCCAGTCGATAAGCCCGTCGTCTCTGGTAATTAATTTACAATAGCTCGCCTCACTGTGGTTCTGCGCCGTCCTTGTTACCGTTCCGTTCGCGATTTTTATCAATACTTCCGTAAGCATTTGCGCGCCCTTAAGCGCCGCCAATTCGCCAAGCGAGCCCGCCGTTTCCCCGCCAGACAGCGGTATTTGTTCCGCAGAAAGAATATCCCCCTGATCCATCTCAAGCGCCAGAGTTTGCGCGGTAATTCCCGTTATAGTGTCGCGGTTAAGGATTGCGGTCTGTATCGGGGACGGTCCCCTGTACTTTGGAAGCAGGCTAGGGTGAATATTTATCCCGCCAAAGGGAAAAAGCGCCAAAAATTTAGAGCCAAAAATACGCCCGTAAGCGAAGGAAACAAGAAGATCGGGCTTTAATAAGCCGATTTGCTCCCTTACAGGAGCGTCAAGTTTTAATGGTTTTAATACCGGTACCCCATTCATTTTTTGAGCAGCCTCGGCTACGTCGGTGGGCTGGGGCGTACCGTGCCTGCCTTTGGGACTGTCGGGGTTTGTAAGTACGCCCGCAAGTTCTATTCCCTCCCGCCCGTAAACGGCTTCCAAAGAGGGAACGGCGATAGCGGGACTGCCTGCGAACAATACCCTCAAGCCTTCGCTCCGGAACGGGAATTTTCGTATTTTAAAAGCAGTTTTTCGCGTGTTTTTTCAGATATATGATCAATAAATAAAATTCCTTCAAGATGATCGTATTCATGCAGAATCACCCGCGCGAGTAATCCGCCCGATTCCAGGGTAAAAGGACGGCCTTTTTCATTCCATGCCTGTATTTTAATTGATTCTGACCGTACCACATTGGCATAAATCCCCGGAACCGAAAGACAGCCTTCCTCAAATTTTGCGGTCTCATGGGATGTTTCTATAATAGACGGATTGATAAATACCCGCTCTTCATCGCCTTCGACATGAACGACAAAAATACGTTTCATAAACCCTATTTGCGGGCCGGCAAGTCCTATACCCTTATCTTTTTTTATAATTTCCAGCATTTGTTTAGCGATATTTTCAATATCTTTATCAATTTTTCCTATTTTCTCCGTTTTTTGCCTTAATAATTCGTCACCAAGAGTGATTATTTTCATGAAGATATTGTACAGGAAAAACAATTTATCTTCAATAAAAAAGGAATTTATCTTTAAAAAAAGAATTTATCTTGAATAAACTGAAAAAAACACCAATTGACTAATTTTTCTTTTTCTGATTTAATAAGGCTCATGGGAGTACTCTTAAGCCAAAAAATATCTACGTACTACGAACGGTTCAAAGATATTGATGTAACATTTACAAAAGATATGATTCATGTTACGGGGCTTTTAACGCAACAAATACATTTAAAATGCGGTAACGATTTTTGGCCGTGCGTGGTTTATACCGCGTCATTTTCCGGCGCAAAAGTCGTCGCCAACGTAAAAACAGGCCTTCTTGCGAAACTCCAGACGACAAATAATTTTGTCAGCCTTCGCCTTTGTTTCAAACCTGAGGGAGAAACAAATACGGTAACGTTTTTTGTCGCCGCCCGCGTCATCGCGAGCGCGCCTTACGGCAATTCGCAGGATGTGAACATGTTCACAATCCAGTTTACAAATAGGCCTCCCGACGATTTTATCGAAATTATGGGGCGTATACTGGACGCTAATGTTAATTCCAAAAAACGCAAGGAAGACCGTATCCCTTTAACTCCGGAAAATTTACGCAAACTAAATATTCAATCGACAGAAACGGTTGTTTTTATAGAGAGCGTTCCCCGCAGATGTATATTAAGGGATATTTCATTTTCAGGTTCCAAGATAATAATGCTAGGTGTTCCAAGATTCCTTCTTGATAAAGAAGGCTCTTTACGTTTGGAATTTAACGATCCAAGAGTGTCATATACGATAAAGGGAAAATTTGTCCGCGCCGAAGCGGTGGAAGGAAAAAAAGAAATGGTCGCTTTAGGCATAAATTTTGACGAAGGGGCGGTTCCTATGGGGTTTAAAATACGCCTTAATGACATGCTAACCTCGGTACGCGCCGATTTCCACTCCGGGGAAGACGAAGCCAAAAGCGGCTCCTCCAAGTCATGAACAGAATAATTTTTCTGCCTGTTCCTGAAAGTTTTAAAAATCAATACAACGGCGCGGGAGAGGCTTTTCCCATTAACCCCGCCATACCGATTCCCGTAGAAGTGCCGCAAGGCGGCGAAGAGTCAAGCGTCGCCAACCTGTCCATGGACATGATAATTTCCGGAATGTTACGCGCCATCGAAGAAAAACAGGTTAAACAAAAATGGATAGATTATTATTCGGGCTTCGTATTATTCATGCGCCCCGATATTCTGGAAATCTGTCAGGAAGAGATCGAGAAACAAACATCAGAAGATAAATAATATTTCTCAAATTTTATCTCGCGGAGGCGCGTCGAACCTTTGGTTCGCAGGCGCAAAGGACGCAGAGTACTTGTCCGATAGATTTTCGTTATACAAGCTATATTATTTAACTAAGATATTGAAAGTATCACGATAATATTTCTAACAACAACTTTGCGCCTCTGCGTCTCTGCGCCTCTGCGAGAAATCTTACGAAGAATTTATTCAGGGAGAGCCAAAGATAGTACTTCTTCGAAGCGTTCTACGGGGTGGAATTCTATTCCTTTCTTCACATGGTCTGGAATCTCGTCCAAGTCGCGGTCGTTTTGTTTGGGGAAGATAATGTGCTTTGCTTTGTTTCTTCTTGCGGCGACTGTTTTTTCCTTTAGGCCGCCGATTGGCAGTACGTGGCCTGTTAGGGAAAGTTCCCCCGTCATCACAAGCCTTTGCGTTATTACTTTGTCGCGCATTAGGGAGAGAAGCGCCACTGCCATTGTAATACCGGCTGAGGGACCGTCTTTGGGGGTTGCGCCTTCGGGGATGTGCAGATGTATGTGGTTTTTGTCAAACCAGTCCTTTTCTACGTTGTATTTTTCAACCGCCATTTTGCGCGCTACGGTCATGGCGATTTCTGCGCTCTCTTTCATCGTGTCGCCCATTTTGCCCGTCAGCGTTATTCCCTCTTTTCCGGGAAGCGATGTCGCTTCTATTACCAATGTGTCTCCGCCCATGCTTGTCCATGCGAGACCTACAGACATTCCCGGTTTATCCGCCGTTTTAATGTCGTCCTCGCGGAAAATAGGTTTGCCCAAATGTTTTTCTATCAGTTTTTTATCAATGTTAAAACGCAGTGTTTTTTCTTCGTTCTTTTCCTGAGCGTCTACAATCTGTTTCGCGAGTTTGCGGTGAATCTTATCAAGGTTTTTTTCAAAATTGCGCACGCCGGATTCCCGCGCATAACAGTTCGCTATATGCAGAAGGCTGTCTTTCGTGTATTTTACCTGATTCTTTTTAAGACCGTTTTTTTCAAGGCTCTTCGGTAAAAGATAACGTTTCGCGATTTCCAGTTTTTCAGTGTCGATGTAACCGGGAAGCTGGATAATTTCCATACGATCAATTAATGGGACGGGAATGGTATCCATTGTATTCGCGGTAACTATAAAAAACACGTTGGAAATGTCAAACGGCAAATCAAGATAATGATCGCGGAAGGCGTTGTTTTGTTCGGGATCAAGCACTTCAAGAAGGGCGCTTGCGGGATCGCCTTGAAAACTCGCGCCCATTTTATCTATTTCGTCTATCATAAATACGGGGTCTTTAGTCTTAACAATTTTTAAGCCCTGAATAATTTTTCCCGGCATCGCCCCGATGTATGTGCGCCTGTGCCCCTTAATTTCCGCCTCGTCTCTCATTCCGCCGACGGAAAAACGGAAAAATTGCTTTCCAAGCGCCCTCGCGATTGATTTCCCGACGGAAGTTTTTCCCACCCCCGGCGGCCCGACAAGGCAAACGATAGAACCTTTTGTGTCTTTGCGCAGTTTGCGCACCGCCAAATACTCGACAATTCTCAATTTTACGTCTTTAAGACCGTAATGATCGGCCTCAAGAATTTCCTGCGCTTTTTTAAGTTCAAATTCTTCAGGGGCGGGATTATTCCAGGGGAGGGCGGCAATCACGTCAAGATAGTTGCGAGTAACGGTAAATTCGGCGGAGTTCGGCTCCATTAGCGAGAATTTTTCCATCTCCTGATCGACGACTTCCTTTATTTCGCCCTCGAATTTAAAAGAGTCAAATTTATCCTTAAAACGCTGGTGGTCGGAACTCTTGGCGTCAGTTGTCATGCCAAGCTCGCCCTTTATCGCCTTAAGTTCCTCCTTTAAAAAATAATCCCTCTGCGATTTTTCTATTTTCTCGTTTATCTCCCTTTGAATCTTTTTTTGTATGCGCAAAAGCTCCTGTTCTTTTTTGATAAAAACCAAAACCTGTTCCATTCGCTTTCGCACATTCAGTATTTCAAGAATTTTTTGCTGTTCGGCTTTGTCAATGTTAAGAATGCTCGCTATAAAGTCCGCTATTTTTCCCGGATGATCGATATTGATCATGTTAAGACGCATTTCTTCGGAGAACAGCGGATTATTTTCGCTTATCTGTTTCATCTCGGAAATGAGAGCACGGGTAAGAGCCTTTACTTCCCTTGTATTGTCTTCCTCTTCCTCAAGATACTCAACAGCGGCGACAATCGGGTTAGAGGGGTGAAGCGGCTTTTTTACCGTAAAACGTTTTAATGTAGAAATAAAAATGTTAACGCCGCCGTCCGGCAGATTGATTTTTTTTACTATTTTGGCGACTGTCCCCACGGTGTATAAATCGGTAATTGAGGGCGTATCGGTCTCATTCAAGAGCATGACAAGGCCGATAAGCCCGTCACCATTATTAGCGTCTTCCACGACTCTAACGTCGGTAGGATTGCCAATCATAATTGGCGTAAAAATTCCCGGAAAAATAGGCCGTCCCAACAAGGCGACAAGCGGCAATTTATGGGGGAGAAGTTGATCTATAGGTATTACAGATTGATCTGACATAAAATAAATAAAAAATAATAAATAACAAATAAAAAATAAATTTTTACCACGAACTAACACGAACAACGACAAGATATGAACTAAAAGTTCGTGTGGTTCGTGGTAAATTAAAATTTAACCAATACTATAAAAAGCCTTGCGTCCGGCGTATTCGGCGATGCCCTGCAATTCTTCTTCGATTCTTAGAAGCTGGTTGTATTTGCAAATGCGGTCGGTGCGGCTCATTGAACCTGTTTTAATCTGTCCGGTCTCAAGGGCGACAACAAGGTCGGCGATGAAGCTGTCTTCGGTTTCACCTGAGCGGTGGGAAACAATCGCAGTGTAGCCCGCTTTCTTCGCCATTTCAACCGCTTCGTAGGTTTCCGTTAAAGTGCCAATCTGGTTTACTTTGATTAAGATTGAATTACACGCGCCCATCTTAATGCCTTTCTCAAGACGCTTGGTGTTGGTAACAAAGAAATCATCGCCTACTATCTGAATTTTGGAGCCGAGGCTCTTTGTCATTTTCACATAACCATCCCAGTCGTCCTGATCAAGCGGGTCTTCTATCGAGATAATGGGATACTTGTTCACCCATTCCGTGTACTTCGCGATCATTTCATCAGCGGTAAATAGTTTATCCGGGTTGGACTTCCAGAATTTGTAGCCTTTATTGCCGCCTTCTTCATAGAGCTCCGAGCTGGCGCAGTCAAGGGCGATACCTATCTGCTCGCCGGGTTTGTATCCCGCTTTTACGATGGCTTTCATGATATATTCAAGCGCGTCATCATTCGCTATGTCGGGGGCAAAGCCGCCTTCATCGCCGACACCGGTGTTTTTTCCGTCTTTATGAAGAATATCCTTTAGATTGTGGAATACTTCGGCAGTCCAGCGGATGGCTTCCCTTATTGATTGTGCGCCGACGGGCATTATCATAAATTCCTGAAAGTCAATTTTGTTGTCTGAGTGCTTGCCGCCGTTAATGATGTTCGCCATCGGTACGGGCAGAACGCTCGCATGGAACGTGCCTAAATATTTGTAAAGCGGAACGCCGACGTATTCCGCCGCCGCGCGCGCGGTCGCCATTGACACGCCAAGAATCGCGTTAGCGCCGAGTTTGCCTTTATTCTCGGTCCCGTCCAATTCGATCATGGCTCTGTCCACGTCAACCTGATCCAGGGCGTTCATGCCAATTATTTCATCCCTGATAATGTTGTTCACATTTTCAACCGCTTTTAACACGCCCTTACCGAGGTAGCGGCTTTTGTCGCCGTCACGAAGCTCAACCGCTTCATGAATGCCGGTAGACGCTCCGCTGGGGACCGCCGCCCTTCCAATAGTGCCGTCCTCAAGCATTACATCAACTTCTACAGTGGGATTTCCACGCGAATCAAGTATTTCACGGGCTTCCACATATTCAATCAGACTCATATATTCCTCCGTTTTATAAGAATAATTAATAGTGGGGCATTTTGGGGATTAAGTCAATGGCAATTCGGCATAGCCGAATTGCTTGGGAGTTTTGTGCTATCCGGCTATGCCGGATAGCAAGGGAGTTTTACCTTCGGTAAAACTCCAGACTTTTTATGATGGCTTGTGTTTGGTAAAACTCCCCGCTTTTTTTTACAAAGGTCGGGCTTTGTTTCTTAAAGGTTGGGCTTTGTTTTTCAAAGGACGACCTTTGTTTTATAAAGGACGACCTTTGTTTTTCAAAGGACGGGCTTTGTTTTACAAAGGACGACCTTTACTGTACCAAAGGACGGGCTTTGTTTTTTAAAGGACAACCTTTGTTTTTCAAAGGATGACCTTTACTTGATCAAAGGACGACCTTTGAATTTTAAAGGTTGGGCTTTGTTGTAAGAAGGAAAAACTGCTTCTTTTTGAGGTTTTTGGCTTAAAAAGGCTGAATTTTGCTAAAATCCTATGGATTTTAAGCTTGGGAGTTTTTTAATAATGGTTTATATTTGGCAAAACTCCATGCTTTTTTCAGTGTCAGGTGGGCTGGAGTAGTTTTTTTTCCCTTTCGCCTTCGAGTAACCAGAACCTGACGGCAGTGCCGTTGCCTTTCATGGAGATATATTCTTCATAAAAAGGTTGTCTTAGTTCTCGTGGTATGGAGGAATCAAATATTCTGTCTGCAAGGAACATTAGCCTGTTATTTCTTGCCAGTTCTTGCGCTTGTACTTCCAGTTCTTGTGCATGTCTTTTTTGTTCTTGTCCTTGCCTGATGTTGGCTATCACGCCGAGTATAAATCCTGCTATACTGCACATTCCGACGATTATGCTTATTATGACTAATATGTTTTCCATTCTTACCTCCTGACCGAAAGAGTTATTTTAATTGTAGCATATTGAAAGTCAGTTGACAATGGCAATTCGGCTACGCCGAATTGCTTAGGAGTTTTGCCAAAAAGCAGATTATTGTTTTAATTACCGTTTTTTAAATTGGTTAGACTCTATACTTTTTAATGATGGCTTATGTTTGGCAAAACTTCATAGCAATTCTATGAAGTAGAATTGCATTATTCCTCAATATCCCCTTCAATATTGCCTTTGAACTTTGTGCTGTCTTTAAATGTTTCGTCTATTACTTCACGTTTGCCGCCTGTGGTTTTGGGGCCGATGTTTTTGATGGTGATTTCACCGTCTTTTTTTCCACGCTCCAACGCGTTAAAGTCACGCTTTAGTTGTTTTTTGGTTGGTTCTTCTTTGGGTTTTGGTCCCATTCCTCTAAAGAAACCGTGCAGCTCCATGTAGAGGCTTTCGGCGCTGTCGATTCTGCGGTTGGCGGCGTCCTGTACTTGCGAGTAGTATTCGAGGGCTTCGGTGTATATCATGTCGGCGCTTTCGACGTTGATGTTCCATACTTTTTCTTCGAGGCTTCGGCACGCTTCGACAAGGGAGCGGATTGAGTTGAAGAGGTCGATGTCGGCTCTGAATTTTGCGGTGCTGAGCCAGTGGGGGAAGTACTGTGGGAAGTTGGTCGATATGCGGAAGGCGGCTTCGATGAAGTGCTATCCGGCTACGCCGGATAGCAAGGGAGTTTTGCCAAAGGGGAAACTGTAGTTTTTATTGTTTTTTTAATTTGACAGGATGGAATACTTTTTTGTAATGGCTTGTGTTTGGCAAAACTCCAAGCCGAAAAGCCTTTGGCTTTTCGGCAGCGGTCGAGCGCGCGCAAGTTTGCGGCATATTCTTCTACCAATTCGATTATTGTCAGCAAGTCGTGTGTTATTTCATCGATAAGATGCGGACTGGGCGGCAAATTGGGATCAGGTCTGCGGATTATTGGTAACTGTAATTCCTGTGTTTGATTTGCCTTTTTTGCTTTTGCATTAGCTGGTTTTGCTTTTGCCTTTGTTTTGGGGGCGGCTTTTTTTGCCGTTGGTTTCTTTGAGTTCGCTTTCCTTGCGGTTGTTTTTTTTGGTCTTGCCATGATAATCTCTCCTTTTCGTTCCGTTCTGTTTGTTATCCGTTCATACGAACAGATTATAAAATGATGTCAATCAATTTTGTTTTACTCTATTTTATTCTTAATTTTTTTATAGCTTTTATTAATTGAAACTAAAGTAAAAATAACTAATGCCATACAAACGATAATTATAACTGTTACTTCAATATAGTCTCCAATAAAATCTTTCATAATTATTCTCCTTTTATCACAGTTTTGGTTTTACTCCAGTATTTTTGCAATCTTTCTTGTTAGTTCGTCTCTACTAACAGGTTTGTGTATGTAGTCAACAGCGCCAAGTTCCTGCGCTTTTTCCTTGTCTTTCGGGTCTTCCGATGTTGTGTATATCGCTATCGGGGTATGGTGTAACTGGCTGATGTTGCGTATTCTGATAAAAGCGTCCCAACCACCCATATCAGGCATATTCAAGTCCAACAAAACCAAATTAGGAATAAATCCCTTTAAAAATAAGTCCAATGCCTCCTTACCTGAATTGGCTGTGGTAACGTTATAATCATTTTTCAGTTCGTTTTTTGTCAGAGTAAGGACAGTTTCATCATCATCAACAACAAGGACTTTTTTCTTAGACAGCATAGTCAAATCAACCATTGCAGTACGTAGTTTTTCCGTCATTGACAATATTTCAGCGTAGTCGGTTTTTACCATACCGCTTTGCTTATTAAGGCTATCAAGTGCGGAGGTGATCTCGCCGCTTTGCGCCGACAATTCGCCGAAAGTATTGATTAAGCCTGACATAGTTTCTGCGAAATTGCTGATTTCTTTTGACATTTCGGTAATTCGATTTCCTGTATTCTCCGATTGTTTTTCGGTAACGTTCACTCCGTCAATTATGCTTTTCAGCGTCTTTGAAATGTTTATCGAATTTTCTCTGGTGCTGTCGGAAAGGCGGCGTATCTCGTTTGCAACAACGCTAAAGCCCCTGCCGGCTTCGCCTGCGTGCGCCGATTCTATAGCGGCGTTCATAGATAATAAATTGGTGTTAGCCGCTATTGTACTGATTATTTTAATCGCCTGTGATATTCCTTCTATCGATTTGGAAATTTCCTCAACGGATTGAATTGTCTCCTTCATGGCTGTTTGGCTTTTGTTGGTGTTTTCTATCAATCCTTTTATTGTTTCCTGTTTGCTTCGGGAAAGTTCCGTAGTTTCTTTTAGCGAACCGATCATTTTTTCGGTTGATACAGAAGATTGTGCGATTGTTTCCGCTTGCGAATTGATTGCGGCGTTCAATTTATTTATTAAATTATTTATTCCTTCAATAAGGTTTGACGCGTGGGCAATGTTTTCCTGCAACTGACGGTTAAGTTCTTCGGTATTGGTTTTTTCCGTGAG
>Ga0268262_10000692_pt1 | contig 43749 bp, 39 predicted proteins | sample TergutNc150P3_FD_190354 | JGI IMG/M metagenome (GOLD analysis project Ga0268262, IMG submission 190354) | Nasutitermes corniger P3 segment gut microbial community from laboratory colony in Florida, USA - Nc150 P3 (SPAdes) (version 2) | ecosystem: Host-associated > Arthropoda: Insects >...
CGGTTTTAGGGTCTTCTATGCCGGCCATTTTAAGGGCGGTTTCTGCCGAATGAACGGCATATTGAATGCTTCTGGAAACGCGCTTGCGGTCTCGCTCGCTGTAATAAGGAGAAGCGTCAAATTCCTTCACTTGCCCTGCAAACTTAACAGGATAAGCTTCTGTATCAAAGCGGTCAATAACCCCCACGCCAGACTTGCCCGCTAAAAGGTTATTCCACAATTCATCTGCTGTGTTGCCTAAATCGGTAACACAACCCATTCCTGTAATTACTATCTCTTCCATAATCGGGAATAAATATAGAAAAATTGTAAGGACGCGATTAATCGCGTCCCTACAATTTTTAAACCCTCACCCTCTCTTCAAAAGCCCTTAGCATAGTGACATCGTCTATGAATTCCAATTCGCTGCCAACTGGTATGCCTCTGGCGAGTTTTGTGCGTTTGCAGGGTAAATTTGCAAGCCTGCGGTCAATGTAAAGAGCGGTACTCTCTGCCTCTGGGCTAGACCCCAAGGCTAAAATGAGTTCTTTCACGTTTTCCTTTTCTATTCGCTCAACAAGTTCTGGAATATGCAAAGTCTCCGGTTTTATGCCGTCTAGGGGAGAGAGAACCCCGCCTAAAACAAAATAAAAACCCTTGTATGCGCCGCTGTTTTCAAAAGGCAAAATATCGCTTGCCCTCTCAACAACGCAAAGCAATTCGCCATCTCTATGTGGACTCTCGCATATTTGGCAAATTTCGCTCTCGGAAATTCCATAGCACCGAGTGCAATGAACAAGCCTGTTTTTTGCGTTTAAAATGGAATTTGCCAAATCTTCCATTTTTTCCCTATCTCCGGCAATCAAATGGAAAGCGAGCCTGCGGGCAGTTTTTCGCCCTATGCTAGGCAGTTTGGAAAGTTCCTGCACTAGTTTTTCTAGTGCAGGAGGTGATGAGTACATCTACTCGGCTGCTCCCTTGCGTGCTTTTTCTAGTAGCTCATCAAATTTATTCATAGTCAAATTATATGTATTGTTAAAGAGTTTAGCAGTGGGACCCGGCAAATCGCCAAGGTCTTTTTTAGCGAGTTTGTATCCCTTTTCAACTGCTGCGCGAACCTGCTCTATATACTCTTCATCGGAGAGTTCTGGAGCAAGACCGCGAAAACTCATTGCAAAATCCACTATGCGCTGAGATGTGTTTTCTGCATTCCAATAGTCAGGAACCTTGGATTCTTCTACATCTTTCATCCCAGACAAATCGTACAAAACGGAATCGCTATTGTACTTGGCAAATTCAACGCCTGCGGATTTGAGTGCATCCTTTGACTGGTTAATGGACTGCATGAGCGCATTGCGAATGCCGCTTTGGAAGGCATCCATGTCAAAGTTTTTCCACTGACCTTTGTTTTTTTCCTTAACACTATCGCTCTTTTTGGCAGCTTCTTCGCTAATATCCAAAGTATCTTCTGGGGTCTGGACCTCCTCGCCTTTATTCTTTGGAACATAGTTAGGAACCTGATGGGCTTCGTGCTTCCCTGTTTTTCCGGTTTTACCCGTACTTGAGGCCGAATCGTAACGTTTAACGGCCAATGCGTTTACTGCGGTATTTACATCCATATTACACACTCCTTTTTATTATCTATCGGCATAATATGGATAAAACTTTAATTCTATTATTCTGGTTCCGTAGCTGGCGTAACTGTTATGGTACCGCTGCAGGTAGCTTCTTGGCTGATACCACAAGTTGCCGTTGCTTTTACACCGGTAAAAGTCCCTGGCGTAGTAAAACCAGTGTTCATGGAAGCTGGAAGCCAAGTGATTGTGCCAGTAGGCGCAGTAGCTCCAGTTCCGCAAGTAAGCGTAGGTTTAGGCGGAACAGCTCCAACTGTTATTGATGCAATAACAGAACCGCAAGTGAGCTTGGGATGAACTGTCAATATACCACACGGAACTGTTTTGCTGCCGCCACCGCAAGTTGCCGTAGCGGTTACGGTATATGTGTCTGCTCCAGTGCCAGCAGTCCAAATCGTTGATGGTGATAATGTATAATCGCTAACCACATCAGTACCGCATTTAACCGTTGGTTTTGTTATAGGCTCGCCTGCGATCGCCTTAATTGTTGACATATCACAAGTGAGTTCAGGTGCTGGAGCCGTTATGGTTAAAGAAGGAGTACATGTTGCTCCGAGATTTGCGTTGGGAACAGTATTACTAGGATCATTAGTACATTTTACCTTTGATACTGCTATGACACTTATACCCGTTGAACCAAATGTTGTAGTACCATTAGTTTTCCATTCAGTTAGGCTAGCTGGAGTAACAACTCCAACTCCAGAAGAAGCAACTGTGAAAGTCGCATTGCCAATCGCGGGAGCAGTGCTAGTATAGGGGGTACCGTTGGGCTCGAAACACTTGATTTCTGGGGTAGAAACAGGTTCTCCAACCGTATATGAACTCTTAGCAAATGCGCAAGTTATGTAACGAGAACCGGAGCTACTAGAACCTGTGTTCCCAGAGCTGCTTGAGCCTCCGGTTGTAGAACTGCTTGAGCCTCCGGTTGTAGAGCTGCTTGTGCCTCCGGTCGTAGAGCTACTAGAACCTGTGTTCCCAGAGCTGCTTGAACCTTTGGAACTGCTTGAGCCACCAGAACTGCTACTTGCAGCTATGACATTTACCGTGCCGCAACTCACACCTGTTTGCCTAACTGAACCGCAGGTAGCACTAACGCTTATGGGATAGGATGTGGAGTTAGTATTTGGATTTACTGTCCAACCCCCCGATCCGAGACCAGTCCAAGATTCGTCAGTTGCAGTTTCGCCATTGCTGCATGTTAAAGTTGGTTGAGCAATGGTACCGCCTTTTGCAACGCTTGCTTGAAGACCGGTGCAAGTTAGGGTAACGCTGCTGCTTGAGCCTCCCGCAGAACTGCTTGAGCCACCAGCCCTAGAGCTGCTTGAACCTCCACCAACAGAACTGCTACTTGCAGCTTTGACATTTACCTTGCCGCAGGGTACATCCACTAGTTCAACTGAACCGCAGGTAGCACTAACGCTTATTACATAGGATGTGGCATTAGTGCTTGGATCTACTTTCCAGTTGCCATCTGGGAGACCATTCCAAATTTCGTCAGTTGCTGTGCGACCATTGTTACATTCTAAATCTGGCACTTCAATGGTACCACCTTTCTCAACATCTTTTTGGAGACCCGTGCAACCCAGGGAAACCATAGCCGTGCTGGGGCTTGAGTGTTTATCGCTGGAGCCGCTTGAGTCGTCTGAGGAACAAGTCGCTAAAACCCAAAGCATTGAGATAAAAGCAAGATAAGTGATAGTTTTTTTGGTTTTTGACATTATGTCCTCCAATTTTTTAAACACAATGCCAATAATATAGACATTATTTTTAGCCTTGTAAAATTTCAAGGCGTTCTTGTCATTTTCCGCGAAAAAATCAAATTTTTTCTCCGTTTTAAAGCCTTATATCTACATCTAATGCATTTTTGCTCCGATTCACTCTTTTTCTTAAAAGTAATAGAACTTATGAACAGCAATGCTATTCCTATCGTAACCCAAGAATCGGCTAAATTGAATGTAGGCCAGCGTTCATAAATAAAGTCTATGAACATAACATCTATAAAATCCACCACCTTGCCTATGCGCAAGCGGTCGCAAAAATTCCCCCAAGCACCCGCTATAATAAGAGCAATGCCGAGTTTGGACAAGTAATCCTCTTTGTGCAAGCCTCTAAAAAACCAAATTGCCGCTCCGCAGGCTATAATCACCAAGGTTCCAAAAAACACAGTTGGCGAAAGCCAAGGCAAAATGCTCTGGGGAATACTCTGTGGTTTCATGGAAAATGCGGCATTTTCGTTGTAAATAAGGGTAAAACGAAGAAAATCACCTATAACGGGTTCGCTCCAACCTAATTGATGGGAGTCTGCCCATAGCTTTGTCGCTTGGTCCAAAATCAAGGCAATTATGGCTATTATTGCGTAAATACAGGTTTTCATCGCTATCCCATAACCACTTCAACAATATGCTTTTTGCCAGACAAAATGGGAAGCACATTGCCTTCAATAGCTTGGCCATTTATGGTAACCGATTTTACTCCTTTGCTTACGCCGTTTGGATTTTTCACGGAAATTTCATAAACTGCATCGCGGAATTTGCGGCTAACGCTAAACTCTTTCCAAACTTTTGGAATGCAAGGGTTAACGGATAATCCTTTGAATGTGGCCTTTATTCCCAAAATATATTGGGTTGCGGCTTGGTATGTCCAGGAACTTGTACCGCTTAACCACGCATTGCGCGCCAAACCGAACTGCTTGTGCTCACTACCCAAAATGTTTTGCGGGTAGCAATACGGCTCGGATTCAAATTCGTTTATTTTGCCATTGTTCTTTGCAGCCGGATTTATTTGGTTGTAATACTGAAAGGCTCTGTCGCCATTTCCAATTATGGTTTCGGCTATCATAACCCAAGGATTTGCGTGGAGGAATATGCCGCCGTTTTCTTTTGCTCCGGGAGGGTATGTTGAAACGCCGCCAACGTGCGGGTCAAAGCCGTTGTAGCCGGGCCAGGAGAGTTTAATTCCATTTTCTGTGTTCAGCAATTTATTAACGCTATCAAGTGCTGTTTTAGCATATTCAGCAGGCGCAATGCCGCTGATCACAGGCCAGCTCTGACCGAGCGAATCTATTTTGTTATACTTATTCTTTGACGAACCGAGCGGCTCTCCTTTTTCGTCAAACCAACGCACATACCACTCGCCGTCCCAAGCGGTTTTATTCACCTGCGCTTTGATTTCTTCGTACCAATTCTTGTATTGCTCTGCCAATTCTTTATCTTCAATGGCTTCGCAAATATCTATCATCTCCAGCAAGGCTTTTGCAAAAAGGCTTGCGTTGAAAAGGGATTCCGCTCCTGTTGGCAAATTAACGGTATCGTTCCAGTCTGCAAAACCCAAATGCGGAATGCCGTGAGTGCCTCTATCGTTCCAAGAGAACGCAAGGCTGCGTTTTAAGTGTTCCAGCACCGTGCCTTTTTCCCTAGCCTCTAATTCTTTCTTTTTGTTGTAGAACGGGATTTCTTTTTTGAGGAATTCCAAATTTCCGGTTTCTTTTAAATAAGAAGCAACAGTTAAAACGATCCACAGGTGGTCATCGCCATAGTATTTTGGGCGGTCTTCTTTTTCGCGGGAATCGCCCTCGTTTGCTTCCATTGTGCTGGGGAAATATTGGTGCATTGCATTGCCGCCTTCCAATTGAACGGAGAGCAAATTTTCTGCTAGCACTCGTGCTTCTTCGGGCATGTGGCTCATAACGCCCAGCAAATCTTGGCTGGAATCGCGGTAGCCTATTCCGCGGTCGCTGCCAAATCCGAGTTGGTAAAGGCTTAAATAGCGGCTCCAGTTTTTTGTGGTGTGGCACTGGCGCGGGTTGTGTACATTTATCATTGAGTTAAAGCTGGAATCGGGTGTTTTAACCTGCAAAGCTGTTAGATAATTTTTCCAAAAATCTGCGAGGTCTGCGAATGCCTTGTCAACATTTTTAAGGTCGCGATATTTTTTAATTGCAGGCATTGCCTCTTCTATGCTCTTTTCTTGCCCGAGCTGTGTGGCAACACGCCCAACTTTTTTTGGAGCTAATTTGAATTTGAACATTTGAGCCGCAATATTATCGCCTCTTAAAGCGGTGCTGTTTGAGAGTTTACCTTTGTAAAGCGTGGCGGGAGCTGCCCAGCCTGTTATTTCGTTGAAACCCAAAAATTCCCTGCGGTCGCCGTCAAAGCTATCTGCTGGCTGGCTTGCGGTGAAGTAATTTACGGCATATTGCTTTTTCATAAAGGCGTATTGCTCTAAAATCACGTGGCCGCTTTTTTCTTTGTGAGCCTCAACAGTCATGGTTTGAGGAACCCAGTCTGCATTGGTCAATTGCTTTAAAGCATCAAAATGGCTGAATTCATAAACCGGAACCACATCTATTTCCATATTTTTGCGCGACACATTTTCAATGGAAATATCTTGGATTAAAGTTGAGCTTTTTGACGGAACAAAAACAATTACTGTTACCTTTAAACCAAAGCCCTCGGCTACCCATTTGGTATAGGAGAGACCGATGCGACATTCCCACTTGTCCCACATTGTGCAGGTAGGGACAACAAAGGGAGAGAGAATTTTTATGGAATCTTTCTCTTTTATGCGAATGTAAGTTGTGCTGCCTTTGAAATCTGAACAGGGCATTTGGCTTATATATTTGGTTATGCGGTTGAGAGCAGGGTCTCCTTTGCAAAGCACGGTGCCGCCTGTTGTATCTACAATGCCGCCATAAGCGAGCGTTCCCACATAATTGCACCATTTTATTGGAGTTGCCGGATTACGCAACACATATTCTTTGTTAGCATCGTCAAAATAACCGTATTGACCACCAAATGTTTGGCTGGTTTCGGTTTTTGCCGTAGCTTTGGGCTGTTTTTTTACCACCTGCGTTTTCTTTGCCACAACTTTAGGCTGTTTCTTTGCCGCAGTTTTAGTCTGCTTCTTTGCCGCAGCTTTGGGCTGTTTTTTTACCGCAGTTTTAGTCTGCTTTTTTGCAGCAGCTTTGGGCTGTTTCTTTGCCACAGCTTTAGTCTGCTTCTTTGCCGCTTTGGACTGTTTTTTTGTTGCCATAATGCTCTCCTAAAAAGATAAGCGGGAGACGGGATTCGGACCCGCGACCGTTAGCTTGGGAAGCTAGCGCTCTACCAGCTGAGCTACTCCCGCTGGTAGGGTGTAATGTAGAAAATTAATTTTCTATAATTATCCATATAAAATGAATAAAAACCATATAATAGGTTCCTTTAGGAAATTATTGTGCGATGAGCGCAAAAAGCGCAATCTCACTCAGTCTGAATTATCTGAGAAATGCGGTTTGAGCAGGCAAACCATATCTCTTTTTGAAAGCGGCAAAAGGGTGCCAACACTTATATCCCTTTTTCAACTATCAAAAGGCCTTAATATATCTTCTATGAGATTTTTGTCTTTGCTCATGAAAAAAATTGAGCCAACTCATCATTAACCTTTTCCCACTGCTCATACAAATCCAAAACCTGCTCTTTCGCAGTTTCCATATCTTTGGAAATTTCTGCGATTTTCAAACCATCCCCTTTTTCCGCAGCGGTGATTATATTTTTTTCACATTCAACTACAAAGTTTTCCTTTTGCTGAATATCGTTTTCTATCTGCTTTATTTTTTGCTCCAGTGGGCGAACATTGCGGGATTTTTGCAGGATTTGTTCGGCACGTTCCCTTTTGTCAGTTTTGTCTTTTTTGTCTGAACCTCGATTTGAGGATTCTCCTGATTTTTCTGGCTTTTCTGATGCCCAGCCTACTCTCTCCAAAAAGTCTTGGTAAGTGCCGTCAAAGAATTTGGCTTTGCCGCTATCGAAAATTATCAGGCGTTTTGCGAAGGCGTGTAAAATTTCTTCATCGTGGCTAACTAAAATTGCGGCACCTTTGAATTCGTCTAGGGCTTCTATTAGGCTATCAACGGAATCCATGTCTAAGTGGTTTGTGGGTTCGTCTAGCAAGAGCAGGTTACAGGGCTTGCCGAGAATTTTTGCAAGCAAAACGCGGCTACGCTCACCACCGGAGAGCACCTGTATTTTTTTCAGGGCATTGTCGCCTTCAAACATCATAACGCCAGCGAGCGAGCGGGCTTTGCCCCTTGCTTTGTCTTCTAGAGAAGACTGAATTTCCTCTTCCACAGTTTTACCCAAATCCAAGCGGTTCACATTTGTTTGCCCAAAATAATTCATAAGTGTGCTGTTGTGAATATCAACGCTGCCGGAGTTCGGTTTGAGTTCGCCTGCGATTAAATTCAAAAGCGTGGTTTTGCCCTTTCCGTTTGGGCCAACAATGGCTAGACGGTCGCTTTTGTATAATTCAAAATTCAAATCTTCAATCAAGGGTAAATCTTTTGTGAAGCCAAAACTCAAGTGCCGCACGGCAAGCATTTTTTTCGCTGGAAAATCCGTTTCTGTAAATTCAAAATCAAGGGTTTTTATTTTTTCCAAATTAGAGAGCGGCTCGTGCCTCTCTAAAGCTTTTACCTTGCTCTGCACCGCCTTGGCTTTGGAAGCCTTGTATCTGAACCTCTCTATGAACTTTTGCAAATGCTCGCGTTTTGCAGCATCGTTTTCCATTGTTCTCAAATACACTTCTTCGTCTGCCAAAATAGCATCTTGAAGTTTTGCCACGCTGCCCTGCATCTTTCGTATTTTTTGCCTGTGAATCCCAAGCGTGTGTGTGCAAACGCTATCCATAAATCTGCGATCGTGGGTTATCAGCATCAACTCGCCTTGCCAATTCCTCAAAAATTTTTGCAACCACCGCACAGAAACTATGTCTAAATAATTTGTGGGTTCGTCTAGCAAAAGCATATTCGGTTCGGATGCCAAAGCCTTTGCCAAGTTGAGGCGAATTTGAAAACCTCCCGAAAGCATTGCCGGAGATTTTTTTTCAACGGTCTCTTTGTCAAAACCAAGCCCGCTTAAAATGGATTCCACCTTGTAGCTCTCAATCCAGCCGTCTTCGTTTGGCTTTAATGCGGAGCAGGCTTCTTCAAAAATCGTTGGGTGGGTGAAGTGCAAATGCTGAGACAAATACCCTATTGAATAATTTTTTGGTATGCTTATATTGCCGCCATCATAACCTTCTTCGCCCAAAATAATTTTAAAAAGCGTGGACTTTCCGCTGCCATTCCTGCCAACCACGCCAATACGCTCTTGCCTGCCAACCTGAAACCCAGCATCGCTGAACAGTTCTTGCAAGCCAAAACTCTTTTTGAGGTTATTTATTTGGATCATTAGGTTGTAATTATAGAAATTAATCGGGTCTAACCCCGTCTCAACGCTCTAACCTGCTCACGAGGGAGATTTGTTGCTTTAAGCACATCGGCAAAAGAAAATCCTTTTGCAAACATATTCTTAGCGGTTTCTATAACACCTTCTTCCTTGGCATAAGCAAGAATCGCTTTCTGGTCGTGTCTGTTCATCATAGCTGCCTCATACTGCTTGAGTTCTCTCTCCGTAAAATTAGAAATTTCGGCCACCTTAAAAATCTGCAAAAGCTCTTTCTCCTTGAAGCTCTTGGGAACACCTTTGAGCTTGTGACCATTTTTGAGAGAAAAAAGAATTTTATCCATAACTGTCTTGCACTCCCTTTCGGTTTTCTTGAACCTAGGCAGAATTACGAAAATCATTTGCAGAATATCGTAGTTGATTTCTGGGTGCTTGTCGTTCCTAAGAGACAAATGCTGGATTACCTCTGTGCAGCCCTTACCAAAGTCAAGTTCAAACTCCAAGAAGCTGATGGAATAGAGCTTTGGAATGTTGAAATCGTACTCTTTCCCTTTCACTGCAAGACTGCATACAATCATACAAAGGTAAAAGAAAGTCCGCTTTATGAAATGTTTTTGCCCTTTAACTTGGACTTCCACAACGAATCTTGTACCTGTGGCATCTCTGCAATAAACATCAAATACGGCATCTCTATTGAACCTCGTTTTTCCAAACAATTCGTGGTTAATGTTGATTACCTCTTTGATAGGGCTTTTCAGCTTCTCGGCGAGGAAAGTGTTGAGGAGGAACAAAAGCAGTTCCGTGCTTTGCTCGTTAGCAAAGGCCTTTTTAAAAGTGGAATCCAAAGTAAGCGGAGCAAACTTTGGTTTTTGAAGTTTTCGGGGCATAAAATGCCTCCTATTAAAAACCGATATAATAAAGTCGCTCCCTTGTGGAGTAATATAGAAAAAAGAGCAATATCGCCCACAACCACAAGAAATGCAAGTAAACCCGATTTTTACGCAAATCTCGCCGTTTTTGCAAGCAGCCTGCGGTGAAGGGTTATTTTTACTATATTTATATCCGATATGACTTTTGGAAATAAAATAATTTTTGGCAGAGCTTGCATCGCAAGCTCCTTGAATGTTTTTACCAATAGCAAAATTTTTACCCCCCCTCCCCCCCTCCCATCCCCTCCCTCCTCCATCCCAGCTATAAACGCCTATTTTCTCGGCTCCGTTGGCAGGTGGCTAACAAAAAATTTAATTTCACAAAAAAACAACAATGGAGGTTCTTATGAACAAGGTTAAATTTGTTCTGTTTTCGGCAGGCATTTCGCTTGCTTTGGTTTTTACATTTGGCTGCTCTTCATCTGACGATAGCGGCGGCAATCCTGGGGAGAATGGCAGTTTGTCTTCTGACAGCAATAGTGGGCATAACCATAGCAGTAATTCCGTTGCGGGAATTTCATCATCTGACGGAAATAGCAACTTGTCGTCTTCTAGCAATGGCGGAAATAAATCTAGCAGTAGCTCCAGTACGGGAATCTCCTCGTCTGGCGGTGGCAGTTCTAGCGGGAAAAGCAGTAGTTCTAGTGGGAATAGCAGTTCGTCTTTTGTCAATGACGGCAAAGAATGTGATGCTATATTTAACCCCGACAATAAATTCTGCTATGACGGCAATGTTTACGATAAATGCGGTGGAAATACCTACAATCCGGTAACGCAAGGATGCCTTTCAAACAAAGTTGGGGAAAAATGCGGAAACAATTTGTACCTCCAAGCAACGCAAGGATGCTGTGAAAATTCTGGTTCTGTTTATATCCTAGCAACGCAAGGATGCTGTGGAAGTTCTGCTTATAGCCAAGCAGCGCAATTCTGTTATGACAACCTTGTTTACAATAAATGCGATGGTATAGAGTATCCTCCTACAACTCATATTTGCCAAAATAAAGTGGCTATTCCAACCAAATGCAACGGTGAGAGCTACAATCCACTAACTCAACATTGCGAAAATGGCACAGTAAAAAATTATGATCTTTTTACTGACGCTCGTGATGGCAGAAAATACAAAATCACATTAATCGGTACCCAAACTTGGATGGCGGAAAATCTTAACTACGATGCAAGTGGTAGCGTATGTTACGGCAAAGACCCTTACAACTGCACAATTTACGGCAGGTTGTACAATTGGACATTGGCTACGACTGTATGCCCCACAGGTTGGCATTTGCCCAGCAATGAGGATTGGAATGTTTTGATAACAGCGGCAGGCGGTGAAACAGGAACCAAGTTAAAGGCTACTAGCGGCTGGAATTCATATAATGGAATTCCCACGGGCACAAACGAATTCGGCTTTTCCGCCCTGCCGGGCGGCGGCGGCAGTTCGGGTGGCCATTTCAACAATGTCGGCAGCGAAGGCTACTGGTGGAGTGCCACGAAGAGCAGTAGCGAACATGCCTTATACATATTTATGACCTGGAAATACGTGGGCTGGAACGACGAGTACATTGGCTGGAGCGACAGCGATAAGGACGTCCTGTTTAGTGTTCGGTGCGTGAAGGATTAGTGCACTATGTTAGCGAAGCTGAAAAATGAATAAAACCGATGAACAAATTGAAACTTGCGCTGATTCAAAAAATCAATCAGCCGTAAAAGCTTTTTGTGAAACGGTTAAACGTTATTCATACAAAGACAACGGCAAAGAAAAAGGCTGCTGTGTCAATACAAATTTCGTCTTTTTTGTAGGAGCAGGTTTCTCAAAAGCTTGGGACGAAAATTTTGAAGGTGGAAAATATTTATTTGAGACTTTTCTTGATAAAAATAGATTATTTGAGGAATCTCTCGGATGTTATTTGCAAACTATGTCTTGGTGTAAATCAGAAACACTTAATAAAGGCAAATTTGATATAAAATTCAATGATTTTAAAAAGATAGTGTTTTCTCTCGGAATGTATGAGAAATACAAGGAATTAAGACCAAAATATATTGATTCCAACAGTTTGAAAATAATTAGAGAAAAATTAAATGCTTTAATAGCGTTAAAAATATGGAAACACAATCCTTATTCACAAGAATCTAACTCTCGCAATCCTATGATTTATCCACCTGGAAATCCAACAGAAAAACAAATAGAAATAGTCAATTTTTTTAATACATTGAGAGACCAAAAAAAATATGATAACGAAAGGCAAGAAGGAATTAGAATTAATCATATTACAACTAATTACGATTTTGTTATAGAAAGTATTTATGATGTTTGGGCAAATGAATATGGTGATGCGTCTCATTTACAGTATGTATATAGAGGATTTACTCCAAATAAGTATTGTGGCTTTAGTAAAACTTATGTGCCAGAAGATCCATATTCTTCTGCTGATTTTACCGATTATAGTGATATATCTAAGATAAAAGACGATCTAATGATAGAATCTATATTCAAGCTTAACGGCGGGTTGGAAATATATTACAATTCTGACGGAACTTACAAAATAGATTATGAGAAAAAAGAAGAAAAAGATTTGCTAGAAGATTCGCCACTCTTAATTTTACCATCTTACGAACAAGATTATTCTCATCCTTACTTTAGAGAAATTCTACAAAAATCAAAAGAGTTATTAACAATAGCAAAAATACTAATTATAGTAGGCTATAGCTTACCCGAAGAAGACATTTTAATTCGTTTTTTGCTTAAACACTTTGCTTTGGACAAAACAGATTTTCAAGATAAAAGCATATTTTACATAAATAAAAAAGATAGCAATGATGAAGGAGACGGCAATGAGGAGTTAGAAAAAAAACTTAAAAGCGTGTTTAAAGAATCTATTGGCTTTGAACGAATTTATACGTTTTCAGGCACTTTTAATGAATTTATAGAACAATTTAATCAACTGTGGAGTCCAAAATGAAAAAATCCATTGCCATTTTGTTAAGCATACTGCTTGCCTGCACAATTTCTTATGCAGATGAACAGGAATATTTTTATGGAGAGTGGAGAGAACGTTATGAAGAATGGATGAAAGATTGCGGTGCTTCTCCTGTTATACATACTTTTTCTCCAAATCGTTATAAACGGAGTTTAATTGAAGTTTGCGGTCCATACCGACACACGTCAATTGGTTCTCAAACTTTTGTAATCCGAACTTGGAGCCAAGGAAAAGATGGATATGTACTGTATTTTGATGAAGGAGTACCTTTTCCTTTTCTTTTGGCAAAAACTAAAAATAGTGATATAATTATTGCAATCATTGGTAGATCTATCTGGTCCCAGTGAACCGACAGTTCTTTATAGGATTAAAAAATGATAGTACAAATGAAAAAACAAACCGAAAACATTATTTACCATTATTGTAGCTTAGAAGCCTTTTATTCAATAATAACATCAAAATCTTTTTGGCTTTTTTCTTTAGATTCTAGCAATGACCTTGATGAAACGACTAAGGCTAAAGAGATAATTGATAATGTTTTGAAAGAAGAAAAATATAAAAGTATCCCTATACGAGATAATTCTAAGCAAGAAGAATTTTATGCCCTATCTTGTACCCGTAAAAGAGACAGCGCTTTGCATTTCAATAAATATGCAGATAATGACAAGGGTGTATGCTTGGGAATAGATACCAATGTTTTCAAAAAATACTTAAATAGCACTGAGCGGCTTAATCCATATTTCGGTTATTTCTATTTTCTAGAAGTAATTTATAAAAACAATAAAAAAGAAAAAGAAATAAAAAAATATTTAGACGAAAGGCTACGTTATATAAACTCAGAAAGAACAAAAGCAAAAGATTTTTTTGAAGCACTCATAGACGTTTCTTCAGAAGAAAAGAAAAATATTTTGAGAGAACTAGCATATACAACTGCAATATCTTGCTTCAAACCAAAGCTAAAAATAGAAAATTACATAGATGAATCTGAAACAAGAATGCTTTTTTGCAGAAGTCAATTTCAAATATATAAAGATCTCTTTAAGGACAAATCAAATAATTTGATAATAAAACCCGCAGAAACTCTAAACTTGGGTAGTTCACCTGAATTTAAAGTTATGTCTGGTGTAATAAGAAAATATATGGAACTAAAAATGGACAAAATTTGGTATAAACAACCCATAAAAGAAGTTATTTTAGGACCAAATTGTAAAACAGAAAAGAAAGAATTTAAAGAGTTTTTAGAGGCAAAGGGTATATCGTGTAAAGCCGAAGAATCAAAAATAAAGAATAGGAAATAACGAAGTCTAGCTCTCTGGAAACTCCCTTGACAAAGACAAGGTCAAAGATTTGCTTTACCCTAAAAATATTTTCCCAAATGGGGTAACCAACCGTCCAAAACCCGTCTAAACACTGTTTAAACACTTTTTGGACACATTAAAACCGCAAATATAAGTTAAATTCGCAGCTTTTGCAATGGCATTTTATTGCGTTTATTATATTCAAACAAAAGGAGTAGTGAATTTGGAAATTTCTATTTTTAATACAAGAGGTATTTATGTTAAGACAAGTTATGGTGCCAAGCAAAGAAAATTCTACGGTTTCTATTCCTGCCGAATTTTACGGAACAGAAGTAGAAATTTTAGTTTATCCCATATATTCCACTCCAAAAGACGCAAAACTAGAAGCATACAATAATCTGCTAAAATTCAGAGGAACATTAAAAAGAGATATTGACTACAAAAATGAAAGGAATAATTATCTGGACAAAAAATATGGTAATCCTGATTGATACGAATATTCTGCTTGATTTTTTGCAAAACAGAGAAACCAACGGCGAATATGCAAATAAAATAATCGAATTGTGCGCAAAGAAAACTATATCAGGTTTTATGGCAGCTCATAGCATATCCAATGCTTTTTATATTTTGCGCAAAGACTATTCCGTTAAGGAAAGAAAAGAAATGCTTTTGGGTTTGTGCTATATAATAGATATTGTGGATATAGATAAGCAAAAAATAATAACATCATTGCTAAATGAAGATTTCACAGATATTGAAGACGGCTTGCAAATTGAATGTGCAAAACGGGTAAATGCAGATTATATAGTAACCCGTGATTTATCCGATTTTTCCGATTCTAGCATAGAAGCAATTTCACCAATAGATTTCATAAAAAAGCTGTCATAAACCCTTTGGCGTAAACCAAACCAGCTTTATTCTAAAAAATAAAGATTAGCCATTTCCTATCCTAGCAATCAATTTTTGCAAATCCTCATCAAATGTTGCAACCTCTCTATTTTCCGCCTCATAATAACCAGCTAAAACACAATCCACAAAATCAAGGTTCGTTGATGAATAATAATTTAATCCGCTCAATACAGCAGCTTTATGTGGAATTCTACATTCTGTATTTTCAAAAAAATAAAGCAATTTCGAGTATATAACTTCCCTACTTATTCCATAAACGCCTTTCAAAACATACACAACCTCGCTAAGAACTTCTATCGGCATTTCTATATAATTATTATCTATTATATCTTTAACCCTCTGTGCTTGCTCTTTATCATCATTAAGAATATAACGCAATGCAATATTTGCATCAATTAGCAGCATATTTTTTTACAACCTCTCTTTCCCAAGATCCTTTTTCCAAAGATATTTTTGAAACATCTGCGTATTCACTCAAACAGCCAAACGCAGATTTTTTTTTGCCATTTGACTTTGTTTTTAAAGAAACAACAAAATCCAATACCTCTGGCAAATACTCTTTGGGAAGAGTCTCTATTTCTGAAAAAACTTCTTTTACTGCTAACATAAGGTCCTCTACACAAGTAATATAGAAAATAAAACCACAAAACTTTTCTAAATTTACCCTCAAGGAAACAAAATGCAGTTTATAGAAACATACAATTTAACAGGAATAATCATCGGGTTTGCAACATTCCTGCTCATCGGTTTTTTTCACCCTTTGGTGATAAAAGGGGAATACCATTTTGGCACAAAATGCTGGTGGGTGTTTTTATTGCTCGGAATTCTCGGAATTATTGCCGCCTTGTTTTTTCATAATACAATAGCTTCGTCTCTGTGCGGAGTTTTTGCCTTTTCCTCATTTTGGTCTATAGGCGAGCTTTTTCATCAGAGAAAAAGAGTAGAAAAAGGCTGGTTTCCTAAAAAGGAAAGAAAAACTCGCTAAGGTGCAGGGTTTGGGGTTTCTTCTGGAAGTGGTTCAGGATTTTGGATTTCTTCTGGTGGTATCAGCTTGCTGTCTTCTTCTTTTAGCCTTTTTGCTGCATCTTGAAAAATGCCGGTGACTCTTGAACGAATGCTCCAGTTTTCCAATTTGGAATCTGATTCAAAACCAACGCCTTGCAAAACATCTCCGGTTTCGCCAACAACACGCACTGGGCCATCTGTGCGAATTTTATCGTCTGCTTTTAGCCACAAAAGATAATCTGCCCTAACCGCCGCACCCTTTGGGGAAAGCGCATAAACCCTGCCATAAGCCCTCACATAAGTCATGCGCATATTCAAGTTTCCAGAATCTGCGCGCAAAAATGCCGCCTTTTCTCCTAGCGAATCGTAAATATCTGCGAAAATTGGTTTCACAAAAATGCTATCCGAGCCTCCCCAACGTTCCAAATATGCCGTTTTCACTTTCCATGCAAGCCTGTCTCCTTCGTACAAATCCAAAACAGTAGTATCCGAAAAAAGCATAACAGGATGTTCCTTGGGTTCCCAAGCAACACCTTCCTCTTCGGTTTTAGTGCAACTCACAAAAATCCATATAATGCTGCTTATCAATAAAATTTTCTGCATAGCTACTTCCAAATGGTTGCGTTTAAATCCAAACCACGTTTGTTTATTTTTTCCATTAAACTTTCTGCATCACTAAAAATTTTGAGCATTTCTCTCCTCAAATCTCCATTTTTATTTTTATCCAAAGCAAGTGAAATGGTATTCTCTCCGTTTTCCAAAATATCTGCAATGGAGGCAATGCTGGTTTTAACTGCTTCCAAAGATTTTTCTAAATTCGCAAAATTTTCGCCGAGCAAATTTGCATTTTCAATGGCTCCATCTATATTTGGTTTTATTTTATCCAAAATTTCTGAGAGTTTCTCTTTTGCCTCTATCAAAGAATCTATTGAAGCCATCGCGGAGCGTTCAGAAGAAGTTGCAACGTGCGAAACTCTGTTTCCTAATTTCTTTCCTTTTTCTGTTAATCTTTTGTAGTCTTTCACTTTTTGCTCAGAAAATAAAGTATCGGCAAGTTCATTTACAATACCAACAAGAGCGTCTGCTTCTTTTAATATATCTATGGCAAGTTCACCAACTGTTGTGCTGCCAGCATCAAAATTGCCTTTAATGTGAGAATCTTTTGCATAATATTTTTTAGAATCTCCGAGCGTTATTTCAACAACTCTTTCTCCCATTAACCCCACATTAACCAAACGAAATTCCGAATCCATTGGGATTTTCACCTTAGAAAGCACAGCAACTTTAGTCCATACGCAAGAATCTGTCAATTCAAATTTTTCCACATAACCTTTTTTGAGTCCATTCACATTTACGGCATTGCCTACTTTCAAATTGCCAATTTCTTCAAAAGCTACAATATAATGATTGCGGGAATGCCAAGGGCTATTCGGATGCAAAAAAAACCACAAACTGAACAACAACAGCAACAGAGAAAAAACAATGCTATAATATAACCAAGGAACATCTTTAGACATTTTCCCTATTCTTCGTCTTTTTGCCCAAATTCTATAGCGAACAAGGGGATAATACCACCAGTAATCGTACTTGTTAGATACTTTAGATGGCATCTTTATGCTCCGTTTTTTGTTTTATTTGGGCTAACAAATAATCGTTTATATCTTTAGAACTGTTAATTCCATCTTTTTTCAGCAAATGGTCCATTGCAACTACTTCAGATATAACCGCGATATTTTTACCGGGCAAAACTGGAATAACAACGTGAGGAATATCCAGTCCCAAAATTTTATTCATAATTGTGTCTAATCCGGTACGGTTGTATTGCTCGGCAACATCCCATTTTTTGAGTTCTAAAATAATGTCTAGGCGTTTTTCTGTTCTAACGGATTTTACTCCAAACATTGAACGAACATCCACAATGCCAATGCCTCTAATCTCAATATAGTGGTTAAAGCCTTGAGTTCCTGCTCCAAAAATAAAATTGCCTACGCGCCTCAAATCTACGGCATCGTCTCCAACAAGGCAATGGCCGCGCTCAACCAAATCCATAACACATTCAGATTTTCCAACGCCGGAATCTCCTATGAACAATACGCCAACTCCAAAAATATCTATCATGCTGCCGTGCAGAAAAATTTTTCGCGCAAAATAATTTTCTAAATGCCTTTGCAATGGTCTTGCAAAATTTATGGTTGGCAAATCTGTTACCACAAGAGGGGTATTTGTTTTTTCGCACATTTCCAAAAGTTCTCTGTGGGGTTCAAGCCCGTGCGTTAAAATCCAAAGCGGCGATTTATATTTTGAAAACCTTGAAAAAACTTGTTCTCTATTGCTTTCTCCAATAGATTCTAAATAATTCCATTCGGTGTGCCCTAAAAGCTGTATATGCTCATTTGCGTAATCACCAAAAAATCCAGACAGTGCAAGTCCAGGTCTATGCAAATCCACGCTTGTTATCTCCGAATCCATAAATTGATTTTTTAAATACAGTTTAAGCTCGGTTCCGTGCATTTTCAATAACTCGCTCACACTCAGAGGTTTAGGAAATTTTTCTGGAACTAGCGATAAATCTTTGTAATTCATTTTGCTACCTCGTGTGCTTTTTGAAAAGGTTTTACAAGCCCAAGTTCGCTAAAAACAGCCGCACTTCTTGCAGCATAATCTTTATCTCCCGTTATTTCTGAGAGGCGGAGTAAAATTGTAGCTGATGTAAAATATTGCTTTTTCTCTACGGAGAGCTTCAGGGCGTTTTCGTAAAGTTCTCTGGAATTTTCACCTTTTAAATCTGCTACCCTCGCTTTGTAGAAAGCAAGCTGGCCAGGGGAATCGCATTTGCTTATTTTTTTAATGTAAGAATCTGCCTCGCCGTTGTTTCTGCTCCCTGCGGCAGCTACAGCTGCTTCGCCCAAAAACACGGCAGAGGCTTTTTTAAAAGAATTTTTGTTCGCTATTTCAAAAGCACTTCTGTGCTGGCCCTGCAAGTTGTAGAATTCCATATATGCTTTGTAAAAATCTTCTCTGCTTTTTTCATCCAAGGAATTTACCCTTACTTTTTCAAATATTTTTTTTGCTTCTTCGTATTCCATAGCGTGAGTTGCAAGCGTTGCCATAGATATTAAAATTCTACCCTCGGCAACCAAATCTGCTTCTTTTCTCGCTTCTCTAAGTGCAAGCTCGTATTGGTTGTATGCTGCTTCATATCGCCCTTGTGAAAAATATTTTTTTGCTTGATAAGCATAATCGCCAGAAGCAGCAAAAATTATTTGAACCCCAAAAAACAGAATTATCCTTACCATGTGTCCTCCAGTAGAGGGATGGAGTCTTTTTTGGGGATTTTGCTGCGCAAGAACCAGAATTTTGATACCCCGCCCATAAAGTCGTCTGCCTTGCCCAGCGTTTGAGAACCGTCTGTTATCAGGTTACCCGTTGTTCCCATTATGGTATTCAACCCGTTAACCATACTGCCCACATCGCGCAATGTGGTATCTAGCGAGTTCATTAAGCCAGATGCTCTGTCGGTTAAACCGTTCAAATTGTTCACCAGACCTGTAACCCCTATGGTTATGGTATCGGCAAAGGCCGAGGCTTTTGGCATGCCTCCATTTATGGTTTTGAATACATTATCCACTCTGAACATCGCATCGTTTGCATTTATTAAAAAGTCATTTAACTTTACCGTTGCATAATCCAGCCTGTTATATATAATGCGAGAACCGAGCAATGCTCCAACAGAGGTGTTTGTGTCCACAACTAGTTTCAAAAGCGTATCTGCCGCTACAACTAGCTTGTTCATGCGGTCTATAAGTTCGTTTGCCATTTTTAAAACAGTTTCTATATCTTGCGCTGTACCTGCTATTAAATAATCTCCATCAGACAAAACTTTATCGCCAACCTGCGAAATGTCAATATTTACAACTCGCTCAGATATTATGTTCTGGTCGCGAGTGGCATACACAACGGATTTATTCGTAATCCAGCGTTTATATTTAAGATTAAGAATCAACTTTAACCTAACATGGCCGCTTTCGGTTAGCGAAATTTCTTCAACATCTCCTATATCAACTCCGTTTATTTGCACATTTGTGCCTCTGTGAAGCCCTTGCCCAGAAACCAAATCGCAATAAAGGTTATATTCCCTTTTTCCAAGAACGCCGTCTTGCTGCAATTTAGACACAAGAATAACTACCGAAACGCATATAACAACGGCGAGTACCGCTCCCACGAGCAAACCAGAAAGCTCTGACCAGTCTATATAACGCAACAGTTTGACCATTATCACTTAATGTAGAAAATACTATATTACCCCTAATGTCACTATCACTCTACGACACCACCCTGCGAGACGGCAACCAAGCCAGAGGAATAAATTTTTCCCTTAACGACAAAATTAGAGTTGCGCATTTACTAAACGATTTTGGCGTGGATTACATTGAGGGCGGCTGGCCAAACAAAAGCAACCCCACAGACGAGAAATTCTTTAAGGTAATTAGCAAGGAACATATTTCAAATTCAAAAATTGCCGCATTTGGCAGCACAAGGCGGCCTAAAACCAAAGCCGAACAAGATTCCATATTGCAAGATTTGGTTAAAAGCGAAGCTCCTGTTAAAACCATATTCGGGAAATCTTGGGATATACATGTGAGCGAGGTTATTCGCACCGAACTAGAAGAAAATTTGGATATGATAAGTTCTTCCATAGAATTTTTGAAGGCACATTCTGAACAGGTTATCTACGATGCGGAGCATTTTTTTGACGGCTACAAGGCTAACCCGGAATACGCCTTGAAAACAATAAAGAGAGCGGAAGAGGCCAAAGCGGAATACATTGTTCTTTGCGATACCAATGGAGGCACTTTCCCTTGGGAAATTGAAAAAATCTTGAGTGATGTTCTTAAAAATGTGAACTGCAAAATTGGAATACATTGCCATAACGATACGGGCCTTGCGGTTGCAAATTCGCTGAGTGCCGTTGCTGCCGGCGCAATTCACATTCAGGGTGTTATAAACGGCTATGGCGAGCGGTGCGGAAACGCAAATTTAATAACCATTGCCGCCAACCTTTGCCTTAAAATGGGCTATGATTTAAAATGCAAAGATAATTTGCCGCGCCTGCGCTATTTTAGCCTTGCCGTTGACGAAGTGGCAAATGCACAAAGCGATATTCGCGCCCCTTTTGTAGGAGAAACAGCCTTTGCCCACAAGGGCGGAGCGCATATAGACGGAGTGCTCAAAGTTTCACACAGTTTTGAGCATATTAATCCAGAATCAGTTGGAAATACAAGGGAACTCATAACCAGCGACCAAGCCGGAGGTGCGCTGATTGTAGAAAAACTCTCTAAAATTTTGCCCAACATAGATAAAAAATCACCGATTGTAGCGGAACTCTTGGAAATTGTAAAAAATAAGGAAAACCAAGGTTTTGCATTTGATACCGCTGGAGCAAGCTTTGAAATGCTAGCTCGCCGCCATCTCGGTCTTTTCAAAGACAAATTCAAACAGCTTGGCTACCGCGTAATAGAAGATATGGGCGAAGACGGACTTCACGTTTCCGAAGCCTCTGTTAAGCTGCAAATAGGCGATAAAATAATACACGAAGTGAGCGAAGGCGATGGCCCCGTAAATGCCTTGGATATGGCACTACGCAAGGCTCTAATTGAGCATTTTCCAGGCATCGCCTCTGTGAAGCTAGACGATTACAAAGTGCGTGTTTTGGGTAGCAAGGTTGGAACAGATGCTTATGTGCGAGCTTGGATAACATTTGGAGATGGCAAAGAAAGCTGGCATACCGCAGGTGTTAGCACCAATATTATTGAAGCGTCTTGGCTTGCTTTGCTAGATGGGATTAATTACTATATTCTAGTTACTGAGATGAGGACAAATAAATGAGCAGCGAAATTTGTATAACAAGGCAGCCTATAATTAATAATAAGAAAGAATTATTTGCTTATGAATTTTTATTTAAAGGCAATTTGGAATACAACATGAACACCAAATACCTCATAGACAATATAGTTAACAATCCCGGAATAGAAAAAATGAAAGGAAAATCTTTTGCATTTTTTAAATGTGATTATGATTTTTTGATTAGCGAATATTCGGAGAAATTAAACCCAGAAATGTTTGTTATGGAAATTTTGCCAACAGTATTGGTAGACACCAAAGCCGTAACAGCCGTTAAAGAATTGCACGAAAAAGGTTTTAAAATTGCATTGGACGATTTTGAACTCAATAAAGAAAATTCCGCACTCATTTCGCCTATTATCCCTTGCCTTAGCTTTTGCAAACTTGAATATCAAAAACTCAAAGAATCCGAAATTTATTCTAAGCTAGTGGATATTTTTCATAAATATAAAATTCAGGTTATATCAGAAGGCTTGGAAACAATGTCTGATTTTAAGCATAGCAATAAAGTTGGTTCCGATCTTCATCAGGGCTTTTTTTTTGCAAAATCAGAAGCGAAAACAACCATCAAAATGAAGATAGATACGATGGGAGCTTTGCACGTTCTCAATCGCATATCCGGCAATTATTTAGAACAAGATTTAGGCGTTTTGGAACAGGAATTCAAAAAATATCCAGATTTAACAGTGAATTTGCTAAAATATCTGAACTCTGCACATTTTGGAATGCGCACCGAAATAACAAGCATTAAGCACGCCTTAACTATGCTCGGAATTTCCAAGCTAAAACGCTGGCTTTTAATTCTAGCTTACGATAACAATAAAGAGGTGAGCCTTGAACGTTCTCCGCTTTTGATAAATGCAATGATGCGCGCGAGCTTTTTTGGAGACATAGCAAAAAAATTGAAATGGTCAACCGATAGGGCAGAAAAAGCATATTTAATGGGTTTAATAAGCCATTTAGATGCACTTTACGAAACATCTTTTGAAAACATACTTGAGCAAATTTCACTTGACCCAGAAATATCAAAGGCATTGCTAAACGGAGAAGGAATTATGGGGTTATTGCTCCATATAATTACCATTATTGAAAAAGGCGATATGGAAAACGCAACTGAGGCCTTAAACACTTTGAACCTCACGCAAAAAGATGTAAACGAAAGCCTGATGGTAGCTTACACAAATTCTCTGTCAATTGTGTGAAAATTCCAAATACCACTTCGCAAAATTCTCAATACCCGTTTCCAAAGATATTTTAGGGCAATATCCAGTGGCTTTTTCCAGCGCAGAAGTATCTGCCCAAGTAGTCGGCACATCTCCCGCCTGCATAGGCAAAAATTCCTTAATAGCTTTTTTCCCCAATTCATTTTCCAAAATCTCAATAAACCGCATCAAATCAACAGGCTCTCCGCGCCCAATATTAAAAATCCCGTTATTGCAATTATCCAGCACCGCAATAGTCCCATTCACAATATCGTCTATATATGTGAAATCTCGCTTCATATTTCCGTTGTTGAAAACTTTTATCGGCTTGCCTTCTAAAATGTTTTTTACAAACAGCATAGGTGCCATATCTGGTCTGCCCCAAGGACCATAAACTGTGAAATAACGTAGCCCCGTTATGTTTAGTCCAAATAAATGCGAGTATGTATGCGCCATCAATTCGCAAGATTTTTTTGTGGCAGCGTATAAGCTAACAGGACTATCTGTTCTATCTTCTGTGTTAAAAGGAATTTTTGCATTATCCCCATAAACAGAACTACTGCTTGCAAATACAATACGTTTCACACCAAAATCCTTGCAACACTCAAAAATATTCAAAGTTCCAGTTATATTGCTATCTATATAAGCCTGTGGATTTTCCAACGAATAACGAACTCCCGCCTGTGCCGCCAAATGCACAACGGCATCTATTTTATTACCTTCAAAAATCTCTGTCAATTTTTGCCTATCGCAAATATCAATTCTATAAATCCAAGAATCTAAACGCTTCAACCTAGCCTCTTTCAACTCCACAGAATAATAATTATTCATATTATCCAAACCTATAACTTTATCGCCCCTCTGCAATAATGAAATGGCTACCGCATTGCCAATAAATCCGGCTACGCCGGTCACAAGAATATTCATTATGAAAATATAAAAAATTCTATAACTTACTATATTATAAGCTATGATTCCAAACAGGGTCTTTTTTATATGGTTTGGCAATAAACTGCCGTGGGCAGTGGGGCTTGCAATACTCTCTGTGAAGCATATTCAAAATCCCGAAGAAATACTTTTATATATAGACAGCGAAATCAGCGGAGATGGCTATGACCTCATAAAAGACATCCCTAGCCTTGCATTGAAAAAAATAGATGATTCCTTATTTTCCGATTTAAACGATAAGGGTTTAATGTGGCAGTTGTTTCAGAAATTTGAAAAACCAGCTTTAAAATCGGACTTGCTCAGGTTCGCTTTGGTATATAAATATGGCGGAGTTTATTTGGATACCGATATAATAGCGGTAAAACCTTGGAATGATTTATTGAAATATAAAGGCTTTTGCGGACTTGAAGCAGTGGCTTTTCCGGGTGATTTATATACTTCCTCAAACCCATTCCGTTATTTGTTCGCAGGAATCCTTTATTTATGGAGGCTTTTATGCGCCTATCTTCCGCACGGATGGCAAATTTTCAGGTTAACAGAGGGATTTTTTAGGCACTGTGCAAATGGCGCTATTTTAGGTTCAGAAGCTAAAAATGAGATTATAGAGGATTTTTTTGAAAAAATCAGCGAATTAAAAGAAAAGGATTTTTCTGTGCCGGCTTGCATAGGTCCGCATATTGTGCAAAAGTCAACAAAAAACAAATCCTCAGAAAATATGGAAACGCTTATCTCTGCATATTTTTACCCCCTTGGGCCAGATATCAGCTTGCAATATTTTCGTAAAAACTCCGCTAAACATCTGGATAAAATTTTATTGCCACAAACGAGAATTATACACTGGTATAACAGCGTTGAAAAAAAGTATTTGCATAGGCAATTAAATAAAGCCTGGATTGAAGAATATCCAACATCTGCTTTTGCTAAGTTGGCGCAAGATATAATAAATAGGAAAAAAAATGATTCCAAATAGAGTTTTTTTTATCCATCTTGGCGATTATCTACCGTGGTCAACAGGTATTTCTATACTCTCTGCCAAACAAGTTCAAAATGCCGAAGAAACTGTTTTGTATATAAAAAACGAAATTCACGGTGAAGGTTTTGACCTGATAAAAAATGACAAAGGGATTTTACTAAAGCAAATAGATGAAGATAGCATATTTTCCGATTTGGGAGATAATGGCATTTGTGGCAATACATACAAAATTTTAAAAAACTATGCATTAAAAGCAGATTTGCTCCGTTTGGCATTGCTGTACAAAGAGGGCGGGATTTATTTAGATACAGACACAATAACAATTAAACCTTGGAACGATTTGCTGCAATATAAAGGTTTTTGCGGACAGGAATCGCTAGCATTTCCCCAAAAATTGCTAGACTTTCCACAGGTTAAATCTTTAAATCCGTTTCTTTATTTAATTGCTGGGTTTCGCTATGCTTGGAGTTTTTTGTGCGTGAATGTACCGCATGGAGAGCAGGTTTTCAGATTGGTGGAGGGATTTTTTAACTTGGCAGTGAGCAATGCCGTTCTTGCTTCCGAGGCAAAAAACAAACTGATAGAACAGGCTTTTGCGGCAATAAATGAAATGGACGAAGAGGAGCGATTGAGGCATTTTCGTTTAGGCCCTCGCCTTTTGCAGCAAATCACTAAAAATAAATCTTCAGAAGATATGAAAGTTTTGCCGCCAGCATACTTTTATCCGGTAAGCCCTAATGTTATTCACCATATATTTTGCAAAGATTCTGCAAAACGCTTAGATAAAATTCTATTGCCGCAAACAAGAATTATACACTGGTATAACAGCATTGAAAAAAAATATTCTCAAGAACCACACCCCACATCTGCTTTTGCTAAATTGGCACGAGATTTTGGGTATAGGGTATAGTTTACTATATTCATTATATGTCCAAAATTTCCGTAATAATAGTCACATACAAAGGTTTTAAGTGGTATAGCAAGTGCTTTAATAGTTTGCTGGCTTCCACTGTAAATTTGGATATTATAGTTGTTGACAATAATTCAAATGATGGCACAATTGAATTTATAAAGGAAAATTTCCCGTCAATATATATTATTCAAAATAATGAAAATACAGGCTTTGCTAAAGCCAATAATCAGGCTTTAGAATTAGCTTATAGTAATGGCTCGGATTATTTTTTCTTGTTGAATCAAGATGCTTGGGTGGAACCAGATACTATAGAAATTTTACTAAAATATGCAAGCAAAAATGAACAGTTTGGAATTTTAGCACCCGTTCAATTAAATGGCAAAGGAACAGAATTTGATTATGCTTTCAAAAAATGGTATTTAAAAAAGATAGATTTGAAAAATTTGTGCGAAGATATATTTCTGAAGAAAGATTGCTTATATGAAGTTCCTTTTGTAAATGCGGCCGCTTGGTTTATAACAAGAGAATGTTATGAAAAAGTTGGCGGGTTTAACACAATTCTTTTTACTCATTATGGGGAAGATGATAATTATTGCCAAAGGATTGCTTTTCACAAATTCAAGATTGGTATTGTTTTTGAAACTTCTTTTTGCCATGATAGAACAGCAGAGCAAATTGAATTTAATACCAATAAAACAGAAAGAGATTATGTTAGAGCGGCAATTCTTTACGGAAATATAAATTTCTCTTTTGCTAAAATTTTTTATAAATTGATTCTTAATTTTGCATATTCTGTTTTAAGGTTAGAGTTGATGAAATTTATTAGGAAAATAATATTTTTATTTAGAAATTTTAGCAAAATTTGTCAGAGTCGAAAAGCTAATAGGGAAACTAGGCATTAAAAATATGAAAATAATAATAATTGCTGCTATAATTTTGCAAACTGCAATGCTCGCGCTTTTTTGGGCATTGCCCGATGCTCTTGGACTTCCAATGCGAGAGCATTTTAAAGAGAAAGAACTTTGGCAACTCTGCATGGCTTATGGGGCAATTCTGTTTATGTCTTCTCTTTTTGCATTTTGGCAATGGCGGCGGCAAAACTCTTTGCTTCCAACTAGGCTGCTTGCCGTTTTTTTAGGTTTTTATTTTGCAGTTGCCGTTGTTGATTACGAGGTTTTGCGTTTTAACCACCAACGGCTTTCATATTCGTTTTTGCGAACATATTTTCACACATCAAATATCTTTGACAACACAACCGTAGCTATGTTAAAAGGAGATGCAAATGGAACTCTGCTGTGGTTAGCACTGCTCATTTTGGGGCTTGTAGGTGGTATTCTAGTAGCTATCTTCCTTCCAAAATTTCAACGTGCAAAACCTTTAAGCATTAAAACTCCGCTTTCACTCGTAATTTCTGGAATTGTTCTCTCTGCAATTCCGCTAGTTTTATTTTTAACCGGAGCAAAGGGGACTAAAATAATTCCGATAATAAATGTTCCTGTTGATATACGTTTCAATCTGGGCAAACACACCCTAACTTCGCCAATTTTGCACATAGGTGCTTTGGAAATTTTTGAGAGATTCAGAGACGACTATAAAATCACAGAAGAGAATATTAAAGATTTATACGCATTTCTCCCATCCGAATTTTCTGATAACCGCCCAAGCCTAGAATTTCCCACATTCCGAGCCGCTCCTACACACGAATACAAGGCAGAAATTCCATATAACATAGTCCTCGTTTTTGGCGAATCGTATAAAGGCAGAATTTTTAACCAAATGCTTTTTGGCGATACAACCCTTGCACCCAATTTATGGAAACTGACAAAAGTCGGAGGGCTTTGGTTCAAAAATGCATTCAGCGGTGGCTATCCAACAGTTAGGGGAACAACGTCAACTTACTTAGGTTTTCCTTCGCACCCAAACCGAGATGTGCCAAGTTTTTACGCCTCAAATAAATTCACAGGTTTTCCCGAATTATTGACTAATTATACAAAAGCGTACACTACAATTTCCAACCCTGTTTTTGACCATACTCTGCCCTTTGTGAAAAGATTTTTCAATATTTGGCAAAACATTGGCGACATAGAAATTAGAGGAACCACGGACAGTTTGGGAATGGATTTAACGATTAGCATGCTCCAAAATTTGCCCACAGACAAACCATATCTTTTGATATGCAACACAGCCGCAACTCATATTCCATTCTACAGCTACCCAGATAATTTCGCACCAAAACCAGATAATCCAATGGCCAGATACAGAAATGCACTGCGATATACAGATAACCAATTTGGGCGTTTGCTTGAGCACCTTACCAGCCGCCCTGATTTTAATCGCACAGTGGTAATAGTTTTAGGCGACCACGATACTCCTGTAGATTCCGTTGATTACGCATACCCACAGCCACTTGGCGTTTCTGCTGCGCGAATTTTTTTAGGTATATTTTCACCCGACACAAATCTTTTCAAAGGCCTGGAAATTCGTGAAGATGTTGCTTCGCAGTTGGATATTGGACCTACTATTTTGGATTTGGCACAGGTTAGAAGCAAAAATCATTTTTGGGGTTATGATTTGTTAACAGAGAAAAGGCCGGCTGAACAACCAGCACTATTCTTTTCTGTGAACGCATATTTTTTAGGCTTCAGAGATTTTGTGATAACGGGTGGGCTTGAAAGCAGAGAAGTTTTTATTGGGAAAAACAGTTTTTTGCCTGCCACTGATAGTTTATCTCTAGCTTGGAGAAAACAATCCATTGGCGCGAGCAAAATTTTACGTTCACTACTCAGAGACGATAGAATGCAACCTAGAGAGGAAAAATGAAATTTCTTTATGTTTTAGTATCTACAAATAACGATACGTATGCCGAGCAAGCTTTTGTAAGCATAACTAGTCTTCGTATGCACAATAAAGATGCTTTTATATCACTCCTTGTGGACAACAAAACCGATAAAAATTTTGACGAAAGAAAATTTAAATTAAAAGAATTAGTAAATGAAACCACCGTTATTGCGTTTGAAGAAAGCACCTCGCAAATGGAGAGAAGCAGACAGCTAAAAACACGCATGAGAAATCTAGTTCGCGGAGATTTTTTGTTTATAGATTGTGATACTATCATTTGCGAAAATTTAGCGAGTATATTTAAATGTGAACACAATTTGGCGGCAGTGGCAGATACTCATATAGAATTTGTGAATAGCGCAATATATAAAAGAACGTGTGATATATTTAAAAAAGTAAATAAGCATAAATTGCCCATTGAAAAATTTTATTTTAATAGCGGAATTTTGTTTGTAAAAGAATGCAGTGAAAATGTAGATTTTTTTAACAAGTGGAATGAGCTTTGGAATTTATATAAAGCGAGGAACAATATATATCAAGACCAAATATCTTTGGCTTTTGCGAACATGGAACTCAAATTTCCCATTTCAGAACTGAGCGGGATTTGGAATTGCCAAATACAATATGGCATGAATTATTTTGCTAATGCAAAAATTTTGCATTATTTTGCCACCGTTGGTTTTGAATACGGGAATTTTAAAAAACAGATTCTCTTGTCTTTAAAAGAAACGGGAGTTTTAACAGAAGATTATCTATTGGAAATAAAAGAACCCAAGCACGGATTTCCAAGTCCTCATTTGGTAATTTCTGGAAATGACTATATCTTTTTTCATTACTTTAGACTTTTCAATTATCACTTAAAGAGAATATTTAAACCTTTTAAATAACAGTTGCTATATATGTCCCTAGAAATAGATAAAAATTTTCTGCTAAAAAGTACTTTGTACAATATTTTAGGTACAGCTCTCAAAGTTGTAGCCCCTGTGCTTACAATTGTTTTAGCAAGAATTTTTGGGAAGGAAGATTTTGGCATTTTTGTGGGAACGCAATTATGGATATATACTCTGAGCCGAGTTGCCGTGTTTGGTTTAGATAAAGGGCTAAATTGGTTTTTGCCACAAAACATTTTGAACAATCGCCCCGCACATTTGGGATTTAATGAATCTCTTAGTCACTCAATTATCATATCTATTATTATATTTGCAGCTATGCTCATATGTACACTTTTTGGCTTGCATAAATATTCCGAAAGCCTTGCCACATTATCTTACATAGAATTATTAATATATGCTTTATCAATTATACCATTTGCTGCTTTGCATATTTTTGGCGGAACGCTAGAGGGTCTTCGCAAGCCTCAATATAAAATGTTCATAACAGAGTGCGCTGTATTTGCTATTGCCCCACTTATATCCATAGTGTTTTATTTTGCTGACATTCCTTATGCCTTGCCAACAGGGCTATTACTGGCAAATATTTTTGGTTGCCTTATATACATTCCATTGATTAAAAAAAGTTTTCCATTTTCACTAAAATTCTTTGGAAATAAAATTCCAAAAGAACTTCTGGTTTATTCCATACCACGAGGATTTTCGGAAATAGTATTTTCGGTTTTAATGCGCATTGATATATGGATGATTTTATTGATGCTTGGGCCAGGTGATGCCGGTGTTTATGCCGTCATGATAACAATTTCCAATGGACTACGCACAATCCGCCAAAGTTATCATCCTATTCTGTTGCCAGTTGTAGCTGGAATGAGCAAAGAACGGCTTGCAACTGATTTAAAACCGATATTCTCCTATTGCGTTAATATGGTAACGCTTATGCAACTGGTTATAGGATTTTTTATAGTGCTGTTTCCAGACAAAATTCTTATGATAGCTGGCAAAGATTTTATTGTTCAGCCAGAAACATTAGGAATAATTTTACTTGCACATTTACTGGGCGGATTCTTTTTGCTCTCTGGCTCTGTGCTCACCGGAATTGGCAAAAGTTTATATGCATTGAAAATGGACATTGCTTCATTATGTGTAGCTTTTCTTGCGAATTATTTTTTAATCCCAATTTTTGGTTTGCCAGGTGCCGCACTTTCCACATTGGCATTTGTTTTGTTGCAAGTTGTTTGGAATAACATTTATATTTTCAAATTGAATTTAAAGTTATATTCCAAAAAAACAATTCCTTATGCTATATGGTCTATTTTTCTTTTGGTAGTTTATATTTTATTGCCAACCCTTTCTCCTAGTTTTTTGCAAAAAATAATATTTTACGTTGTGATTTTATGCGGACTTGCTTTCACTCAAGTTTTGATTAAAAATTCCAAATAATCTGCGATTATTATTTTCGATTTCCCTATATTAGCCAAAATGGAATTTTCATCTGCTAACTTGCGTTCTGCCAAGTTTTTCACTATTTCAGGCAAATTTTCCACATTTTCTTTTTTCACAAAAATTCCAATATCATCGCTCACGTCAATAAGCCATTCGTTATGCTCGTATTCATCGTTTGAACCGCTTTCCAAAGAAATTACCGGACGCTTGAACGCCAAGTAAAAATCCAAGCGAACTCCGCTCAACTCGCTGATTAAAATATCTGCCTTAGCCAAAACAGATAAATTATCTATTTCGGAACTAAAGGGAATATTTGGTAATTCTTTTTGCAAATTTTCTATAAATGTTTTTTCGTATATATAGGAATATGGATGCGGGCGAACAATCACATTATAGCCAGCATTTGCTAAATTTAAAATGAATTTTGAGCCGTAGGTTTTCAAAATACCCCGCTCCCCCCACGTGCTTGCCACCAAAATTGTTTTGCCGTCTGTATTGTTTTGCAAATTTTTTGCCCTTTCAATCAGAGAATCCAAATAAGGCAGCCCTGCAAGAACAACTTTTTTAGACTCAAACAGCTTTTCATAATGAGTCTGATGCAGCAAAATAGTGTCGTAGTTATCCAAACCGCCTTTTTTATATCCAAGCCCAAGCGCATGAAAAATGTGTATCAGATTTTTGCAATCCTTAGGCTTTTTAATTGGATAGCCAGAGCTTCCTATGTTTGGAGTTGTTGCGAGAATATTCTTTTCTTTTAGGTTGCTTATAGCAGAATAGCCTTTATTTCCTGTACCAGCAAATTTCACTTTAAACAAAGAAAAATCAGCATCTGGATTTCCATAATCATAAAGTTCCAAAGCAGGATCGTTCATATCCATTGTGTAATAAGCAAATTTTATTTTTCTCTTGATAAGTTCTTCCACAACATCCTTAAAATAAATCCAATACATTTTCCCTTCGCTGAAAATTGCCAAATCACATTCAAACACCTCTTGCTTTTGACCCTTAATTCTATAAAAAAGATTTTTGGCAAAATAAACAACGCTTCCAATAATACCAAATAATGCGGCAAACAAGGCATTGCCTGTACCAGGGTCTAAGTAGCCTTTTTTGCTTCCGAAATTCATTCCTGTTCTCCTTTATAAAAATCTTTGTAAAAAATGCCTTTGTCGAATTTATGAGGGCCTAGCCTCAGCTCGGTATTTTGAACTTTGTGCTTCAATGGAATTTCGCTATCAAATAGATAGGCAAAAACAATAGGAAAGAGGTCTTGCGAAACATAAAACTCTTTGTCGTATTCCGATGCTTTTCCCTTGTTTGGCCAGCGAACCGCCATAAAGGCCCCGAATATATCCCGAAATTTCATATAATCGGTTTTGTTGAAATCGTAATTTTTTGGGAATCTGTCCCCGTCATCTATAAAAAACAAACCGTGGTCGCTCATAAAAATCACTATTGCATTGCTATCCGATGACGCTTTCACTATCTCTTCCCTCATCGCCGTAAGGCATTTATTGTAAACAGGCAAGAATAGCTGAATTTCTCTTTCTGTTGTTCCCATTCCCCCCAGAGTGGAATGCCCTGGGCATCCCATTCCCCACGCAAAAATTTTGCCTTTACCAGAATTGCTCTGTGCAAATTCTGCCATTTTCACAAGGTATTGTCTTGTAGTGCTAACCATAGTGGAATTCATAGCAGCCTTCAACAGATTTTTGAATATCAAGTTTTTGGGTTCCAGCAAATACATAGTCGTAGTTTCATCTTGTGCTACAAAATTGTAAAAATTTTCTCCGCTGGATATGTATCTGTCGTGAGGATTGTAATTTCCTGTGCTGTAGCCCTTGCTTTGCAGCAATAGATTGGTTATATTGTTTCCGGCCATTCTTTCTCTGAAAAAATCACCACCTCTGCTGTTAGAAATAACTACCTGAATTCCAGCATCTTTGAGAGAACTTATATAATTTTTGTTGCCTGTGGTTGGTATATTGTCTATATTGGTCAAATAACCTATGTTAAAATCAAAAACGCTAGACATAGTTGGTATTGTGGCATCGGCCATAGAATAGACATCGTATATTTTGAAACCGCTCCGCTCAAAAAGAGCCATCAAACTGTCGTAATGCGGCAGGTTGAAATACTCGGCATAATCTTTGTGCGGAAAGGCATCGTGCATAAAAAGGTAAATATTCGCAGAATCTTTAAGCTCAAGACTTGAAAGTTCCGTGGGAACTGCAGTCTTCTCGCCAAGCTGCTTGGAACCCAAATTCACTTCCCCTACAAAGAACAAAAGATAAGCCGAGGCAATCAAAGAAAACACCATAATGGCGATCTTTTGCCTTATAATTGAACTAGTGAATATCAAAACTGCAACAAACAAAACCCAAAATGCTATTCTAAGTTCGCTAGTGTAATGCGTAATTTCCCTTACCATAGGCAAAAACATTATGGCCAGAATAAAGGAAACAGAAAATTTCGGAGAGAGAATGAAAGGAGCGGCAATTGAAAAAATCAGAAGAGCGACTCCATAGATAATTGTGTCCACCAAATCAAAATAAACTGCATTGGATTTGAAAATGAGAATAGCAGGAAAGGCCATTACGCTTATGTTGAGGATTATAGTTTTCAAATCAGGAACCGAAAAATAAATTTTGCTTTTTTTGATTATTTTGTAAACGAGCAAGGCTACGAGTGCGGCAAAAATCGCATACACATCGGATATTCCTTGCCCCACAAATGAGGTTAGCACGGAATGTATTGAAAGCACCAACAAAAATTGCCAAGCTAAATCGAAGTTCAACGCTGGAGGCATTTTTATTTTAGGCAGTTTGCAGACCATTAAATATCTTACAAAATTGAAAAACTGATTAAAGCTCCAATATATCAAAAGGGCAGAATTTTGATCATAGAGCATAAAGAAAAACAGCATAGCTATAAAAATGCCCTGCCTGCGTTCAGGGGTATCGGCTTTTGCCGAGAGCAAAACAGAAGCTATGTTTATTGCCGTCATCACCATAGGCAATAAATTTATTCCAAAAAGCAAAATGTCTGGCTTGCCAAGATCGCTTATGAATAAAAATTGCTCTCCGTTCAGCGGATTTTTTGTTAGAACTCCATAGGCAGCGAACAGCATAGGAATTTGTATGAACAAACTTGCAAGCGAGCGGAGCGCATAAAACGGGTAATATGAGAAGGATTTGTAAAGCTCTCTCAATTGAGAATGCCTTATTTTTGAATCTCTTATTGTGTTTATCTTTTGAATAAACGGTTCTAGCCTTTGCTTTATTGCACGTTCTTTGTTTTCTAGAATTCCTGTTAAATAGTAAAAAGGAGCAAGGCAAGCGCTAACAGCAAGGGACAGCAATATTAGCGAAATTCCGTAAGAACCAGTTAATTCATAAAAGCGAGTTAAACAGAAATATATTGCCGATTCTAAAAATATCATTTTGCACCTTTGGTCAATTTGTTCAAATCGTCTTCGGTATCAAGTTCCACTATTTGCCCGAGCTTTATGGGATACACAGAGACATTTATTTTATTCAACACCCTATTCACAACTTCATCCCAAAATAAATCTTTATGACTTGGTTCTTGGTATGCAGCTGAAATTGCTTTTGCAACTTCGGCAATATCATCTTTTAACCAATAAGATATACCGCACATATTAAAGAGATTTGTTCCACCCTTTTTTATATTGACAATTTTATTCTCATCTGTTTCAAAAATCCAATCATCCGAATATCCTTCAATAAATTTTCCAAAATAGCAAGATTGTTTAAATTCAGGCAAAAATACGGAATTATCGCCAATATATAAATCACCTTCGCAAATAAAGCAATTTTCGCCGCCAAGTACATTTTCAGCGGCTTTGAGTGAAGAAATATTATTTTTTTCCAAATACTCTTTGTTTTCAATAAGTTCTATATTTTCATATTTGGATTTTAAATACTCAAATTGCTCTTTTTTATAACCTACCACAATATAAATTTTTGAAACACAGCGCTTTTCCAAGGCATTTATTATAGTTTCTATCATTGGAGTACCAAAAACAGGAATTAAAGGTTTTGCTGTGGTTTTGGTGAGAGGCAACATCCTTGTTCCTGTGCCAGCCGCCATAATTACTGCAATTTCGCTTTGGGATTTCATATATCTCTCTATATTTCATCTATAAGTTTTATAATCTCGCCAAACGGCATTATATTTTGTTCAACTTCAAGTGCTCTATGATTTTTCAATATTTCAACTGCGGTATTTCTCATAGCTGGAAAGGCACTTCTTGTTAGATGATTTGCATAAATAACAATATTTATGCCGTGCGAAATCAGTTCGCTTTCGGTTACGCTGCTATAAGAAGTGGGCACAACAACAACAGGTATTTGTTTTTCTTTTTCTCTGAATTTTTTGCAAAATTCAAAAATTTCGTCAGGAGTTTTTTGGCGGCTGTGTATCATAATTCCGTCTGCGCCAGCCTCTGCATAAGCAAAAGCTCTGTTCAGAGCATCTTCCATTCCCTGTTCCAAAATCAGGCTTTCAACTCTCGCAATAATCATAAAATCTTTTGTCCTCAATGCTTCCTTGCCCATTTTTATTTTATTGCAAAACGATTCTATGCTATCTTGGCTTTGCTCCACTTCCGTACCGAATAATGAATTGCGCTTTAACCCAATTTTATCTTCAATTATCACGGCAGAAATTCCCATTCTCTCCAAAGTTCTAACATTGTAAACAAAATGTTCCGTTTGCCCGCCTGTATCACCGTCTAGTATAATGGGTTTTGTAGTCACATCCAAAATATCATCCAAAGTTCTCATTCTAGAAGAAATATCAACCAGCTCTATATCGGGTTTTCCTTTTACCGTTGAATCGCATAAACTAGATACCCACATCGCGTCAAATTGGTCTAGTTCTCCATTTCTTTCAACTATTGTTTTTTCTGCAATTAAGCCGCTAAGTCCATTGTGTGCTTCAATAACTTTTACTATGGGACATAAATCCAATAACTGTCGCAATCTTTTGCGCCTGTATTCTGGCATAGCCAACTTTTCTCTTGTGATGGAATCAATTTTTGCTATTTCATAGTTATATGTATATGGCACTTCAATTAACTCACCACCGTATTTTTCCAAATTTTTAATAACATTGTCTCTGATAACGGACTGAGGATATTGTTTCCAATTATCTCCGTGCACAACGTAATCCGGTTTAATGGAATTTAAAACACCATCATATAAAACATCATCTTGTTTTACCACATCATCCACACCATCAACATTTTTTATCATTTCCAAGCGTTCTTCAAAAGATATGGTCGGGAATCTGTCGTATCGTATCATAGCTTTGTCGCTTAACACACCCACAATTACTTTTCCGTATTTTTTAGCATTTGAAATTATGTTTAAATGCCCGCTGTGAATTATATCGGTGGTAAAACACGTATACACTTTTTTCATTTAGCTTGCTCCTTGTTAATATAATTCATAAAACTGATCGCGTTATCCAAAGCGGACTCTTTTGGGCGCGCTAAATCATCTCTTGATTCATTGCTAACCTTTATTTCTACAAAAGTCAATTTTCCAAGATTATTAAAATCGTTCATAAGGTTGTTGAATTCATCTGCTGTTTGAATGACAAAAATATTGGAATAACCGCAAACTTTTGCTGTTTCGGCATATTTGAAATTCGGAGCAGCGGTTGGCATACCCCCTACGGATTCGTGCGCATCGTTATTCAGGCAAATATGAACCAAATTTTCAATTCCCCTGCTGCCTATAAAGGCTAAATTGCCCAAGTGCATCAAAGCTGCTCCATCGCCATCTAAGCAAATAATTCTTTTATTCGGAGAATTTTCGGCTATGCCAAAAGCTATCATTGAAGCATGCCCCATACCTCCCACCGTTAAAAAACACTGATTGCGATTGTTCTGCTCGTAAACCTCTCTTGAAATTTTGCCAGTTGTGGACACAACTAAATCTTTCTCTGTTATTTTTTTCATAATTTCAGAGATAACATGCTCGCGATTTAATTTGTAACTATTTGCATAAGCGGCATTTGCTCTTTTCTCAAAGGTATCTTTTTTTACTATCAATGAAAACTGTTTTTTACTTGACAAAGTATTTTTTATTTTATCAAATATTTCTTTCAATTTTGACTCAGATATGTTGCCATCAATAACTTCGTATTCAATTTCAAGGCAATCAAACATTTTCTCTGTTATTCGCCCCATAAACTTATGCTGAGGCTCATCTTTTAAACCTGGGGAACCCCTATATCCCACAATAAAGAGCATAGGAATATTATAGACTTCGGTATTAGCAATTGAAGTGATTGGATTTACCGCATTGCCTATGCCGCTGTTTTGCATATAAACGCAGGCGGGTTTTCCAGTTGACAGATAAACTCCTGTGGCAATACCCACCGCCGAACCCTCGTTGGGTGCTGTGTAGTGAGTAAGCCCCGTTTTTTCGGAATTTATGTAATCACAAAATTCTTTGAGAGTAGAGTCTGGAACACCTGTTAAAACTTCAATTCCTAGTTGTTTAATGCACAGAGCTAATTGTTCGGCTTTCATTTTAAATTACCTCAGCGTATTTAACTGGCACGGCTACCTTGCAATGCTCCAATGCTTTTTCAAATACCTTAAAAAAAGCTTCAATATCAGAAACATCAATAGCGCCAAGCGAGCATAATCTGAATGTATTTGTGTCAAAAATTTTGCCCGGGTAAATTGTGAATCCGCGTTCATAGCAATAATCGTGAATTTTATCAAAATCCCAATTTTTATCATCTGGATAAATTGCAGATGCAACAAGACCCGATTGCAATTCCTTTTTGATAAATTCTTTAAAACCGAGTTTTTTTAAACCATCGCATATCGCTTCATTCACCATTTTATGCCTTGAAATTTTTTCATCTTCTCCTTCTTTAAAATATTCCTCAATGGCTTGTTTAGTGGCATATACAGTTTGCACCGGTGGGGTAAAATGCATTTGCCCTGTTTGGATAAAATATTTATATTGCAAATACAAATTGCAATAATAAGAGCGTTTTGGATAATGCTTAGATTCTTCAATAAATTTAATTTTCCCTATTACAAACGATAAACCCGTCATTGCCATTAAACCTTTTTGCGCAGAAGCCATGCAAAAATCAATATTATCTTTTTCCATATCAATAGGTAGCATTGCGTAAGTGGATGTTGTATCCACAGTGAAAACGCAGTTATATTTGTGTGCCAAAGCACCTATTTCTCGAACAGGATTCAGCAAACCGGTTCCCGTTTCGTTGTGCGTTGTATAAACAAGATGTATATCGGGATTTTTTTGCAAAATGTCTTCTATTGCTTCTAGCTTTGGAATTTCGTCAACTGGAATTTTCATATTGATATGCGGCAAATTATAGTACTCGCATATCTCAGCTGCCCTAGTGCTATAAGCTCCATTATTCACAATAAGTATTTTTTTCCCTTCTGGCAAAAGCGAATTCAGGCAAATATCCATATTAATCGTTCCAGAACCGCAAAAAAGAACGGCTGTATATTCTTTGGTATCACCATGAGCAATTTTCACCAAATCGTTCTGCATTTGAGCTAAAATATCGCCAAATTCGGTCTCTCTAGGGCAAATATCGGGCACTATCTGAGCCATTTTCACAGTATCTGTTGTTGTAGCAGGCCCTGGATTTAGCAAAATATTTCTTTTGATATTCAACATGGATTTAATATACATTTTTTTTGGCATAATTTATTTATTTTCCACAAAATTTAGTATTTTATTATCCCTATGACAAAATTACCTAAAATCGCGCTTATCCTCTTATGCCTCACATCGCTTGGCATATCTGCTATTAACAACCCTGCTGGAGAAGAAAGAAAAACCAATGCGGCCGATTTCTTTAGGCATCCTCAAAAAAGCGATAAATACAACGAAATGTGGAGCTATGTTTTTGTGCTTGATAATGGCACAAAAATATATGTGAATTATACTTGGATGTATGTGCCAACTCAGGGTTTTAAAATAGGCACAGATTTTTCAATATGGAATTTCAAAGGCAAAAGCCATAGCGTGGGGCGGCAATATTCAACGGATAGGTTTGTTGAAGACAAAAGCACAAACAGCATTTCTATCGCTGGTGGCGACTATTTAATGGAAAAATTACCAAGCACAGGGCACCGCGTATTGTTTTCTGCGAATAAAAATGGCAAAAAATTCTTAGATGTCACATTTACAAGTGCTGTGAACGGCATTATTCCAGGAGATGGCGTGTTCAATATTGATGGAAACAAATTCGGTTTGTATATGCACATTCCTCATGGCAGAATTAAGGGCCGCGTGGGTATAGGAGAAGATACTGTTGAAATAAGTGGATATGGATATATGGATCATGTTTGGCAAAACGAAAAACCCGCTGAAATGGCAACCAGAATGCTCACACTCAGCATGCCTCAGCAAAAATCATTTATAGCAGGGCGCATAGGAATAACCAAAAACGGCACTCCTTATGGCTATTCCATTCATCACGCAGAAGGTGTATCTAAAATAGTTTATCCTGCTTCTGTGCTTGAAAATGAAAAAAGCTATAATCCCAAAAGTTTTCCAAAAAATTTGTCTATCGTTTGGAGCGATGCAAATATACCACCTCTTAAATTTGAAGCAAAGGCACAAGAGACATTTAGCATCCTTTCAAATTTTGAAGGGTTCCTAGAACGAAATGCAATTAAACTAGCTCTTGGCGAATTGCTTTACAAACGCGGTCGTTCCCAAACGGAACAAGGTAAATTAGATTGGACAATTGCAGGCTTTTGAGGCACTGCAATTATCCCTTTTTCTATTCAATGGTAATCAATGTTATGGAGTGCGCGGGGAATGTTAACGCTCCGCCTTCTTTTATATCTTGACTGCTAGCTTTTGGCGGGTCAACTTTAACCACTTTGCCTGCCGCTTGCCCTTTTGGACCAGCCAAAACCTCTACCTTTGCTTTTCCGGCAAAACCAGGAATCTTGATTGTGCCATTGAAAGCGGTGTAGGGGCTTTTGTTTATCGCAAGCAAGGTTTTCTTTTTGCCATTCACAGACAGATAAGTGGTTAAATCGGTGCTGCCGCTATTGCTCTCAACAAGTTTGCCTCTAATGCCATCAGCGGCCATTTGGAAGGCATAATAGCTTGGGCGAGGTTTGTTGCCGCCGATTATCTCTTCGTAAGAACGGGAAAGATAGCCGTAGTCGCCACCTTCTGGGGTTATATCATTGTGAATATCCCAATACTGCGCAGAACCTGCTCCAACCTTGGCAAGAGTGCCTAGGTAATCTGCAACAAACAAACCGTTTATCAAAGATATGGACTGAGGCCCCGGGTTGAAATCAACGGAATTCCACTCGGTTAGCCAAATTTCAATATCCTTTTTAGGGGAGAGTTTTTTGATACTTTCCCTAACGCGGCCAAAAATTTTATCCAAGGTTTGCGGAGAGGCTAGCAAGCCAAAATCATTTTCTTCGCCAAAATGCTGAGGATAATGGTGAATGATAAGAGCATCGGCAACATCGGCGGTGTATTTTAGAACATTCTCGTTCCATTCGCCGTCTAGCACTCCCAAAACTCCAACTTTGATTTTTGGATCAACCTTTTTCATGGCAGTGATAAATTCACGGGCTCGTTTGCCATAAGTGTGCCCCTTGTCCGCTCCATATTTTGCGTATTGAGGGTGCCAATCGCCGTAAATTTCGTTGCCTATTTCCCAATAGATAACATTTGCTTTTTTGGTTATGTTGGTGTGCTTAACCCAGTCTGCGGCTTCCTCTGCTGTTCCCGTGCCAAAATTAGCTGTGAACATTGGCGTTGTGCTTGTTTCTTTGCACCACTCGAGAAATTCGTCTGTGTCAACCATCCAGTCTTTGGCTTCCAAAATCTTTTTCCAGTGGTCATCGTCAGCACGTAAACCACCAGGATAGCGAACCACACCGTGGTTGATTCTCTTCACATATTTTTTCGTTTCGGGTTTTAGCAAATCGCCGTCCCAAAGAGCTGCGTTAATGCCAAAAATCGCGCTTGATATGTTTGGATTTATAACCTTGTTCAAATCCCCAGTTATTGTTAGGTTAACACTCTCTGAAACCTTGGCACGCGGCACTTCGCGCAAATTGGTGAGTCTAACATTGTCTATTTGGAAAGAGCCTTCGGAGCCTTCTCCACTGGGTTTAAAGTCAAGAACTTTTACTCCGTCTAAATCAAAAGTACCGTTTTGAATTGCCTCAGGTGGCTGGTAATACGGGAATTTGGTGAATGAACGGAAAGAGACAAGCACTGTGGTTCTGCCTCTTGGCGCACCTGTGCTGCTCACAAAAATTTCCCTGCCTTTATCACCTATTTGAACTGTTATGCCCTGCCAAGCTTTATCTGTGTAAATATCGAACATTATACCCCAGTGCTTTGTCCAGTCAGTGAGTTCTTTTTTTGCTTTCTGCTTTTCAAAATCATAAACAAGGTCAACCCAGTCGCCCAGCATGTAATGAGAAACATTCAAGGACTTGCCATCTAAATTGCCTTTGCCTATATCAAAAGATACTTTGGACTTTGGACCTGTGGATGGTTCAAATCCAGGGTTGTTTTCAAAATCGTGCAAAACCAAATCCGGTGCAGTGCTTTTGAAAGAATCCCATTTCAAATCCGGATCCACCCAGTCTATGTTTTCGGTGAAGGTGATTTGGTCAACATATATAGTTACAGGGTCGTCTTGGCGGCCATCGCGTTTGTTATCTGCTTTGCCAACTGAAAAACGAACTTCCTGAATTTTGTTCCACTGCACGGTTTTGGTAACTTCTGCCTGTTTGTTGGCATCCCAAGCCTTGCCAGCATCCTGAAATTTTTTCAGAGGAATTTTTACCAGCTTCCAATCTTTGGTGATTGTTTGCCCTTCAACCCAGTCTTGCAAATTGGTTTTTGTTTGGCTTTTTATATCGCCGCCTTGATTATCAAGTACGCCAAAACCAACTTTTTCTCCGCCTTGTTTGCCCTTTACCCAAAAATAAACACCGCCTTTGTTCCTAACTTTGGAAAGGTCTATATATTTACCTTCGCCAAGAGAAAGAGTTACGCCGGAATATTCATTGTCGTCCATATAAGCTGCTAAAACACTTCTGCCAGGGGTTTTGGAAGGTTGTTCCTTGAATGCGGTTAATCCGCCATACACATAGCCAAATCCTAGCATCTTGCCGGGGTAGAATACTCCATTTGGTTGAAGGGCTTTTGCTTTGCCATCTAGCTTGGCTGGGTCTTTTGGTCCTTCTATGGTTTCTGTTTTTTCGTCCCAGTAAACAATTTTCGGTTTTGGTTTTGCAACAGGAACTGTGCCCTTCACAATTTCAACATTGGCAACCCACACCTGAAAGCCTTGGGTGTTGATTCCTTTGTCCGTTGAAACGCGGAACTCCGCAATTTTATCCCAGTTTATGCGGTCCGGAAGTTCAGTTTTCTTTGTGTCGTCCCAATACATGCCTCTATCTGGGAAATCTGCCAAAGGAATTTTCACGTGCTGCCAGTCTTTGCTTATTTGCACGTATTTGTTTAGAGACACTTTTACCTGCGTTTTTTTGCCCTTGCCGTCATTATCCAAAAATCCAAACCAGGCCTGCTCACCGCCATTTGCGCCTTTAATATCAAACTCAACTGCGCCATCTAGCAAAACTTTGCTAAGGTCAGAGACTTCATTGTAAAGGCATATAGAAGAACCCGAATACTCGCTTGGGTCTAGGTTAAATCTAAGAGAGGCAGCCGATTTATAGCCTTGGGTTTTGTCTATTTCTACTTTGGATTTTCCTCCATAAGAATAATCAAAACCACCAGTTCTATATTGCCCATCAAAGAATTTAAAAGTAACAATGCGATTTGGGCGTTGCGCGAAAGCTACTGTGGCAAGAGCCAAGAATAGAAAAAGAGCTATTCTACGAATCATAAAACCTCTCCGATTTAAAGTATACTTGTTGTAAATATAGTAAACGCTTATTTACCGGCTTGGCTGTTTAAAAACGCAGCTAGTGTGTCTCTGTGCACGTTGAGTTTTTTAGCCACTGCTGTTCGGCTGTAGCCGCAGGAGAGCAGGTATTGCACTTCGCTTGCCCTGCTAGCTAGCTTGGATTTGGTGTTGCGCCTCCCAAGTGGGCGACCTAGCACCTTGCCACTAGCTTTTACGTTAGCAAGGGCTTCCTTAACGCGTTGTGAAATCATTTTGCGCTCTATTTCTGCAGAAAGCCCAAACGCAAAGGCGAGCATTTTGCTGGAAATATCATCTCCAAGCTTGTAGCCGTCTTTGATCGTCCAAACCCGCGCTCCGCTGCTCAACAGATGGTTGAGCATCTCCATAACCTGCAATAAGTTGCGCCCCATCTGCGAAAGCTCGCAAGCTATTATAAGGTCGCCACTCTTGGCACTGCTGATTATCTTTCCGAGCTTTCGCTTTTGCAATTCTTGCATAGAAGAGACATCCTCCTCTATCCATTCGTCTATGACTATGCCGTTTTGCTTGGCGAAATTCTCTATTTCGAATTTCTGATTTTCTGCGTTATGACTATCCGCACTTATGCGGATATATCCGTATGTCATTGGACCCCTCCATTTTTTTAAACCCCGAAAGCCTCCTCCGCAAGAGCGAAAGAAGCTGTAGAGCTAGCTTATTTAATAATAAATTAGTAAAAAAAATTTAGTATATTTCTCTACTTATGAGCG
>Ga0268262_10000693_pt1 | contig 43719 bp, 38 predicted proteins | sample TergutNc150P3_FD_190354 | JGI IMG/M metagenome (GOLD analysis project Ga0268262, IMG submission 190354) | Nasutitermes corniger P3 segment gut microbial community from laboratory colony in Florida, USA - Nc150 P3 (SPAdes) (version 2) | ecosystem: Host-associated > Arthropoda: Insects >...
AAAGAGGACGTGCGGATACTCCGCCTGTCCGATATGTTCAAGGAGTTCGCCCCCGAAGACGGCGCGGCGGACGACGGTCTGACAGACCTTGAGCTGACCGCGACGGTGTACAACATAAAAGACGGGCGCAACGAAAATATCGTTAAATATTGCGCGACGTTGCGCGGATATGCTATATTTACAGATATGATCCGCGAAAACAGCCTTACGATGCCGCCAAACAAGGCTCTTGGTAAGGCTGTGGACGACTGTATCGAGCAAAACGTGCTAAGAGGGTTTCTTCTAAAACACAGAGAGGAGGTTATCGGTATGCTGCTGACCGAATGGGATTGGGACACGGCGTTGAAAGTAAGTAAGAAAGAAGGCTTTGAGGATGGCATGGAGAGAGCCGCCCGCGCCATGAAAGATAAGGGTATGGACGTAGGCACGATAACCGAAGTGACCGGACTCCCCGTCGACACCATCCTAAACCTGTGACCCGGCCGACGAGCGACGGCGCGGCGGTCTGACCACATCGCGCCGCGTTTATCATCGTACACTAATATAATTCATGTGGATTGCGCGAGTCAAACGGCGTGAAAAAAAGTTGCGAGCGTCGTTTTCCGTCCGCGGGCCGCGTTTCTAAAGCCTGAACAAGACCGCCAAGGAGACGGTCAGCCTGTCCCAAGCCCTCTTGACCATGTCGCCCCGCGTCTCCGGCGCGTCCACGGGGTTTTCGGGCTTGATTTTGTCGATGATTTCGTAGGCGAGGTCGAAACCGTTTTCAATAGCTTTTATGAGACATACCCCGTCATAATACCCGTTCAAATGCAAGATATCGTACTCTGCTTTCAGGGTAGACAATATTTTATTGTCGATTTTGGCAATATTGTCTGTATAATACCCTATAGACTTGCGCTTTTTTTTGCCCGGATCAGGCGCTTCTTTGAGTTCGAGCCACGCGTCAAGGGCGATTAATACGCCCAAGTGCGCGATCCCGCAGGCGGATTTGACGTACTTTTCGTCCTTGTAAAACCTGTTATTGTCCTGCTTTCCGGCCTTTTTCAGCGTCTCCTTGGCGTTATTCATATAGCGGACAGCCTCGGAGTAATGTTTCGACAGAAATTTGTTTTGTTCTTCCGGTGTCATTTTCGGGTCTCCTGTGTGATGTCCGTCATTCTTTATTAATATAATATACGGATGGCTCGGAGTCAATAGCGCGGAGAAAAAAATGCCGTCATCGGCGCGGCGCATAGATTATATTTATATGAAACAGGCCGATTGCCGCCGCGAACGGAGGCGGCCGTACGGCAACGCCGCTTCGGGAAAAGGTGTTTTATGGCAGACAATCGCAGAACCGTCTTCGTGGTCGACGACGACCTGACAAGCCTCGCTGTCGCCAAGGTCGCGCTGAAGGAGCGTTACAACGCCCTCACCGTAAACTCCGGGGCGCAACTGCTGAAGATACTCGAAAAGAGCATACCCGACCTTATCCTGCTAGACATAGATATGCCCGAAACCGACGGGTACGAGACTATAAAGGCGTTGAAGAGCAACGCCCGCACCGCCGACATCCCGGTCGTCTTCCTCACCGCCCACAGCAACAGCGAGAGCGAACTCACGGGGATAACGCTCGGCGCGGTAGACTACATCATAAAGCCCTTCTCCGCCCCGCTGCTGCTCAAACGCATAGAAATGCACCTGACCGTAGAGGCGCAGAAACATCTTCTGGAGTCGCAAAAGTGCCTTCTGGAATCGCAGAACCACGAACTGAAGGACCAGCACCACGAATTGGAACAGCAAAAGCAGGAACTTATAAATTTCAACTGCAAACTGCAGGAGATGGTGGACGACAAGGTCAAGACCATCTTGGAATTGCAGAGCGCGCTCCTGAAGTCTATGGCGGAACTCGTGGAAAGCCGCGACGACATCACCGGCGGACACATCGAGAGGACGCAGAGTTACCTCGGAGTGCTGCTAGACGCGATGAAAGCGCGGGGTATCTACGAAGACGAGGTGGCCAAATGGGACTTGGGCCTGGTGCTGATGTCGGCGCAACTTCACGACGTGGGGAAGATCGCGGTCAAGGACAGCATACTTAACAAGCCCGGCAAACTCACGCCCGAAGAGTTCGAAGAGGTCAAGAAGCACACGACCTTCGGCGGAGAGGTCATAGACAAGATAATGGAGAGCACGAGCGAGCACACGTTCCTGACCTACGCGAAAACGTTCGCCCTCACCCACCACGAAAAGTGGGACGGCACAGGCTACCCCAAGGGTCTGAAAGGCGAGGACATACCGATATTAGGGCGTTTGATGGCAATCGCCGACGTATATGACGCGCTGGTCTCCGACAGACCGTACAAGAGGGCGTTCACCCACGACGAGGCGGTGAAAATAATCGTAGAGGGCAAAGGGACGCACTTCGACCGGATACTGACGGATATGTTCTTGAGCATATCCGACGAGTTCAGCGCGATAGCGTCCGCGCTGAGGAACAAGAGACGTTAAGAGGATGACAATGCAAACAGAAAAAAAAGTCCGCGTCCGTTTCGCGCCGTCGCCCACAGGCTACCTGCACGTGGGCGGGGCGCGCAGCGCGCTCTTCAACTTCCTCTTCGCCCGCCGCACGGGCGGGGATTTTCTATTGCGGATAGAGGACACCGACAGGACGCGCTTCGTGGAAGACGCGCTAACGGAGATATACGACAGCCTCAAATGGCTAGGGCTGAATTGGGACGAAGGGCCTTCGGTCGGCGGGGGGTACGGCCCGTACGTTCAGTCCGAGCGGCTGGATATCTACGGCAGGATGGCTGACCGGCTGATCGCCTCCGGCCACGCCTACCGGTGTTTCTGCACGCCGGAGCGTCTAGCGGAGGTCCGGGCGGAGCAGGAAAAGAGCGGCGGGGCGACGGGGTACGACAGGCGGTGCAGAAACCTCTCCGCCGAGGAAGTTGATAAAAACCTAAAAGAAGGCGTTCCGCACGTAATCCGCTTGAAGATCCCCGAAGGGCGGACTGTAGCCTTCAACGACCTGATTCGCGGACGCATAGAGTACAAAAGCGAAGCGTTGGACGACTTGGTGCTGATCAAGGCCGACAAGTTCCCGACCTACCACATGGCCAACGTGGTGGACGATCACGAGATGGCGATAACGCACGTTCTGCGCGGCGACGAGTGGATAGCCTCAACACCGAGGCACGTTCTGCTCTACGAGGCTTTCGGCTGGGAGCCGCCCGCCTTCGCGCACCTGCCGGTGATCCTGTCGCCCGACGGCGGCAAACTCTCCAAGCGCAAAGGCGCGGCATCCGTGATGGACTACAAACGCGGCGGGATACTGCCGGAAGCGTTGTTCAACTTTTTATCGTTACTCGGATGGGCCCCCGGCGGCGACAGGGAAAAGATGAGCCTTGAAGAGACGATAGCCGCCTTCTCGCTAGAACACGTGTCGCCCAAAGCGGCGGTGCTCGATGAGAAAAAACTTGAGTGGATGAACGGTCAGTATCTGGCGGAGAGAAAAGCGGAGACGCTGGTTGATGATGTCGTATCGATGTGGAAAGATAAAGGATGGATTGACGGCGGTATTGATAACGAATACGCGATAAAAGTGATCGACCTGCTGAAGGTCAGATCAAGACGGGTCACAGAACTAGCCGATTCCGCCTCGTACTTTTTTATCGACCCGGCTGACTACGAGGAAAAAGCCGTGAAGAAGCACTTCGGTCAGGAAGCGGTCGAGCGTCTTGAGTTGATAACGAAGATAATCAACGGCATAGACGGATTCACCCATACGAATATCGATACGGCGTACCACAGCACCGCCGAGAGCCGAAACATCCAACTAAGCGCATTGATCCACCCTACCCGCCTTGCCATAAGCGGAGTAAGCGCGGGGCCGGGATTATTTGAGATGATGGAGGTCATTGGGAAAGATGTTGTCTTGAGAAGGATTGATAAGGCGGTAAAGTGGATTGGGAAAAGATGTCTGAACTAGGATTTTTAAGATTATTAAAACAGATTTATAGGATTAAAAGTATGGTGTTGATTTTAATCCTAAAATCCTTATAATCCTACAAATCCTAATTCAGACAATATTTAAGGATCATAGCATTAAAAAGATTTTGATTCTAATATCATAACCCATAAAAGAGGATTCTTTAAATGGACTCAACAAACAATAACACCGTTCCGGAAACGTCCGCCCCCGCTCCAAATTTCATCCGCGAAATGATCAAGGACGATATGGCGACCGGCAAGTGGGGGGGCCGCGTGGTCACGCGATTCCCGCCTGAGCCTAACGGCTACCTGCACATCGGCCACGCCAAATCCATCTGCCTCAACTTCGGCATGGCCGCCGAGTTCGGCGGGGAGTGCCATCTGCGCTTCGACGACACCAACCCGTCCAAAGAGGAGGACGAGTATATAAAATCCATAATATGCGACGTGCGGTGGCTCGGCTTCGACTGGGGCAAGCACCTCTACTACGCCTCCGACTACTTCGGCAAGACGCACGAGTACGCCATAGAGATGATACGCGCCGGCAAGGCCTACGTAGACGACCTGAACGCCGATCAGATCCGCGAATATCGCGGCACGCTCACCGAACCGGGTCGAAACAGCCCACACCGCGACCGCTCCGTAGAGGAGAACTTGGAACTCTTCGCTGCCATGACGCGCGGGGAATTTCCGGAAGGGTCGCGCGTACTAAGGGCCAAGATCGACATGGCGCACCCGAACATGAATATGCGCGACCCCGTGATGTACCGCATAATGAACGCGCCGCACCACAGAACCGGCTCTACGTGGAAGGTCTACCCCATGTACGATTGGGCGCACGGGCTTGAGGACTCCATAGAGGGGGTCACGCACTCTCTCTGCACCATGGAGTTCGAGGATCACCGCCCGCTGTACGATTGGTTTCTGGCGCAGCTCTCCGGCGTCCACCGCCCGCAGCAGACGGAGTTCGCCCGGCTCAACCTTACGTACACGGTAATGAGCAAGCGCAAACTGTTGCAACTCGTCAAGGAAAAACACGTGAGCGGCTGGGACGACCCGCGAATGCCCACGATAAGCGGCCTGCGCCGCAGAGGTTACACGCCGGAAGCGATACGGACGTTCGCTGAAAGGATCGGCGTGGCAAAGAGAGAGGGCACAGTAGACTTCGCGTTCTTGGAGTACTGCCTGAGGGAAGACCTAAACAAGCGTTGTATGAGGGTAATGGCGGTGCTGAATCCCATAAAGGTAGTGATAGAGAACTACCCCGAAGGGCAAGTGGAAGAGTTTGACGCGCTGAACAATCCCGAAGACGAATCGGCGGGAAGCCGCAAAGTGCCGTTCTCGCGCGTCATCTACATAGAACGCGACGACTTCATGGAGGATCCGCCTAAGAAGTTCTACAGACTCTCCCCCGGACGCGAAGTGCGGCTGCGCTACGCCTACTACATAACCTGCAAAGAGGTCGTAAAAGACGCCGCCGGGAATATCATCGAATTGCGCTGCACCTACGACCCGCAAACACGCGGCGGCGCCACGCCTCCCGACGGTCGCTCCCCCAAAGCCACAATCCACTGGGTCTCCGCGCAACACGCCATCGGCGCGGAGGTGCGAATCTACGACACTCTCTTCACAAAAGAGAATCCCATGGAGTCGGAGAGCGGAGACTTTTTAGACAACATCAATCCAAATTCGCTCAAAGTAATAACCGATTGCAAGTTAGAACCGTCGCTGGCAAAAGCGAAAACCGGCGAGAAGTACCAATTCGAACGTTTGGCCTACTTTTGCGTCGACGACGATTCGACGGAAGGCAAATTAGTGTTTAACCGGACGGTCACGCTCAAAGACGCTTGGGCGCGGATACAGAAAAGAGGGTAGGGACTACGCCTCCGCCACCCTATCCGCGAACATCGACCGGTAGCCGCTTTGAAAACCTATCCTGATCGCTTCGGCGGTGTCGTCGGACGTTATGGGGGTAGGAAAGTCTTTCTTGTACTCGTCCGAGCGCGTATATTCCTTATACGCGCTCGCGACATCGTTTTTGCCGTCTAAGCCCTGATCCTTATAGAGCTTTCCGTAGACTTTGCCGCGCTTGCGGGCGATTTCGTAACTTCTTTTGTCTTTTTTGTATTGCATTTAGTCCGCCTTTATTAAAGATTTTGAACCCTAAGCACAAGCCCTTTGAGGTACTCGCCCTCCCTATGGGCGATATTGACCGGGTGGTCAGGCCCCGCCGTCATCACGTGCAGTATCTGTACGCTGCGGCGGGCGTCGGCGGCCGCGCCGAAGACTATCTGGCGGAACAGGTACGGGTCGACCGCGCCGGAACATGAGAAGGTGAAGAGAACGCCGCCAGGGGCCAGCGCGCGAAGTCCGGCTAAGTTGATCTCTTTGTAGCCGCGCGCGGCCCTGTCCACTTCGCTTGGGTGATTGGCAAATTTTGGCGGATCTAAAATCAACATGTCGATGGACGAACCGTCGCCGCCGTCGGGGCGTAGTTGTCTGAGGAATGTGAATGCGTCCGATTTCTGAAACTTCACTATATCGGACACATCATTCAGACGCGCGTTTTCGGAGAGACAATTACCGGCATCTTCCGACGAATCAACAGCGACGACTGAGACCGCGCCGCCGAGCGCCGCGTTTATCGCGAAACCGCCGCTGTAGGAGAAGCAGTCGCACACGTTGCGCCCGGCGGCGTAGCGGCGTAGTAACGCCCTATTCTCTCGTTGATCAAAGAAGAAACCTGTCTTCTGTCCAGCGCGTAAATCAGCCTTATATTTGATGCCGTTCTCCTTTATCACAAGCGTCTCCGGAAGCGTCCCGGCGATCAGCCCCTCGCTGCTCGGCAGACCCTCTCTTTCACGGGATGCCGTATCAGATCGTTCATAAATAAAAGACGGGTTGACAATATCGGACAACGCGTCTACGATAACGCCGCGCCAACACTCCATACCTGCCGTACCGATCTGTATGCAAACGCCGGGACCGTATTTATCGACGATCAATCCGGGGAGAAAATCACCCTCGGAATTGACTAATCGACAAGAATCGGTCACACTATTCGCATTATCAATTAATACCCCGTTCCTTTTCCGCGTATCTATTGATTGACTGATGCGACTGTGTAAATCTTTTGCGGTGAATGTTAACGGCGGAAGCGCGGATCTCGTTGTATCGGCATTAGTATTAACAGCGTTAACGGTATCAACAGTAAGCATTCTGACGCGTATTGTCGATTTATCATTATAATAACCTACGCCGAGCCGCTCGCCGTTGACACTATAGACGGTGCACAAGCGGTCACGCGGATCAAAAGCCCCTTCGACTTTAGCCACCGCGCCGGAGAATATCCACGGGTGACCGTTGCGAACGGGTTTGTCTTTGCCGGGTTTCAGGCGGATGTTCACTACTTGCTCCGCTTCTTCATATACCTCTCGAAATCTTTGACGCTCTTGAACAGCTCTTTGTACGCCGGTTCGTCAGTCTCGCCCTCGCACAGTTCGTCCTCGCCGGGGTAGTCCTTGCATACAATCGGCCGGTTCTGGTAGTCGCCGCACTTGTAGTCGCTCTTGATCAGGCGGCACGGCGTCCTGAACTCTACGAGCCAATTGTCGTCGTGGTCTATGGAGACCCAGACGTTCTTGTGGAGCAGATACCAGCGGATATTGTCGTAACTCTCCTTGTCATCCGGGGTATCCACGCCGACGGCGATGTGGCGGCAACAATAGGCGTTGCACTTCTTGCATTTGACAGTCATTGCGATTATCCTTGTTAATACTTGTTGTCCCTCTTCCGCAACCTGATAGATTGCGGCGTGACTTCTACCAATTCGTCCTCATTGATATAGGCGATACAGTCTTCTAAGCTCATGTCTAAGGGAGGGGTCAGGATCACGTTTTCATCCGAACCCGCCGCTCTCATGTTCGACAGTTTTTTCTCTTTGCCGGGGTTGACTACTAAATCGTTTGACCGGCAATGCTCGCCGACTATCATCCCCCTGTATATCTTAACTCCGGGGCCGACGAACATCTTTCCGCGGTCTTGCAAATTGAACAGCGCGTAGGCCACCGACGTGCACGGTTCTTTGGCTATCAGCACGCCGTTCGCCCTCGTGCGGATGTCTCCGGCGTAGGGGGCGTACTCCAAGAATACGTAGTTCATTATTCCCATGCCTTTGGTGTCGGTCATGAACTCCGCCTTGTAGCCTAGCAGGCCTCTTGTGGGAATTTTGAAAGTCATCCGCGCCATGCCGTTTTCCTGCGACATATCTTGCATAATGCCGCGGCGCGAACCGAGTTTCTCTATCACCGTACCGGCGTACTTCTCGTCCACGTCCACCGTCAGCTCCTCGTACGGCTCAAGCTGTTTGCCGTCTTCATCCTTATGCATGATGACCTGCGGGCTTGTCACCTGAAACTCGTAACCCTCGCGGCGCATACGCTCTATGAGGATCGACAGATGCAGCTCGCCGCGGCCCGACACCTTGTGCCCTATCGCGTCTTGCAACGGCTCCACTGTCAGCGCCACGTCGGAGAGTATTTCGCGCATCAATCTGTCTTGCAAGTGCCTCGACGTGACGAATTTCCCCTCCGTCCCGGCGAAAGGGGAATCGTTTGGGATGAAGTTCATGGATATGGTGGGCGGATCGATCTCTATAGGCGGCAGCGGGTTCGGGTTTTCCGGATCGGTGAACGTGACGCCGACCGTCACCTCGTCCATCCCGGCCACGGCCACGATGTTCCCAACCGACGCTATTTCCGTGGGCACCTTCTGCACGCCCTCGAAGGCAAAGACCTTGGTGATGCGGGCCGGAACCATGCTGCCGTCGCGCATGCATACAGATATTTCCTTGTTGACGTTGAGCGTTCCGGCTGTGATTTTGCCTATACCCAAGCGGCCCATGTACTGGGAGTAGTCGATGGAACTGACCAACATCTGAAGCGGCGCGTTTTCGTCCCCCTGGGGCGGCGGGACGCGCTTTATTATCATCTCGTAGAGCGGCACCAAGTCGGTGCTGTCGTCATCGGGATCGTCCTTCGCGTAGCCGTTTTTGGCGGAGGCGTAGACTACGGGAAAGTCTAAGACGTTATCCGGCGCGTTCAGCTTTACGAAGAGGTCGAAGACTTGGTCGAGCACCCAGATAGGCCTCGCGGCGGGCTTGTCGATCTTGTTGATCACGACGATTATGGGCAACGATAACGCCAATGCCTTCTTCAGGACGAAGTAGGTCTGCGGCATCGGCCCCTCTTGAGCGTCAACAACCAAGAGCGCCCCGTCGGCCATTTTGAGCACGCGCTCCACCTGACCGCCGAAGTCGGCGTGGCCGGGAGTGTCTATCACGTTGACTAAGTGGCCCCGGTAGCGGAACGACCCGTTCTTGGCGGCGATTGTGATGCCGCGCTCGCGCTCCAAGTCCATAGAGTCCATGAGGCGCTCCGCCACCTGCTGGTTCTCGCGGAACATGCCGCTCTGGCGAAAGAGTTCGTCTACCAAAGTCGTTTTACCGTGGTCTACGTGGGCGATAATCGCAATGTTTCTTATCTTGTGCTGGTTCATATCACTTCTTCTTGTACCTTATATTCCTTTCTATCCAAACAGCCTCGTCGTCCTTGTTCACTATCTCTACCTGCACTTTCACAATCCCCTCGCGCGGGGGTATGCTTACTTCGCCGCTGAAAGTTCCGTCGCGATTTACGTTTAGCGTTACACCCAAGACGTTTACCTTCGATCCCGGTTCGGCTGTCCCGCTGATCAACACTGCCGGTTTTTTCACTACATCGCCCTCTACCGGGGTGATAAGGCGTACGACGGTGTGAACGTGGGCTACGCGCATTGTACGGGCCACGGATTCGACCATAGTCTCGCTCTCGGCGACGATGTTCAGCGGGAACGTTCCGGAATCAGGGGCGGGCACAACCGCCTTAAACGCGCCGTTTCTTGCGGGGACTACGGTTACGCCGTTCACGCTGATCTTGGCGTTCGCCGGAGCGACCATGCCCTCTATGACGACCGTGTCGCCGGCGTAGCAACTAAGCGTGTCGGGGATGTCGCCGAGGTCAAGCCTTAGCTTAACGACCACGGGCTCTTTCGACTTTCCGCTCTTCTTGCTATCATTATTACCCTCATTATCCTTACTATCCTTAGTTAGGGCGGACGGCTTCTCACCCCTGATGAGGAAAGTCTTGCGCTTGTACCCTTTGGGGACGTCCCTCACCAATAGAGCCGTCTGATTAGGCACAATCTCGACCATCTTAGCGTCGCCGACTTCCACGAGTTTCTTCGGTTTTTTGACAGGCGCCACATGAATAGCCCCGTCAAACGCCCGTATCAGCGTATTAGTGTTTTTAGCCACTTCCACCTCGATAACCGTCCCGCGGATGGCGGCGGTGGCGGTCGGCGTCTCAAACTTCACGTCCGGGCTCTCGTGCGTGAGCTTTTTGACGTTGCCCACGAGGTTGCCGTACAACAACTTGAACTTGGCGCGTACCGTAGTCTCCGGCGCGGGATCCTTGGCCTTGACCCTCTTGGTGACCGCCTGCAGGGTCGCGACCTCTACCAACGTGTTCTCCTCAACCTTCAAAACCGTCCCGTCAGCCGTCTCAAGCCTAACCTCGGACTCCGCACCCGTCCTGATCTCGCACCTGCTTCCCACCGCCATGCCCTGCCGCAGATTCGACCACTCCTCCGTTATGCTACCGGAAATAGGAGTGACGGCGGCGGCCATACCCTTGGCTACAGCAGGCTCGCGGCGCATCTTATTCGGGCTCAAACGCACCTGCACGCTGCCCATAACCCCGGTGACGGCGCACGTACGCTCCTCCACGGCATCGGGGGCGGCAAAGAGGGATCGGGCCGAAAACAGCGCCAAAAGCAACGCCATTCCAAACGCCTTACCGCGCAACACGGACATAACGACCTCCAATACGATGATTTTTCCGCACCTTCAGAGACAACAAATATACATTATGCCAAACGCGGATAGTGTTTTTTATTGCATGATCCGGATAATCCGCCGGCAAACCCACCTGCCCGACCCGACCGGGCGATGCGCAGGATATGTCGATGATTTAAAAAAATCATTTTTCTATTGACTTCCAGTGTTTTTTATTTTATATTACATAGTAATCATATATGTTTTTTTTGAAAAAGGAACCCGTTAGCGGCTGTTATGCGATTATTAGGAGGCCATTTATGTCAGATTCAGAGAAAGAACTTCATCAAAAACTGTCCGACGCGGTTGTGAATATGGATGAAGAGGAGGCGGCGCGGCTGTCGAATCAGGTCGTGGATGAGGGATACGACGCGTACGAGGCTATTGATAAGGGCCTTGCGCACGGAATGGAACGCGCCGGCGTTTTGTTTGAGGAGGAGGAGTACTTCATACCGGAGTTGCTGATGTGTTCCGACGCCATGTACGCCGGACTGGATATTCTGAGACCGCACATCAAAACCGGCGAAGCAAAGGAAAAGTTCAAGATCGTCATCGGGGTTATCGAGGGCGACACGCACGATATAGGTAAAAACCTTGTAAAAATCATGCTTGAGGCCTCCGGTTTTATTGTGTACGACTTAGGCAGGGACATTCCTCCCGCAACTTTTGTGGATAAGGCGCTGGAGTATGAGGCCCATTTTATAGCTATATCAACGCTTATGACGACGACTATGAGCGGCATGGGCGCGGTTATCAATATACTCTCGGAGCGCGGGGTGCGGGATAAATTTAAGGTTTTGGTGGGCGGCGGCCCCATATCGCAATCCTTCGCCGACAAAATCGGCGCCGACGGATATTCAAGGAACGCCGCTGAGGCGGTGAGGCTGACGGAAAGGCTTTGCACGGAAATAACCGCAAACAGATGAGTAACCAACTTTAATTACAGAGGACGCAGGTAACATGAGCGATTTAAGCCCCAAGGAACGGATCTCCCGGGTTTTCGAGAAAAAGGCGGTCGACAGGCCGCCGGTCGTCTGCCCGGGCGGCATGATGAACGCCGCGATTGTGGACGTCATGGAGAAAACCGGCCATACCCTGCCTACAGCGCACCGCGAGCCGGAACTGATGGCCGCGCTCTCACAGGACGTCCGCGAACACACCGGCTTTGAAAACTACGGTGTCCCATTCTGCATGACCGTCGAAGCGGAGGTTCTGGGCAGCTCTATAAATTTCGGATCGCTAACGTGCGAGCCAAAAATAGAAAAGGAAAAATACGGCAGAGTATCTGACGTAGTGTTTACAAAACCCGAGACAGCGCTACACAGCGGACGCGTTGAAACAGTGTCGGCGGCGATCGCTAAGATATCGGAAAGGCAGTCGGATACTCCTGTTATAGGGAGCGTCACCGGCCCCATCAGCACGGCCGCCTCTCTCGTCGACCCCATGACTTTTCTGAAAGAACTGCGAAAGGATAGGGAGAATTCCCACAGGGTTCTCGAATACGTGACGGACTTCCTGACCGCCTACGCGACGATTTTGGTTGAGAGCGGCGCGGACATAATATCGATCGGCGACCCAACCGCGACCGGCGAGATATTGGGGCCCAAAATGTTCGAAGAGTACGCGGTGCGCTACATCAACAAACTGATCGACGGCATACGGAAAACCAACGCCTCCGTAATAGTGCATATCTGCGGCAAATTGGAAGCCGTCAAGCAATATGTCCCTGAAATCAGAGCGCAGGCTATATCGACTGACGCGATGGTGAATCTGCGGCTACTGAAAGAGGAGTACCCGTCAATCACAACGATGGGGAATCTGAGCACATACGTACTCGAATTCGGCGACCCGGAAAAGGTATCCAAGATGACCGAGGCGCTATTGCGGAACAAGATCGACATCATAGCGCCGGCTTGCGGCCTCTCCACCTCTTCCGCCGTGGAAAATATCCGCGCGCTGACCGAAACAGTAAAGGGAAGCGGATAAAATGCCATCTGTCAATTTTACCGGATACGGTGTCGCGGAAGTACAGTGCGGCGCAACGATCCTCGAAGCGTCTAGGTTAGCCGGCGTTGTGATAGAATCCCCTTGCGGCGGCGCTGGCGTTTGCGGCAAATGCAAAGCGCGTATCGACATGCTTGACATACACAACGTTGAATCCCCGGCAAACCGTTTCCTGCCGGAAACCGAACGGGCGCAAGGGTATGTCTTATCCTGCGAGGCGAAAGTTTCGGGCGACATCACTGTGTTTCTCGGAAATCAAGAGGATAACGCCTCGTTGCAAATTTTGTCCGGCGGGAAAGAGGCGGAACTCAGCCTCAGCCCACATATCACTAAACGCTATGACGTAGACAGCAACGCAACACTGGTTTACGGCGGGGAAACTCTCTTGCTCCGCGAAACCGGAAACACCGCCTCGGCTAACTACGGCCTTTCATTGGATATCGGCACGACCACGCTAGTCCTTACGCTGGTCAACCTGAACAACGGAGAGGAGCTAGGCAGCGCGTCGGCGCTGAACCCGCAAGCGGTCTACGCTCAGGATGTCCTCTCACGCATTAAATTCGCGTCGGAGGATGACGGCCTAAGGCAAATGCAAGACGTCCTGACTGCGGAATTAAACCGCATGACGGACGAACTCGCCTCGCGTAGCGGGATCGATACGGAAAATATCTATGAAACGGTCTACAGCGGCAATACGTGCATGCTTCATTTGGCCACCGGAACTTCCCCGAAATCCTTGGGAAAATACCCGTACACGCCGGCGATCCGCGGCGGACAGGAGATCCCGGCGGAAACCCTAGGCCTCAATATATCAAAACACGGGCTGGTCTACCTGCCGCCGATCATTTCGCCATACGTCGGAGCGGATATCACCTCCGGCCTTTTGGCGGTCTCACTCTTTGAGCGGCGAGGCATTACGCTTTTTATCGACATCGGCACAAACGGCGAGATGGCGCTCGGCGTAGACGGCAAGGTCTTCGCAGCCTCCACGGCGGCGGGACCGGCCTTTGAGGGTATGAACATCAGTTGCGGCATGAGGGCGGGCGCCGGAGCGATTGAACGCGTCGAAATATCGGGCGGTAAAATAACAACAAAAGTCATAGGCGGAGGCACGCCCACCGGAATCTGCGGCAGCGGACTGATCGACGCGGCCGGGGAACTCGTCGTCAACGGCATCGTCGGTAAAAACGGACGGTTCTCACCGCCAGAAAACACCGCTTTCCCATCCGCCTTCATAAAGACGGAAGACGGCAAAAACGCCTTCCGACTCGCCGATAACGTGTACCTCACCCAAAACGATATCCGACAGATACAGCTCGCGAAAGGCGCGGTACGCGCAGGAATCGAATTCCTGATGAAAGAACACGGCACAAAGCCGCAAGATGTCGACAGCGTCCTCATCGCCGGGTCGTTCGGTTACCACTTGCGGGCGGAAAGCCTCATAAACATCGGGCTTTTGCAAAAGGAATTCTACGGAAAGATCGAATTCGTGGGCAACACCTCCGGCACCGGGGGCAAGGCTTTCTTGCTCGACAGCAGGCATAGAAAAGAGATGGAAGAGAAGGTGAAAACCATTTCGGCGTTGGAACTCGCGAATATGCCGGATTTCGACCGTTTGTTTGTAAAGTGCCTTAACTTCTGAAAAAAAGGCGCCCGGATCCAACCCTATCCGCGCGCCTCTCAACACAATGACCGTCATTTTATCCGTTTATATATTGCTAGACAACTCTTCCCGAATTGTCCCGGTAGAAACCGACAGCAGATAGTCGCCCCACTTGGACGCCCAATCCCGCAGTTCCTTCACCTCAAGGGGAGCCGGTGTTTTTGACTCGGTGTGTTTTGATATTTTCTCCGCCAAACTCATGTATATTTTAGCCTGTTCGGAGTTCGGCGCGGCCTCGATGGTCGTTTTGCCTTGCAACTCGCTCTGCGTGACCGTTACGGAGCGCGGTATATACTCCACCACGCGCGTTTGCGTCTTGCTTACGAAGTCGTCTATTATCTCCTTGGAGTACGGCGCGTTCATCGAGTTGGCAATGACGCCGCCCAGAAGCGCGCCGCCAGCGTTGGAGTATTTCTTTATCCCCTTAAAGAGATTGTTCGCCGCGTATATCGCCATAAAATCGGCTGACGATACGGTAAACACGTGTTCCGCTATACCCTCGCGGATCGGCACGGCGAAGCCTCCGCATACCACGTCGCCCAAAACGTCGTATATAACGTAATCGAGTTTAAGTTCCTCAAAGACGCGCTGCTGTTTGAAGAGCTCCACAGCCGTTATGATACCGCGCCCGGCGCACCCCACGCCGGGGGCCGGGCCTCCGGCCTCAACGCAGTATATGCCGTTGTAGCCCTCAAAGATCACCTCGTGCGCCTTGACCGTGCTCTTTTCGCGCAACGTGTCAAGCACCGTCGGGATGTACTGCCCGTCGCGCAACGTGTTTGTCGAGTCGCTTTTGGGGTCGCAGCCGAACTGCATGACCTTGTATCCGGATTTGGCCAACGCGGCCGATAGATTGGACGTCGTCGTCGATTTTCCGATGCCGCCCTTACCGTAAATTGCGATCTGTACCGTACCCATCGCCCCACCCCCTTCTCTTTTCCTGTTTATTGTTTCTTTAAATAATATACTTGCGCGCACTTACGCCGATCACCTCTTTATATATGTAAACGGATCCTTATCGTACCACTCTTTCTTGTACGGCAACGGCGTGTTTTCGGTTAAATTTTTGTTGAATTGTCTATTGCGCAATATCCGGTTAATCCGTCTCGCTATCTCAAAAATCCCGGAATACCCCATATAGTTATACGCCTGCCCGAATAAGGGGAATATCGGCACCCCGAGTTTCGCGGCGATGTTGTTTCCGCCGGTATGCGTAATCAAAAGATCCGGTTTGAGGCGTTTTACCATATTCACCTGCTCGGAGGGCTGATTCGTAGCCACGCTCACAACAATGTCGTCCGTATTTTCGAGCGCATCGAATGTGGATTCTATGTACTTGTCGAAGTGGTGCGCCTTGAGCCCCACCACCTCCATGCCCAAATCATGCAGCACTTCCATAGTGGCGAATATGCGAACCTCGCCGCCGGCGAGAAACACCTTCGTCCCCTTCAGCAGTTTTCTGTATTTGCCGAGGCTCTCGTCCAAGATCCTGTCCTCCTCTGCAATGAATCGCCGCGCCTCCTTTTCGAGTCCGAACTTTTTGGCGATACCCGTGACCCAGCGGGCGGTATTCTTTCTACCGATCGGGATAGTGTCGATGTGAAAAGGGATATTGTACTTTTCTTTGATATGTTCCATGAAATAATCATCGTGCGTGGCGCACACGCTGACGTTCAGCGAGGTTTCGAGAGCGTATGAGAAATCGTCGGGGTGAGCGTAGCTTGGTATAAATCGCACGTTGAGCCCGACGGCGGTCAGCATCCGCTCCAATTCCAATTCATCCGGCCTGCTCATGGAATACACGTTCATTATGTTTACGTTTCTTGATATTTTGTATTGCCGCTCCATCTCTTCCAGCTCGTGCCCCACGATATATCTCTCACGCTCCGGCGGACGCACGTAATTTTTCAGAATACCGTGATAGACGGCGTCGTAGGCCGTGGCCATAACTTTCGTTTTGAATCCCTCGCAATGCACGGGCATAAGCACTGCGGCGGTCTGCTCTTGCAGCTCGCCGAGTATGCTGTCTATGTCGTCGCCGATGAGCGCCGGGACGCATCCGTTGGCTACGACTATCGTCTTAGGCCTAAACTCCTTGTCGGCGTACAATACCGCTTCGCGCAGCTTCCTCTCGCCGCCGCCTATCACGTCGGCTTCGTCCAGATTGGTACTGAGCCATATAACGCTTTCGGTGTTCGGGTCGCGAAGCTGTTTAAACATTTTGTTCACACCGATAAAGTTCAATGTGCACATCCCGCAACCTAATGGCGCGTGCATGACCACCACGGCGTTGCGCAACGTGTTCAGGGCCGCGAGGCTGAGTATAAATTGGCAGCCGTAAGTCTGCGAAAAACTTCTGTCCGCGTTGTTGAGACAACCTTCGCCGTTCCCGAAGCAATCGCGCGCCAGACACTCTTTTATCTTCGCGTGGGTACCGCCGAAAGCGATATTCGTCTTGAGCCGGTCTTCCCGCGCCGGAGCGGATTTCGCATTCAAATAATTCATTTTTTCCTCCTATCTTCCAAAGACCACAGAGCTTAACACGTCTTCAGTCAAGCTCAGCCCGCCGTTTATTCCGGCATAGGCTCTGTTTAGCACAACCCGGTTTGTTACGGGATGCGCCACCGTTACAAGCGGAGCGTTGAACTCCGCCGCCAAATCCCTCTCAAACGAGCTTCCGACAATAACCAACGGCGTCATGGAGTCATAATAACGCTGATTGCGGCTACGCTCCCAAACCTCGGCAAGGTATTTCTTTACCGACGACGTATTGGTGTCGAACCTTACATTGGCTTTCAGTCCCGACTTCATACCGTCAAGTCCGGACACAACCTTCTCTTTAAGCTCTTCGTCGATAGGGATATCTGTTATCACCGTGAGCTCAGGCAGCCAACCGAGTTCGTCAGACAAAAATTTAGTAACCGCCGGAGCGTAGTTACAGTCGCCTACCACAACGGCGTACCTCTGCAGGTCAACATCATGGTATATATCGGCAAGCCTCTCGACGTACCCGTAATAGAGTTTTTTTTCGCTGGAGATCACCTCATCCGATAAAGCTTTGTCTATATTTAACCTCGCCGATATCTTTCGAATAAAGTCCTCGGTCGCGTGAGCGCCGATAGGCAGTTCCGTTGTTATGTACGGTATGCCGTGTACTTCTTCAAAGAGCCGCGCCGATTGTACGCCGTATACTTCCGATATTACAATATTGAGCGACGCGTTTCCGGCGTTTTTTATATCTTCAAGCGTTTCACCCTCGCCGAAAAATGTGTTCGCCTCAAGCCCGAGTCTATTGAGCAGACGCTTAATCTCTTTTAGATTGCCTTGCCAAAACGGGTCCTGCGCCGGCACTATGCCTAATACGTTAACTTTACCCGATACTTTATTTTTTTGTTTCGCGACATATTTTTTTATCAACCCGCTCAAGACAAACTCATAACCAACGTATGAATTCCCTTTAAAAGCCGGTGTGCGTATTGCGATTACAGGTTTATCCTCCTCCGCGAATTCCGACACGACGGCGTCTATGTCGTCTCCTATCATCTCCACCATACAACCGGTGAGAACCACGAAAATGTCGCCGTCCATGATTTCGAGCGTGGTTTTTATCTGCTCGCGCAAACGGTCTTCGCCTCCGAACACGATGTCGCGTTCAACGATATTACTGCTAGGAAGCGCGTTGCCGCCGCAGTATCCCCCGCCGATATAACCGCTGCCGGAGTTTATGGCGACGTGCAGGTTTTGCCCGCAACCTGTAGAAGCGTGTATAATAGGCACCGCTCGCGGTATAACCCGCATAGTGGCAATCGCTCCGCCCAAAGCGCACGCGTACCGCGGCCTGTCAATAAAATTGCTCACTCTGTCTTCCTCCCTTTCCATACTTTGTCAATTACACCGCAAAAATCATCTATAGCAAAATAATATACTGTATCATCACCACAACTATTTCATCAATAATCATCATTATTAGATTAAAATTTATACGCCCTAACAGTCTCTGAAATCAATTTCAGATTTTCAAGCGGCGTTGACGGCGGAATGTCGCAACCCGGCATGACGATATATGAATGGCCTTCGCCTACTTTCTCAATTCCAGCGATAGTTTCACGTACAATTTCCTCCCGTGCGCCGCTTTGCACAACGCTGACCGGATTCAGATTGCCGGAGAACGCGATCTTTCCGGCAAACGCGTCACGGGCCAATGTCAGATCGACTTTGTAATCCAACGACATAATATGCACGCCGCTCTCCGCTATCAAATCCAATCGATCGGAGACGTTGCCGCAAATATGCAGAATTATAATCACGCCTTTGTCGGCCAAACGCCGAGACGCCGCCTTAATGTACGGCATGACGACTTCGTTGAAATGTTTTCTTGAGATCATGTCTCCCGACGCGGAAGGTTCCGCCATCAGTATCACTTTAGCGCCGGCGTCTATGTACCCTTGGATGTAAGTCAAGTAAAGTTCCGTGGTGAAACTAAGAGTTTTTTCAACCGCCGCGCGATCTCTGTAAATGCTCTTCATAAGCGTGTCCGCGCCCAAAAGCAATCCGGCAAGCGTAAACGGCCCCCACGAACCGCCGCCCACAAGACGATTTCCGTCCTCCTTTTCAACCAAAGAGCGCGTGAACTCATACAATTTTTGGATTTTGGAACTTTTACTGATGACGGCGTGATCGTACACATCCGCGTCGGCGGCGGATTTGAATAACGTTTCCGTAACATCCGGCGTACCGCTTTTCCGCCATTTGACCTTTCCGCCCAGCGCCTCGACCACAATGTTATTGTAACCGGAACCGCCCCACGATATATCCGAATCCGCAGCCGTGTATCCCTCGTAAAACCAATTCGCCACGGTCCCCGCCGGAAGAGAGAGCGCGTCCAGCAAATTGCTTCCACGAGAGACTATACACCACGTCCCCGATGATAGCAATGCGAAAGGGGTCCTGTCCGTCGGCTTAAGAGCCGCCGCTTTAAGTATGCGTTCCGCGTGCGTCATACGGTTAACGTCTCACTTTCCAATGTCTTTGAGATACTGTTTGGCTACCTCTTTAGGTTCTTTTTTCAACACAGTAAGCTGCTTATTCAGTTCGATAGCTTCCTTATCGTTCAGCGTTGCCGACACTTTGTTCAGCACCTCGCGTATCTCAGGATTGTTGTCAATATAGGTTTTTTTGACAATAGGCGTTATAATTTGCGGCACAAAGGCGGCGTAATTATCTGACAGAGCCTTAAACTTTGAATCCGATAAACGCCCGTCATTGGAACGCGCAACCGCAACATCGGCCTTCCCGCTCTCAAGCGCCGCAAACAAATCCTTATCTTCCACTGTGACGACCTCGGCAAAGGAGAACGCGCCGTACGACTTTTCCAACGCGCCAAAGCCCTCTTTTCCGTTCTTAAAAGCGTCGGTAACGGCTATTTTCAACGTACTTGATTTATCAAAAATATTGGTAAAAGTCTTGATGCTGTACGCGGCGTCGGGAACGGCTATTTTCAAAGCGCTAGATTTATCAGAATTATCGGCGGAAGTCTTGGCGCCGTCCCCTTTAGCCTTTTCGCGCAAAACAACCAGCGTATAGGCGTTGTTCGCCGGAATCGGCTCAAGCAGGGTGATTCCCTCCTCCTCAAAATACTCCTTCAGGTCGTCGTAGGCGGTGTACTGGTTTGTCGCCGGTTCCTTATCCAGCATAAAGGTCTCGTCGCCGGTATATCCAACGTAGATGTCGATATGACCGTCGCGCAGCGCGTGGTGGAGCGCGTGTTCGTCCGCGCCTTGAGCCTGCGGCAGGGAAAACCTGCGCTCTACACGATACTTCGCCGCCTCCAACGCCTGAGCGTACATCTCCCCCACCGCCTGCGCGTTAGGGGTATCAACGGCGCTCAGGATAACAACGCCTTTCTCTTTTGAACAGCCGGCAAACGTCATCATTAATATCGGCACAACGGCTACCGCAAATGACTTAAAGCGTTTTAACATGATTTCACTCTCCTTTATGTGTTTGAACTGTTAATGTACCCGTGTAAATCTGATTTTATCAATTTGCCTTGTATCAACCCCATCACGCAATCAATAATAAGCCCCAACAAGGCAATGATAATCGCGATAGCGAACACGCTCTGAATTTGGTAGGTTTCTTGACAATTCAGTATCAGCCACCCCAAACCCGACCGTCCGCCCATCATCTCCGCGGCTATAAGCAAAAACACCGAATATCCGGCCGCTATCCTCACACCCGCGAATATCTTTGGCGCGGCCGCCGGGAGTATGACTTTACGGAATAATTCCATCCGCCCGCCTCCGAAACCGCGTCCCGCCTTGACCAGCAAACCGTCCGCGTCGACAACCCCGGCCGTCGTGTTGAACACTATCGGCCACAAACACGACCAAAACACTATCGTGACCTTCGCGCCCTCCCCTATCCCCATGAACAGAACAAGGAGATGAAGAAGTATAAAAGGATTTACCTGCGCCAATATTTCCGTCAGCGGCCCCGCAGCAAGCCTCAAACGGATTCCTCCGGCGGCAATCAAAAAACCAAGCGGTATTCCCATTACAACCGCTATGACAAACCCGCTCACGGCGCGGAACAAACTGTAATAGAGGTGAAAAAGAATTTCCCCTTCGGTAAACATCTTAAAGATTTTAAGGAACACCGCGCTGAACGGCGGCAGGAACAGCGGATTTACCAAAGAAAATCTGCTGACCGATTCCCAAATCAACAAAAGCGCCGCAATTATTCCGGCTTGCCATATCAAATCAACGCGTTTCTCTCTCATAGCAACCCCTACTCCGCGCCATGTTGGCTGTAAGGCGCGGAATGGTGATCATGGCTATGGCTTACGCGGTTGAATCCGGCCATCTTTTGCCGCGATACCTCGACCTGCCACGTCCCGACCGTCAGCAGTACGCCGACAAACGCCAGAACCGCGCCGGCCTCCCATCTTTTCAGCGCCGTTCTTTTGACGCCGCCGGCCGCGCATTGGGAATTCAACGCGTCTTCCCTCCAGAAAAACAGACGCTCCTGCAAATATTTCAGCATCAAACTGAGTCCGAAACTCAACATTATTATGATAAGGCTCGACGCGTATATCCGGCTTATCTGATAGTTCATGGCTGAATTGTGCAAAAGCCAGCCTAATCCGTCGGTCGCCCCTATCATCTCGGCGGCAACCAGCATAAAAAACGCCATCTCCACGCCAACGCGCAATCCAGCAAAAATAAACGCGGAAGATCCGGGTAAAATGACCTTTACCAAAGCGCCGAACCTTCCGGTACACATCGCGTTCGCCGTTTTGACGAGAGCGGGGTCGGCGTTTCTCGCGCCCTCGATTGTGTTAAAGAGCAACGGCCAGAGACATACCCACGCGACCACCATCAGCTTTACAACCTCGCCGATTCCGAAAAACAGAATAAAAATCGGCATCAATGAAAACGGGTTCACCTGCGAGAACAGACGGAGCGCCGGTCTGATCCTCCTCTCAATCGCGCCGCCCTCTTCCGTGCCGATCCAAAGCCCGAGCGGCAACGCCGCCGCCGCGGCTATGATCAGCCCAATCAGCGCGCGCCACAAACTAACCATGGCTCCCGTGAACATGACGCCGGAAATCAGCATCTTCCAAACCTCGCCGAGCGTCGCTGAGAACGTCGGAAGAAACTGCGAATCGAGCAGGCCGAGACGCGGCAATACCTCCCACAAGATGAGAAAGAGCGCCACGCCGGAAACTTTCAGCGCAACGGTTTCGATTTTTCCGACTTGTCCTACGGCATTACACATAGTCACACCCTTACAGATTGGAAGAATCCGATATCTTTTCCAATTTAGAATGATCAACCTTAACGGCCGATGTCTCGGAATTGCCGTCATGCAGCAATTTCCACACCTCGCCGGTAAGCCAATTAAAATCGATCGAGTTTTTAGTATCGCCCACCCTGCGCGGGCGTTGAAGATCCACGTCGACATACGCCTTGATGGTTCCGGGATTCGTTGACATTACCGCCACCCTATCCGCCAAAAACACCGCTTCATCAATGCTGTGGGTGATAAAGATGATGGTCTTGTCCGTCCGTTCCCATATTTTTAAAAGCTCGTCCTGAAGCGTTTCACGCGTTTGCGCGTCGACGGCGGCAAACGGCTCGTCCATCAGCAAAACTTCCGGATCATAGGCCAACGCCCTCGCGATAGCGACGCGCTGTTTCATTCCGCCGCTAAGTTCGTAAGGATAGTTGTCCTCAAAACCGTTCAATTCCACCAAGTCAATGAAGCGGTTGCTGATTTCATGCCGCTCGGCCTTCGGGACACGCTTGATCTCCAGCCCGTACTCGATATTCTGCCGGGCCGTACGCCACGGGAAGAGCGCGTACCCTTGCAACACAATCCCCCTATCAAGCGCCGGTCCCTTAACCTTGCGGCCGTCTATGAATATCTCTCCGCTGGTAGGCTCGGAAAGCCCCGCCAATATGTCCAAAAACGTGGACTTTCCGCAGCCTGACGGCCCGACGACAGTAAGAAACTCCCCTTTCTTAACTTTCAGGTTAAGATTGTCGACAGCGGTAAATTCGCGCTTGCCCTCACCCGCGCGCCTTACGGTAAAACTGCGGGTGATACCCCTGGCGACAATCTTATAGTTTTGAATATCCTCATCGGTAATCACCGAATCCAAATCTTCAGCAATTTTAACCATTCACGTTTCCCTTCCGCAAAAATTTACGTTGACAAAAACATACGGGCAATCAACACCGCGTACTCACTCGATCACCGGTCAACTTTCGTTGCCGAAATGATCAAACTCGTGCGTAATTACATCGCTCACTTTAACCTTCGTGTTTTTGGGCAAAGCTCCGCTCGTTATCGAACCGTCTATCCACACCTGAATCTGCGCGTCGTCTATCACCCCTTCTTTTGAGTAATAATGATTCGCCTGAACCGGAACGCCTATAATCTCCGCCGTCCATTTCGCCGTTTGTTCCGGATTCTCGTTCGCCCAGCGCTCGGCCTTTTTGACCGCCCTGACAAAGCGCTGTACAGCCTCCTTGTTCGCGGGATTGTCTAAGAATTTATCCGCGAAATAGTAGAGATACGTCCCGGCGTTTTCACCGGCCACATCCCGGCTTGTGGTCAGAATTTTTATGATACCGGTCTCTTCCGCCGCTCCGTAAAAGGTCGGGTGCGGCGTGGCCATATCCACCAAACCTTTTTTCAGCGCAAGTATGCCCTCTATATCAGGCATCGTGATGTAACTGATATATTTTTTGTTGATTTGGTATTTCTCCAAAATCATGTCCGTGAGGAAGTCTATGCAAGCGTTACGCAACAACGCTTGTATTTTTACCTTCTTCCCGGCGTCGGTGGCTTTCTTAATGTCTTCCCAACTCTGATAGGGGCCGTTTTTGTCCGTAATCCACCACATGTGTTGAAGGTGGATATCGTCCATCCCTAAAGGCGGTTCGATAATGGAGCGCACAACGCCGCGTACCGGAGCGCCGCCCTCGCGGGCTATGGCTAAGGTATTGGGGTGAGCCGTACCGACGTAGTTGTTGCCGTTGAGTATGGACGCGATCCTTTGCGGAGGCTGCGTCTCGCCCGTGTATACCATATTAATGCCCTCTTCCTCAAAGAAGCCCATCTTTTCCCCGACGACAAACGGCGCGTCCGTGCAGTCCGAGCGTGACCATGTTTTGATCGTATACATTTTCTTCCCGTTGACCTCGGTAACGGGAGCCGTTATCTCCTTTTGGCCGCCGCACGACAGAAGCAACATGGCTGCTGACGCCGCGGTAACGGCAATGGCTGTTGAAATACCTGTCTTCATTGTAACGCCCCTCCCTCTTGTGAAAGAAATTTTATCTTACGGTACTCTCCTCTTTCCATACAATCAGCTTTTTTTCGATTAAAGAGATCAAATATGTTATAGCGAGACCCATCAGGGCTATAACAACAACCGACACAAACAACTCCTTAATCTGATAGTTGACCTGCGAACGCAGCACCAAGAATCCAAGCCCCGCCGTCGCCCCGATCATTTCGGCGGCGATCAGCATGAAGAAAGAGATTCCGGCCCCCTGCTTTAACCCGTTAAAAATTGCCGGTGCCGCGCCCGGCAAAACTATTTTCCAAAACAGCATAACCTTCGGGGTTCCCATAGCGCCGGCCGCCTTCACCAAAAGCGGGTCCAGATTTTTCACACCGCTTATCGTGCCGAACAAAACCGGCCATATAGACACCCAAAAGATGATCGCCACCTTAGCAGTCTCCCCGATCCCGAATAGCAGGATAAACAAGGGGAATACAGAAAAAGGATTTACCTGCGCCAAGACGCCGAGCAGCGGGTTCAGGTACTCCTCAAATTTCTTGAACCAGCCCCCAAGCAGAAAACCAAGCGGCAGGGCGACGACGGCGGCAAGCAGAAAACCGGCCACAGCCCGCGCGAGGCTCGCGACAATATGGTCGGTCAAACTTCCGGCAGTCAGCATTGACCACAGCTTCGCAAGCACTTCCGACAGCGGCGGTATAAACTGCCGGTCCAATAGGCCGATACGCGGAGAAATCTCCCATAGGATAAGGAACACGATAACCGCAATGCTCTTTCTGTATCCGTAGAAAAACGCGTCCTTAAGTTTTTTCCTCTTTTTTCCGCTCATTTTGTCACCTCTTCTCCGCGGGTATATCATAAAGCGCCGTAGACAAATACCTCTCGCCTGTATCCGGCAACACGACCACAACGATTTTACCTTTGTATTCGGGACGTTTCGCTATTTGCGTGGCCGCGAACGCCGCCGCGCCGGACGATATACCCACCAAAAGCCCTTCCGTACGCGCCAGCAACTGCGATGTCTCAAACGCCTCCTCGTTCCTCACTTTCGCAATCTCGTCGATTATACCGGTGTTCAGAACGGACGGCACGAATCCGGCGCCGATACCCTGTATCTTGTGCGGCGCCGGCGCGGAACCGGACAGCACCGCCGAATCGTACGGTTCCACGGCTATTACCTTTATATTACTGTTCCTCTCCTTCAAAACCTCGCCGACGCCTGTTATCGTGCCCCCCGTACCCACCCCGGCGACGAACGCGGCCACCTCGCCGTCCGTGTCCCGCCATATCTCCTCGGCGGTCGTCCTACGGTGCACCTCCGGGTTCGCCGCGTTTTCAAACTGCTGCGGGATATACGAGTTTTCTATCTGCAAAGAGAGCTCCTCCGCCTTGCGGATCGCCCCCTTCATCCCGTCCTTGCCCGGCGTAAGCACAATCTCAGCGCCCAGCGCCTTGAGCAGGTTACGGCGCTCGACGCTCATTGTATCGGGCATGGTAATGATGAGGCGGTAGCCCTTTGAAGCCGCCACAAACGCCAGCCCCACCCCCGTGTTACCGCTGGTCGGCTCAATCAGCACCGTATCCTTGGTTATCCGCCCGCTCTCCTCGGCGGCGTGCACCATCGAGTAGGCGATACGATCCTTCACGCTGCCCAACGGGTTGAAGTACTCCAATTTGGCGACCAACCGCCCGCCTACGTTGTTTTTGCGGTTGTAGTCCGTCAGCTCCAGAAGCGGCGTATTGCCGATGAGATCGGTGAGCTTGGATGATATTTTGGCCACATTCACCTCCTTAAAGATATTAGTTCGCATCATTTCTAATATAAAACATATATGTCTGCTATATAATAAGGTATAAAAAACGGCCCGGTAAACGGCAGGGTCGGGCTATAGTACACATATACGATTACTATGTTTTTATAAAAATAATATCCCGGCATTAACCGTGTCAAGATTTTTTTTATTTTTTTTATTTTCTACGTATGGTATCAAAATGCCGGTTTCGTCCGCCCATGAATTATTTTTATACAATGACTACAATAATCGACTTCCACACCCACTTCTTCCCGCCGGAGCTTGCCGAGCGGGCGATCACGCGATTGATAGATAACGCCGCGCCCACTATCGCCATGAAGAACCACACCAACGGCACGGTGGGCGGCCTCATCGAGAGCATGCGGGCGGGCGGGATCGGCAGGTCGGTCACCCTTCCGGTGGCCACTAAGCCGTCGCAGGTGTCCACGATAAACATGGGCGTCGCCGAGACCTGCTCCGCCTATCCGGGGATAATCCAGTTCGGCGCGATGCACCCCGAAATGGAGGGCTTCGAGGCGGAAATCGACTTCTTGTCCGCGCACGGGATAAAGGGGATCAAGCTGCACCCGGAGTATCAATACAGCTACGTGGACGACCCCAAGGCCTTCCCCATGTACGAGAAACTGTCCTCGGCGGGCCTGATCGTCGTCTTCCACTCCGGCAAAGACCCCGGACCCTTCACAAACGACCACGCCCTGCCCCCGGCGCTCCGCAAAATCCACGAAAACTTCCCGGCGCTGAAGATGGTCACGGCGCATCTGGGCGGATGGATGGTCTGGAAAGAGGTCGAGGAAACGCTGGCCGGATTAGACATATTCTTCGACACATCCGCCATCTATAAACTGCTGCCGCCGGAAATTTTCGTCCGTATTGGCCGGAAACACGGCATAGAAAAGATCCTATTCGGCAGCGACTCGCCTTGGTACGATCAGGGGGGGAGCGTTGAGTGGATAAAGCGGAGCGGGCTGAATGACGCGGAGATTGAGGCCGTTTTCGGCAAGAACGCGGAGAGATTGCTGGGGATGTAAAGGATGTCTGAATTAGGATTTATAGGATTATAAGGATTATAGGATTAAAAAACAGCGCTCCTTCTGGCGTCAGGTCACTTCGACTTCGCTCAGTGACCTTTCGGGTGTCATCAGTTTTAATTTGATTTTAATTATTTGACTTTAAAGAAAAGGAAATAACATTATGGGTCTAACAGCCGGTATAGTCGGCCTCCCCAATGTCGGAAAGTCTACAATATTCAACGCCTTGTGCTCCGGCTCCGGCCACGCCGAAGCGGCTAACTACCCGTTCTGCACCATCGACCCCAACCACGGCGTCGTCCCGGTGCCCGACGAGAGGCTGGCCCGGATCACCGCAGTCATCCCGACAGACAAGATCGTCCCGGCCTACCTTGAGCTTTTCGACATCGCTGGGCTTGTGCGCGGAGCCAGCAAAGGCGAGGGTCTGGGCAACCAGTTCCTAGGGCACATAAAGAGCGTGGACGCCGTGGTTCACGTCGTCCGCTGCTTTGACGACGGCGACGTAGTCCACGTAGACGGCGGGATTGACCCGCTGCGGGACATCTCCACCGTCGACACTGAATTGATGCTCAAGGACTTCGAGACCGCCGAGAAGGGGCTGACCCGCGTGTCTAAGGCCGCAAAGACGGGCGACAAGGAGATGAAGGGGCGGCTCGCCGTCTACGAGAAGATACACGCGGCGCTCGGCAAGGGCGTCCCGGCGCGTAAGGCTCTAGACCCTGAGGAACTTGCGGTCGTCGCGGATATGCACCTTTTGACTTCAAAGCCCGTCCTCTACGTCACCAATGTCGGGGAGGGCGATCTTCAAGAAGACAACAAGTACGTGAAATCCGTCGCCGAACACGCCGCCGGCGAGGGGGCCTCATACGTAAAGATCTGCGGCAAGGCGGAGTCTGAAATCGCGGAACTCCCGCCCGAAGAGCGCGCCGACTTTCTGGATAGTTTGGGGCTGAAGGAGCCGGGATTGAACGTTTTGGCGCGGGGTATATACAAACTGCTGGGTTTGGAGACCTTCTTCACCGCCGGGAAGGAGGAGAACCGCGCCTGGACGATCCACGCCGGCGCCACCGCTCCGCAGGCCGCCGGGGTGATCCACACCGACTTCGAAAAGGGCTTCATCAGGGCTGACGTCTACTCGCTGGCCGACCTCGAAACCTACAAATCCGAGGCCGCTATCAGGGCCGCCGGGAAGATTCGCTCCGAAGGCCGGGAGTACGTCGTCAGGGACGGCGACATTATGTTCTTCAAATTCAACGTTTGATTTGATTGTAATTTTGAACCCGCTGACGATTTCTATTTAAAATGAGAGAACATCGCCCGGGATTTTCCAAGGCCTGGCATCGGTGGGGGAAGACCGACGGGCCGTCCCAGGCGACGTCTCTTTTTCAGAACCCGATCGTTACTTGAATGAGAGAACATCGCCCGGGATTTTCCAAGGCCTAACATCGGTGGGGGAAGACCGACCGGCCGTCCCAGGCGACGTCTCTTTTTCCGAACCCGATCGTTACTTGAATGAGAGAACATCGCCCGGGATTTTCCAAGGCCCGGCATCGGTGGGGGAAGACCGATCGGCCGTCCCAGGCGACGTCTCTTTTTTCACGCGTCACTTTGCCGCCTCCTGAACCCCGTCTGCAACTGACACCTGAGCGGCTTGCGCGTGCGGCGTAGCGAATGTCAGCGTTAAAACCAACAAAATCAACAACTTAACTAAGTTCTTCGTTTTCATTTCAATCCCCCTTTTTTACCATCGTTTCTTGTTTCCCCCGGGCCTCATCGCCCCCCCCACTTCTAATGTTAGCCCATATAGGCCGGAAAATCAAGAGAGAAAACGCTTTTTTCTTAACCTTTACGAAAATGCCTTATTTTAGCGAAATCGGGGCGTTTTTCGCGTAAAATTTATATTATAAAAAGCTCGGCGCTCACCCAAAGTACGGCTTTTGTCAAAAAAAATTAATTTATACCTCCGGCGGCAGTTATTTTTATATTATAGTATAAGACGACCTTACCCAAAGGACTCCGCTTTGGCCTTTTTCAGCGATCTGCACCGCAGCATCTTCGACGCCCGCTTCTACCGAGAGGCTGTCCGCCGGTCTTGGGGGCGCGTCGCCCTGTTCATGATAAAATTGCTTATACTAACCTCGCTGATCACCGGCTTTGCCAAGGCCTATTACTTCGTTCACTCTGAACGCGGCATAGCCGCGCTTGTCGGCACGCTCTTCGGCGATATGGAGATACGGGACGGGCGGCTCATAACCGGCCGCGAGACGCCGTACACGATATCCGGGAACACGCTCGCCGCGCTTATGGACCGCTTGGCGGGGTATACGCGCTTCTTTGACCGGCTGCCGGACAATTTCATTGTCGTGGACACCCGCACCCCGCCCGAACCGCACGGCACCGGCCAGTCCGCGCCGGCCATAGTGCTCAAAAAGACTACGGCGGAGTTTGTGAATATGCGCTTGGAGGTGCCCTACGAGGCGCTGATAGGCAAGAAAAACCTTAAATTCACGACTTCGGCCGTACAAGAGTACCTAAACGCCGTGAGGGGTTACGTTGCTGTGCATTTCATAATAATCAGCCTGTTCATGGGATTCTTTTCAATAACGCTAAGCGCCGCCTTCCTGTCGCTGGCCGCCTACGTCTTCACCGCCGACCGCTCAAACGGCTACGGGTACTTCCTGCGCATAGCGTGCTACTCGATAACCCCGGTGACGCTCGGCGCCGCGCTCGTCTCCTTAAGCGGGGTCAGCGCCGAATGGACGTGGCACGTTTTCATAGTGATATCAACGATCATCATGTTCAGGGCTTTGGCAAACATCACGCTCGGCAAGGCGGAGGAAAAGAGCGAGGCGCAGCCATGAACAACGTGCTGAACGTGGAGAGGAAAAAGGGCGACCCGGAACGCTTGGACGGACGCGTAATCGTGTACGCCAAGATAGACATAGACCCAGCCGAGTTCATAACCATGAAGCACCCCGTGGCCTCCATGGTGCACGGCGGGATCTTGGCCGTGCAGGGCAACTACAAAGAGCAGAACAGCCTGCGCGACTTCCTGAAATCGGAGATGGGCATACCGCTAGACGGCGACGGCCTGAGCGAGGGCCTCAAAGAGATGATCGAAAGCATGGACGGCCTAGAGTCCGCGCTAGACCCGCAAAAACTGCGCGAGAGGCTGGAGGACATGGGCGAGTTCGAGGAGTTCATCCCCACGCCCGCCAAGGTAGTCTCGTTCCACACCGAACAGGAGATACTTGACCAACCCGACGACGTCTACTTCGCCGGCACATTCAAAAAGATTGGCAACGCGGTGCTCGGCGTCAACGCCGTACCGATAATATATCAGGCGATATTCAAGGAACAGCAGATGCAGCACCTGCAAAATGAGATAGAGTCGCTCATCACCCAGATAGAGTGGGACGAACCCGCCCCCGTAACTATCGCCACGCCCGGCGTCAATCCGGAAGAGCTATTACTGAAAGAGTACATTCCGTCAATGCTGTACCAACGCGTCGACAAAGCCGGTTTCTTGAAAGCGCAAAAACAATTCCGCGCGTTCATGACCGGATACCGGTTCAGAGACGACGTGGACGCGATCATATCGCTGATATCTATAGATAAAGAACCCAGACCGGTGGAATCTAAACTATTGGAACTCTACGCGAAAAAAATCGCCATGGTGCAAACGGAAGACTTTTCAGGCTTGGATACGGTTAGTAAAGAGATTGAACATTTGAAAGAATCGTTATAAACAAATCGTAACTCCAAGGACGGGCGGCGTTTATTATATTAGTATGGAATAGGCGGCAAAACCCGTCTGACCTACAACAAATTAACGGCGAGAGGATAGCGAATGAGGGTAACTACGGTAGTAATGGCGATGGCGTTGCTTGTATTTTTGACCGGAACGGCGACCGCGGGGATCAAATACGTAGCTGTCGTGGAGAGCGACATTGACGAATCGTCAGGCGCGTCCGAAAAGATAAGCCGAGCGGACGTTAGGCTTGTGACGGCGGAACTCCGCCGGGAGGCCGTCAAGAACCTGCCGCCTAAGAGGTACAGCATTATGACCTCGGAAACCGTTATGTCGATGGGCGGAGCCGTCTTAGAAGAATGCGCCGAAGAAAACTGCGTTATCGCCCTAGGCTCAAAAATCGGCGCGGACTTCATAGTGCGCGGGACGGTGAGCAAACTCGAATCGAAATTCACCCTGCAAGTGGAAATGTACGAGACCGAAAACGGAACGCTGGTGGCCTCGTGCGAACCGGTACGCGCGGAGAGTATCGGGGAACTTGTGGAGAAAGCGGCGGCGGTTTGTGCCAATATGTACAAGACGTGGGTGGCCTCGCAATCGGTTACGGTCGATCCGACCTCGAAAAGGGCGAGCAAGATAAGCGCGGGCGGCGGCGCGCTGTTCGCGAGCGACTTCGGGGGCGGCGCGGCGTTCGAATACGGACAGGTAGGGATGCCGTTCTACGGCGGCGGCGCGTACCTTACTTTCGACGCGACATACGCCGCGATATCAGTCGGCTACTCGCAAGGCGGCGGGAAGTGGAAAGCCCCTGAAAAGATCGCTGACGGCGACCTGCCCGATATGTCGCGCTCTCTGCTTAACTTCAGCGTGTACGCTAAATACCCGAACGTCGGAATCGGGAAAAAGATCGAACTGTTCCCGATCATGTCCCTTGACTACGAACTCGCCATATCAGGCAAATTAGAATACGCCGACGAACGCAAATATATCTTCGACGACAGAAACCAAGACGGCAAAGACGCGGGCGCGCTTAGCGCGTTTTGGGTGAAGATCGGAGGCGGCGCGGACTATTACTTTTCCGCAAGCGCGTACATACGCGCGGAACTGCTCTACGGGGCGAGGATGACTAACGATTATGAACAGTGGTGCGTGGACGGACTCGGCGCGGAGAAGACGAGGTTGGGGCACGGGTTGACGGTTAAGGCGGGGGCGGGGTTTAAACTTTAAAACACTGTCTGAACTAGGATTTTTAGGATTAAATGGATTATAGGATTAAAAAAAATAACAATTAACGATTACGGAGAACTATATGAAGAAGACTATTTTGTACGCTGTTGTTGCCGCCGTTGCGGTCGCTGTCGGCGCGATTGGGATTGTCGGGTGCGGCGGGGATTATGGGGAGAGCAGCCAAAAAATGGATGATTTTCTTGATAAGTTTCATTATAATAAGAGAGTATTGCCGAAGTATACTCTTACCTACGACGGAAACGGCGCGGATAGCGGAGATGTTCCTAGGGGGCCGACAATGTATGACAGCGGCACGACAGTCAGCATTCTAGACGCAGGCACGCTGATAAAACACGGTTCCTCATTTTCAGGATGGAACTCGAAAGCGGATGGACGCGGGGCTAACTATTCAAAAGATGGAGTAGGCGGGATTAAAATAACCAATGACATTACGCTCTATGCGGTGTGGGATAGCGGCGTAACGTATGCGGTAACGGTTAGAAGCTCTCCTGTAGGCATGAGCGTATCAGGCGGACGCAGATACAAGCCCGACGAGACGGTCACGATATCTGCCGAAGAATCGTCCGACGGGTGGCGTTTCCAAAACTGGACGGCAACAAATAATGACGTGTCTTTTGCCGACGCTGAAAAGGCGGAAACATCATTTAGAATGCCGAAAAAAGATGTAACTGTAACGGCTGTATTTGTAGCTGATGGCGGGAAAATGGATTTATTTAGAGACGACAGAGACGATAACGTATACATCACAGTAACCATACTTGAACAGACTTGGATGGCGCAGAATTTGAATTATAAAACGGAAATAGGTTCTTGGTGTTATGAGGATGATAATACCTATTGCGTTAAGTACGGTAGATTGTACGATTGGAATACAGCGGAAACCGTTTGTCCTACGGGCTGGCATTTGCCGTCTCGTGATGAATGGGATATTTTAGCGAAATCTGTCGGTGGACGGCAGACTTCCGGTAACCTTTGGGAATTAGCGGGCAAAGTGTTGAAATCGACAAAAGAGGGTGGTGGTACGGATAATTACGGATTTTCAGCCCTGCTTGGTGGCTCCCGCGATATGGATGGATTTTTCGTAACAGCAGGTGACATTGGTCGCTGGTGGACAGCCACAGGGGATGCTGTAAATGCGTACAGCAAGAAAATGTGTTCTAATAGGTATGTAGGATACGATGACTTAGAAGAGCAACGCGTCAGCCGAAAATACGGCTACTCTGTGCGTTGCCTTAAGAACGACTGATTCGCTGTCAATTCACTTAATCGGCGGTTATCCCCTAACCGCCGTCTCCCCGCGTCCCATCCCCAAAAAGGAAGACTCCGAAAAGATACAGGTCTTTCATTTCATCTTAGCAACAATCTCCACCGGAAGCGGCGAAAACCGCCGAGCGATCTCCTCAAGCAATTCAATAGGCGCCGGAGTCAGCGTTTCGCGCGTCCCTTTTCTGTCCAAGCTGTTCAACTGAACAAGCGTAGGATTTATCCGCGTAATAGCCTCCTTGAACAAGGCGATCTCCTCATCGCCGTCGTTGATACCCGGAGCGATGAAGACCTCAAGCCACATCAACCCTTTATACTCGGCAGACAACGCGGTCAGCGCGTCGATAATTCCCGCGCAGTCAATCCCGGCGACCGGCGCGTTGATCTCTCGGAATACCTCGTCCGTAACCGCGTCGAGCGAGGGAAGAATGAGATCGCACGGCAGTATCTCCTCCCGCAAACCGCGATCCCCTAACAGCGTGCTGTTGGTGAGCAACGCCAATTTTTGCGACGGGAAACGCTCTTTGAGGTGGCGAATGATCCGCCCCAATCCGCTGTGCAGCGTAGGCTCCCCGCTGCCGCCGAACGTCACGTAGTCGGGCGGCGTGGCGTTTGACAGGTAGTCGTCAATCTCGTTGATAACAGCGTCCGTATTGATGTACTCCCGTCTCTCTATGGTGTGAACCGTAGTCGCCCCGCACTCGCAGTAGACGCAGTCAAGCGAGCAGGTCTTGTGGGGCACCATGTCTACCCCCAAGGAATTTCCCAAGCGGCGTGAGCGGATCGGGCCGTAAATATAGTTGCGGATCTTTTTCATGTCGTACATCGGAAGCCCTGCCCTTTCCTATCATCAATAATATAATTTCAACGCCTTAGCGACCGCAAACGCCGACAATTGACCCGGAACGACCGGCTTTCTCAAGTAGCCGTAGACGAAGAGCGAGCCGAAGAGCGGCGCGACGATGCGGCTGATCTTACCGACATCGCCCATTGCCATAGTAACAATCGGAACATCGCACTCCTCGGTAAATCTCATCAACCGCGTGACATCCGACGCGGTTTTCGCCATCGTAGCGATTTTTACGATCTTGGCACCCTGTTTTAGCGATCGTTTGACGATATTGTTTAGCCCGGACTTGTCGGGCGTAGCCTTGAAATCGTGTTCGGAGACCATTATTACCGTTGAAGAACCGGCAATCCCGTCAACAACAGAACGCCACTCCGGTATACCAAGCTCAACATCTATTATATCAACGTATTTTGACAATGATATCAACCAATCTATCCGATCCGCTCTATTGTAATCCGTTTCCCTTATAGTCCCGATTAACGGCGATTTTATCGATTTTTTGATAGTATTGATATAGGCTACGACCTTGTCAATAGGCTTGTTGAACAGATCGGCGCGTATTTCAAAAATGTCAACGCCGCCGTCAACAAATTTTTGTAGACGCGCTACGGTCATAGGTTGATCGATTATACCGACCACACGCGGGGTCGTTCCCAAAGTCATATTTTTGATTTTTATTGCAGCCATGATATTATCGATACCTTTTTATAGATTATAGTATGGATTATTGTATTGATATACGTTACTTTGTATCATTGATTGACTTAGTTTTATTGATTATATCGTTAACAACAAGCCCCGACAATACAAACCCGAATACGCCTGTCACGCACACCAAAGAGCCGTTTATAGCCCTGTTGGTCGGCGAGTTGATCGACGTGTTCGCGTTATCATTACTTGCATTGATACGATCATTATCAATACCGCTATCACCAATATCAACACCGTCAACATTGTCAACCGCATTATCATCATAATCGGCATTGACAGAATCACTCTCCGCATTAATACGATCATCATTAATAAACGTCCATTCATCGCTCCAGACGCAAAGAAAATCCCCTTCAAACCCTCGCTTCCTGAGCTTTTTGCGGACAAACCTCCCCAACTTGCACCTATCCGACTTCCAGATAGAACTAACCCGCACCCGCGTTGCATCCACCTTGCAAGCCGCCCCCAACGCCGAAAAGAGCGTAGCTCCGGCGGCATGGGCGTTGATTATCAGCTCTACTTTGCTTGACAAACTGTCTATAGCGTCTATAACATAATCATACCCGCCCAAATCAAACTCATCCCGAACCTCCCAGCTATACACCCTCTGCAACGCCGTAATCTCCGCCTCCGGATTTATCTCCCGCAACCGCTCCCCCAAAACCTCCACCTTGGGCCTCCCCACAGTAGTTGACGTAGCCGGAAGCTGCCGATTGATGTTAGACGGATTGACCACATCGGAGTCGACTATCATCAATCTCCCGATCCCCGACCGCACCAACCCTTCGGCGCACCAACTGCCCACCCCGCCAACGCCGAACAAGGCGACGCTGGCCCCGCTTAGCGCGTTGAGGCAGTTAGGGCCTACCAAGAGTTCAAGCCTATCAAATGATTGGTCAGATGTCAACTTATGCTCTCCTATTGTGATCAATGGATGCTCTGTAGCAGTGCGCCCCTTTTATCAATATAAATTATGGCAATAAAATTGTCAAAATTTCGGATATTTTCGAGACCGCTCTATAAATACTCTTTTTAGGAACAACTAATTACCCGTTATCCGTCCACAACTCGCACTGACCGATGACAGTGGCGATAGCGTCTTCCATGCCTGTCGGCGGATAGTCGTATTTATTCAACAATTTTTTGACCATACGGCGCATACCGGCGCGGGCTGATTCTTTTTTTTGCCAATCAATAGTACGGTTTTTGCGGAGCGTGTCGGTCAATTCATGGGTTATAGCTATAAGTTGGTCATTCTCGTAACAGTCCTTGACGGCCTCCGGTTTAGTAAGCGCGTCGTAGAACGCCAACTCTTCGTCAGACAAACCAAAAGCGCGTCCCTCGGCGCCAGCGTCGGCCATTTCCTTCGCCATTTTCATCAGTTCTTCTATAACTTCCTCGTTGGAAATCAGTCCGTTTATGTATGACTTCATACATTGCTGCATACGCTCAGAGAATTTTTCAGATTTCACAAGATTTGTGCGCCTATATTTTGATACTTGCTCGGCGAGCAGTTTACGCAAAATTTCAAGGGCGAGATTCTTCTCTTTCATCCTAGCGATTTCATCAAGGAATTTCGGGTCGAAGATGGATAATTCAACATCTGAGAACAAATTAATAACACCCTCGCTTTTAATACTCGCTTTCAACAATTCGTTGATACGGGCATTGATTTCTCTTATTGACAGCGGCGTACCCTCGCCGGTTATGCGGGTAAGGAGCGTCCGCACCGCCTCAAAGTAAGCCGCTTCAAAACGCTGCGCGGGCGTGAGTAGCGAGCGGCAGAGCGATAGCGCCTGACGCAGCAGCATTGCCTCTTTTATGAACGCATCCTTTTTGCTTGGCGGCTCCGCTTTGCTTGACGGCTTTCCATAGGTAACATCTAACGGTTCGGCGGCTTCCTCATAGTATGGTAACACAGTGTCCGTTACCAATTTAGATATCGCAGGTTTAACGGCAGTCATAAAGTTCACACCATCCCGGATAGCATTGACGCGGACAAGGTCGGTCGCCGTTTCGCTCATGAAGCCTGAATAGTCAAAACCATGGAATAAATCCCGGCAGACCTCTAATTTCTCAATAAACATCGGCAAAGCGGTTTTGGCGACATCGGTATCGCCGTAGTTCTTTTTGTCGCGGTTGGTATAATCATTCATAGCCCGCTTCAACGCGGATGCAATTCCGACATAATCAACTATCAATCCGCCTGCCTTATGAATCACAGCGCCGCCGATTTTTTGCGAGAAAACACGATTCACGCGGGCAATAGTCTGCATTAGGTTATGCCCCGCCATCGGCTTGTAAACGTACATCGTGGCAAGAGACGGCACGTCAAAGCCGGTCAGCCACATATCCACAACAATGGCGATTTTAAGCGGTGAATCGTCGGCCTTAAATTTCTTTGCCATTTCTTCACGGTAACGCTTGCCGCCGATAAGCTTCTGCCACTCTTCCGGGTCGTTATTGGCGGACGTCATAACCACTCCGATTTTTTCCGTCCAATTAGGGCGCATTTGCAATATCTTACGATATATTTCCATCGCAATCGGTCGGGAATAGGCCACAATCATCGCCTTGCCAGTCAATTCATTTTGGCGGTACTCCTCATAATGCGTGATGATGTCCCCGCACAGAGCGTCGATGGTCTGCTCCGCGCCGAGAATGGACTCTACCCTACTGAGTTCCTTCTTACTCTTCTCAATCGCGTACGGTTCCGCATTCTGCGCCATAATGTCGTACTCAGCGTCGATAAGCCGCAGAATTTCTTCATCCAATTTCAAGTGGATAACGCGGCTTTCATAGTAAACCGGACGGGTCGCTCCGTCTTCCACGGCCTGCGTCATATCATATATGTCTATATAATTCCCGAATACCTCAATAGTAGAACGATCCTTACTCGAAATAGGCGTACCCGTAAATCCAATGTATGTGGCGTTCGGTAAGCTGTCACGTATAATTCGAGCCATTCCTATAATTACACGCCCCGTTTTAGCGTCCACCTTTTCCTCCAAACCGTACTGCCCGCGATGGGCTTCGTCCGCCATTACTATAATATTGCGACGTTCAGAGAGCGACTCCGATGATTCCTCAAATTTCTGCATTGTGGTAAATATAATGCCGTTTGCCTGCCGTCCAGCGAGCAGTTCTTTCAGGTGAACGCGGCTTTCAGCCCGCTGGGGATCCTGCCGCAAAAACGCCGCGCATTTTTTGAACTGCTCGGACAGTTGCTCGTCAAGATCATTGCGGTCGGTCAATACAACTATCGTCGGTGAATCCAACGCTTCCTGCAACAAATGCGCGTAGAACACCATCGACAGCGACTTGCCGCTACCCTGCGTGTGCCAAAACACTCCGCCCTTGCCGTCGCCGTTTGTACCCGCTGCTTTGGCAGTGGCGGCCACAGCCTTCCGAACGGCGAAGTACTGATGGTACGCGCCGAAGATTTTAACCTCACCTGAAAAGCAAATGAAATTTTTGATTATATCAAGCAACCGCGCCTTGTCAAATATCCCTTCAATAAATGTATCAAACTGCGCATATTTTGTATTTTCATAACTGCCGTCCTTCGTCTTCCACTCCATAAACCGGTCTTCGCTCGCCGTGATCGTTCCGGCTTTTGACACCGCGAGATCGCTCATCGCAAGAAACGCGTTGTAAGTGAACAAGGAAGGTATTTCAGACATATAGTTACGCAGTTGGCGATAGGCTTCGGATGCGTCGGTCTCTTCACGAGAGGGCGATTTTAACTCAAGAACGACTATCGGCAACCCATTCAGGAATACGATAACATCCGGGCGCTTTGTGCTGTTTTCAGCGATCGTCCATTGGTTGGCGACAATAAACGAGTTTCTATCCGTATTCTCATAATCCACAAGATACACCAACGCCGACCGCTGCTCCCCGCCCTTAGACGGGTCGGACGGATGCCCTGCCCCATCGTCAAAATAGCTCACCGACACCCCGTTTTGGAGGTAATCCATAAACCTGACATTCTTCTGAAATAACGTGCCTCCCTCGATATTTCGCAGCTTATAAACCGCCTCGGTCAACGCGGCCTCGGAAAGTTTAGGGTTGACCCTCCGCAGAGCGGCCTGCAACTCGTCCGTATATAGCGGGTCGGCGTAGTCACGCTTCAAGTCGGGCGCGTAAACGTGGTTGTAGCCCAATGTGTCGCGGAACACATCTATTATGGCGTTTTCGTAGTGTTTTTCGTCGAATAGCTCGGTAAATAGCATGGAAATCGGTCCTTATCGGCCTTTAAAAACCTCAAATTCGTCGTTTTTTAAGATTTTTCGGATTTTTAATCCTTGTTATATAATATAATAATTGCAAATCGAAAATCATAATAATAGTTGATTTTGGGTGATAAACCATCATTTAACGCCTCCGAGGTCGGTGACGGATAGCTCACCAGACATTAGGCGTGGTAATAGGGTGTCGCGTAAGGTGGCAAGGCGACGATTTTCAACATAGTTTTGAAAAGTCTGCTCTAATAAAGGTTCAATGAGTGCCGAGTATTCAGCTAGATTATCCTTTGGTGGTAATATAATTGGTAATGCTTTAATAGTGGTCAAACTGAGATTTGCCTGTACCGCTTGTTGGATGTTTTTAGTATAAAAGTCCGAATGTAATCCTCCAATGAAAAAACTGTAAAGGGTTATATGTGTAATTTTAGATGCATCTGCTCGGATGATAGCTACAGCTTGATTGGTATTGGCTGGTAATAAATCTTCTTTCACAAAAGCAAAACGTCCCAATGTTCCTGCAATGGTGAAGATAATATCATTGGCTTGGATCATTGAACGGCTTAACAAGGAGTTAGTTTCATCGTCAATGAATGCTAGTTTGCTGAAATCAAGTGAATGATCATCCAAAATGCTTTCTGCTTTAACGAAATTAATACCGTGTGTCACAAATTGCTTTTTCAATGTTGTCGGCGTTGTACCTTTCGTGATAGTAAGACATAAATCACCAAGTGTCATGACGCACCAATTAGTCGGTCGCTCTCCGCCCCAAGGCTCAAAATCCACAAACCAAGACTTGAATATCGCCTGTGCCATCTGCTCTAAATGATGGTATCTCTTAGACAAGAACCAATTATCCAATTTCTCCACAAAAATTATTGTTTATCGCCCATGCCAACCGATTATTATATTATATTACACTATATTTCTACCGAAAGGCAGGTGAAAATGAAGAACAAAATCATTGCAAACGTCCTTGAAGGCATGGAGTCCATTCTTACAGTACCACAACTGGAGGTATTGCAAAGAGTGCTGACCCACAACCTATACTCGGTAGAGATAACGGAGGGCAGGACACCCTATCCGTCCGGAAATACCGACAATAACGGAATACTTGAGGTATTTATTTCAGCCAAACGCATTGAGGGCTGTTCCGAAAAGTCGCTTAAATACTACGATTCGACCATCCGACGGGTCTTCGACCATTTAAATAAGCCGATTCGGGAAATAAACACCGACGACCTCCGCTGTTACTTGGCGGCTTTCCAAAATGAACGGGGATCAAGCAAGGTTACGGTTGACAATGTCAGGCGTATTTTATCTAGCTTCTTCAGTTGGCTGGAGAACGAGGACTACATTCTCAAAAGCCCCGTGCGACGAATACACAAAGTTAGGACTGAAAAGACAATCAAGGAGACCTTCTCCGACGAAGGACTTGAACAGCTCCGCGACGCTTGCGAAGAAACCCGCGACTTGGCTATAATAGATCTGCTCGCATCCACCGGAATGCGCGTCGGCGAACTGGTGCAATTAGACCGCGAAGACATCAACTTCCATGAAAGAGAGTGCGTGGTATTCGGTAAGGGCAGCAGCGAACGCGTTGTATATTTTGACGCTAGAACTAAAATCCACCTATTGAACTACCTGAACAGCAGAAACGACACCAATCCGGCATTATTCGTATCATTAGCTATGCCGAACGAGCGGCTCTTGATAGGCGGGGTTGAGACACGAATCCGCGAAATCGGCAATAAAGCGGATATGCAAAAGGTTCACCCGCATAAGTTCAGGCGAACGCTGGCGACACGGGCCATTGACAAGGGGATGCCGATAGAACAGGTGCAGCGGTTGCTCGGTCATGTTAAGATTGATACTACTATGCACTATGCTATGGTTAATCAGACTAATGTTAAGAATTCACATAGAAAATTTATCGGGTAAAGGAGAGTAACAATATGGGTAACTGGAAAACTTGTATATTAGCAGATTTAGGAGAAATTGTAGGTGGAGCTACTCCATCCACGAAAAACGAGTGTTACTATGGCGGTGATATTCCGTGGATAACACCAAAAGATTTATCAACGTTTAAAGGCCGATTTATTAGTCGTGGAGAACGCAATATTACGATTGACGGTTTGAATAATTGCTCTACTAGGCTTATACCGTCACATAGTGTCCTTTTTACTTCTCGCGCACCGATAGGTTATGTGGCAATCGCTGAAAATGAGCTTTGTACAAATCAAGGCTTTAAGAGTATCGTACCGAATAAAAGCACAGATTTTCTGTTTCTTTATTATTTACTCGTTCACAACCGCGAAAAGATCGAGAACATGGGTAGTGGTACAACTTTCAAAGAAGTTTCCAGTTCGGTGATGAGGCGAATTACAGTTACAGTACCAACCAATATTGAAGAACAACAGGCTATTGCGAGGATACTTGGTGCGCTAGATAATAAAATAGAAAACAACAATGCGGTAAACCATCATTTAGAGCAGATGGCACAGGCGATTTACGCACAGGCCTTTCCTTGCAGAGATAATCCGACAATACCGATTAGCGAACTGATTGATGTACGGGACGGCACCCACGATTCGCCAAAAGTTGTTGAGAAAGGTTTTCCACTTGTGACATCAAAACACCTTTTGCCGTTTGGAGTTGATTTGGTTACTCCAAATTTAATAAGCAAAGCAGATTTTGATAAAATCAATGAACGGAGTAAGGTTGACAGGCACGATATCCTTATCAGTATGATTGGTACAATTGGGCTTATTTCATTGGTGATAGAACATGAGATAAATTTCGCTATTAAGAATGTTGGCTTATTTAAGACCTCACAAACCGAGGATTGGGTATATTTCATGTTGTGTTTTTTGCGAAGTCCAGAAACTAAGAACCATATCGATATGCGGTTAGCTGGAAGCACACAAAAATATATCAGCTTGGGTGAACTTAGACAGTTGCCCATTTTCGTGCCTACTGTGGATGAGTTAATGGATTTTAACAATACAGTTAGGCCTCTGTTTGAAAAAATAGCACTACACACAAAGGAAACATTGTACCTTATCACTCTCCGCGACACCTTGTTACCCCGCCTAATGTCCGGCGAGCTATCTATCCCCGACCTCGGAGGCGTTAAATGATGGTTTATTTTTGTATTGTTTATAATCTTGTCGTCCAAGCAGACAAGCATTTGAGCAATGTTCCCTTGAACATCAAGCGGCACGTCTGGAACTTCATACCGCATTATCGCGCCTTTATCGCCACGCGGCATTTTCGTGCCTTTTGCCGTGGCAGTGGCATAATCGAAAAAGCTATCATCCGAAAGCAAGTAATAGAGAAACGTCGGATTACACCCTTCTTTTGCTCTCATAACCAGCACATCATTTGAACACCCGCCGTTGCGGTCGGCAATCCATATTTTGCGGAAATACGGACGAATGTTGGACACCAACACGTCCCCTGATTGATAGGCTTGGGTTTGTGAAGCAATCGGCAAACCCGCCGAACGGGTGATGCCATCTTTGTTTGGCAGCATATTTTCTGTAGAGATGTAATTATCTAAATCCAAGTCAGCAACGGCAATTCGCCCGTCCGCAAAAGAGCAAAGGTCAGAAAGTTTAGACTTCATACCCAATCGCCCCCAGCCTCTTACGGATTTCCTCCTCCAACTCCCGCGACCGTTTGAACATATCCGAAAGTTCGCCCGTCAGCCGTGTCATTTTTTCTTCAAACGGTTCGCCGTCGTCTTCTTGTTCCTCAATCCCTACATAGCGTCCCGGCGTGAGGATGTAATCTTGTTTGGCTATTTCCTCGGTTTTAACGGCGGCGCAGAAGCCTTTCACGTCTTCGAGCGTTCCGTCGTTGAACGCTTTGAAGGTGGCGGCGATTTTGGCTATGTCTTCTTTGGTCATTTCGCGCAATCGGCGGTTGACCATTGTCCCCATTTTGCGGGCGTCTATGAAAAGTGTTTTGCTTTTTTGCTTCTTGTTCCGGCTGATAAACCAGAGGGAAACGGGGATTTGCGTGGTGAAAAACAGCTGTGTGGGCATAGCAATAATTCCCTCGACAAGGTCGTCTTCCACAATTTTGCGCCGTATGTCGCCTTCGCCGCCGCTTTGGGAAGAGAGCGAGCCGTTGGCAAGGACTAAGCCTATCTTTCCGTTCGGCGCGAGATGGTGGATCATATGGGAAACCCAGGCAAAGTTGGCGTTGCCTGACGGGGGCAGACCGTACTTCCATCGCGGGTCGTTATTCAGCGAGCCGTCGTCCCAGTCTGACAGGTTGAACGGCGGATTGGCGAGGATGTAATCGGCTTTCATAGTCGGGTGCAGATCATTGTGGAATGTGTCGGCGCTGTAACCGCCGAGGTCCGCCTCAATACTGCGAATGGCTAGGTTCATCAGGGCCATTTTGCGTGTGGTCG
>Ga0268262_10000694_pt1 | contig 43659 bp, 27 predicted proteins | sample TergutNc150P3_FD_190354 | JGI IMG/M metagenome (GOLD analysis project Ga0268262, IMG submission 190354) | Nasutitermes corniger P3 segment gut microbial community from laboratory colony in Florida, USA - Nc150 P3 (SPAdes) (version 2) | ecosystem: Host-associated > Arthropoda: Insects >...
TCTGCGTAACGGCTTTAGGTTCGGGCATTACGATTACGCGTTCTTTTTTGGTTGTAAGAAGCCTCATGAAAGGCGGCTGGATAAATGGAACAAGCGCCATGTATGAGAAGGCGGCTATACTGATAGCGGGCAGTAATTTAGGCGCGAGCATTATCGAGGTATATACGGCGGTAGGACCGTCCGCGCCCCCGATTATACCGATAGCGGCGCATTCCCAAATCTTAAACTCTTCCATGCCGGGAATATACGGTGAAAGATATTTTCCCGCCATGTAGGAAATTCCCATTGATACGAATATACCAAACTGAGCGCCGAGACCGATAAGAAAACTTTTCGGGGAAGCGATAAGAGGTCCGAAGTCCGTCATACTTCCTATGCAGAGGAAAATCATCGGCGGGAAAACGACCAGCTTTATACCTTTATATATGATATTTAAAAGTCCGGGATTACCGCTCACCGGATTAATATAATACGAAGAAAGAGGCGCCGCATTTGCCGCATGCCTTACATCTTCCGAAAGACTACTTAAATCCACACCCATTGTAACTGAACTGGGAAGATTGGCGATCAACATACCGAACGCCAGCCCAAGCAAAAGAAGCGGCTCAATTTTTTTAGCGACAGAAAGGTATAGAAAAAACAACGCAACAATTATCATTATTCCTTGCTGCGGCGTCATATTCAGTATACCGAAACTGTCTACAATACTTTTAAAAAAACCCATCATTATTTTTGTTCTCCTTTAGTTAATGTTAATAAATTACAGATAAAGGAAAAAAATGTCAAGTGGGGGCAAAAAATGCACCCGTATGGGTGTAGATGAAAAAATCTACAAGCCCCGGTGCAAAACAAAGTACTAAAGATGAACAATATGAGGCGAGCTTTAGCTCGCCGTCCGCGCCGCGGTTCACGGTTTATTCTTTTCTGGACAGCCATAAATCATTTGTTTATACTGATTTTATGCGGTTTTTAAGCGCCATATTACCGGTTTTTCTCTTAACTTCGTGTGTCGGGCGTGTTTCAGCACCTGTTAACGATAAAAACGAAGTAATTGACCCTTTTCGCGTCAAGGCATGGGAAATAGCCTCTTCCCTGGACGATCGGCTTCTTGCCGCGCAGATACTCATAAGCAGTATAGACGGAGCGGAAAACCTGCCCGAGAACATGAGCGATTTATTTACCGCGATACCCACGGGCGGTATAATGCTGTTCAAATACAACTTAAATGCCAATAATGACGCTATTCAAGCCCGTAATGCGAAAATTAAGTCGCTAATCATGAATAAATCAAATATCCCCCCTTTTATTGCCGTGGATCACGAGGGCGGAACTGTTAACCGCTTTAGGCGCGGCGTAGCCGACTTGCCCGCGGCGGCTTCCTATTGGGAAATCGTCCAAAAACATGGAAGACAGACCGCGCTCGCAAAAATAGAAACCGACAGTTTAAGAGCGGGCAAAGAGATAAATATTTTAGGACTTAACATGAATTTCGCCCCTGTAGCGGAGTACCTATTTGACGGCAACCGCGAATTTATGGCAAGCCGTTCTTACGGACCCGACCCGCTCTTTACCGCGCAAGCCGCCTCCGCCTTTATTCATGGCATGGAACAGGCGGGAGTTTTATGCGTAGTAAAGCATTTTCCCGCAAGCGCGGGACCCGATCCTCACCGTTCCCCGTCCGTGCTTGATATTGACAGAGCCGCTTTGGACAATCTTGTCTCGCCTTTTACCGCTGTTATTAAAAACGGAGCAAGGGCGATAATGGCGGCTCACACCCGCGCTCTCGCAATTGACAATAAAATAGCGAGTCTTTCGCCCGTCGTTATGGGAAAATGGCTTAAGGAAGATTTAGCTTTCGACGGAATCATTATAAGCGACGATTTTATAATGGCTGCCGCGGGCAATATCAGTCCGGAAGAAGCGGCGGTGCTTTCAGTCGCCGCGGGGGCGGATATGATTCTTGTCTGGTCGCCCCATTTACCGAAAACTCATCAGGCGTTTATTTCCGCGCTTAAAGACGGACGGCTTTCCCGTGACAGATTACAGGACGCTGCGCAAAGAGTAATTTATGAAAAATTAAGAATGGGGTTGATAGATGGAGAATAATTTTCCGCCCGTTAAATCCCGCCTCCTTTACCAAAGCGGGGCGTGCGTTGTTGTAAACAAGTTAATAGGCGAGGCTGTAGAGGGCGCATCAGGCGGCATGATAGATTTGCCCAAAGAGCTAGCCGCAGTTTTTGGAGCAAACGCGCAGATTATCGAGGCTGTCCACCGTCTTGATGTTCCGGTAACAGGCTGCGCTCTTTTTGCCCTGACTAAAACCGCCCTTTCCTTTTTAAACGCCGCATTTGCCGGAGAAGCCGCCCTGCCCTCCCCCGTAGAAAAAACTTACTGGGCTGTGATAGAAAAGCCTTCCCGCCCTCTGCCTGAAAGCGGAGAACTTATCCACTGGATAGAAACCATCTCCGATAAAAACAAATCAATCGCGCATAAAAAAGACGGTCCCAACCGCAAAAAAGCGATTCTGCGCTACAGAGTAACAGGCGAAGGACGGAATTATCTTTTCACGGAAGTACAACTGCTTTCAGGCAGACATCATCAGATACGCGCGCAATTCGCCGCCGAGGGGCTTCACATAAAAGGCGACCTCAAATACGGAGCCAAACGCAGTGAAAAAGGCGGCGGTATCCGCCTTCACGCCAGGTCGCTTTCGTTTCCCGATCCATTGAACAAGAGCGATATAATCCGCGTAACGGCGGATCCGCCGCAGATGGATAATCTGTGGGAAGGATTTATAAATTCTGAACAATCATACAAGAAATGATAAACAAAAACGCCTGTTTCGCGGAAATATTCTTTATATCAATATTAAGAATTTCCTCCGCTTTGTCTAAACGGTAAATAAGGGTATTACGGTGAATATTTATCGCGTCCGCCGCGGAACTTAGGTTTCTGCCGTTTAAGAAATAATGATACAGACAATGAACCAAATCCCTTTGCGATTCATTGCCGCTTTCCCAAAGCGAAAGAATGCCGGGATGGCAGAAACAACGCAAATCGGATCCAAGCGACAAAGCGTTTAACACATGATCCGCTTGATAATCCTCATAAAAACAGATTGCCGAGTTTAGCGTCGGTTTACATTGGGACGCGGAAAATTTGCTCTGAGTGTAATAATAGCGTAAATGCAAAAAATTATTAAAAACCATGCTGATGCCGCAGCGTAGTACAATGTCTTTTTTTAAAAATTGTTCCAACTGCTGTTTCTTTGTTTCGTTTAACCGTTGTTTGTCAATACATCGTATAATCATGACAATACTATCCTCGTAAACCGATACAAGCGCTTCGGGAAAAAGCTCGTTTATCTGTTTAATATCCAAAATTGATATAATAGGAATCTTCAAGTCGTCGGGAGTGCTAAATGTGACTATACAGTAATAGTCGTCAATTTTCCATTGATACTTGTAAAGATAATTTAAAATAATATCCGAAGGGATTTCAACGCCGTCAAGCAGACTGTCCAGCCAGTTGGTTTTATCCTCCGCAATCCGCATATAGATACTGTGATTCTGAAAATACAGCTTTAAAACTTTTGCGATAATAATAAGGATTTCTTTCTGCCCTTCGGTAAACGGCTTGTTCATGTCCGCCGTCCCTATAGCGCCGTAAAGTTTGCCGTCTATCCAAATATATATCGCTAACGCGACGTGCGCAGGGTCATTCGCCGGGCGAATCTCAATAATCTGCTCGCTCTTTTGAGCGATACTAAAAGAAATCTTGTGTATTTCTTCGGGAGTATAAAAATCTTCCAATACAAACCCGGGTGCATTGACTTTTTCCCAAATAGTCCCTTCAATAGAGCCTAAAATAGAACCGCCGGTTCCTATAATGCCGAAATTATTATTCATAACGAGTATGGGATTGACCATCATCTTCGACGAAATATTTAAAAAATCATCAATAGGCTTGTGGTTTATGACAGCCATAAGAAGCGAGTTATACCATACGTCATAGTACGCAAATAACTCATTCCCCGTTTGAATAATCGTCTCAACCGGAATATTCTTCTGAATTTGAATAAGAGTTTGGGTTTTTTCAGCCAGACCGTCCGGAATAGTACCGGAAATAATAACATGTTTTGGGCAATTATCACAAAAAGTCTTTCCAACCTTATCTATATTGATAACATACAAGTATTCAGGGTCGGTTTCCGTAAATTCCGCCGAATAATAGTGAAATCCGCGAATTTGCGCCTTTTTATCGCTTGTTTTATGCATAATTGGTTTATATCCGGAAAATCCGTCAATAATAACGCCTAAAGTCAGGTTCATTTATAGCCTCCCTATTTAGTCAAAAATGACAAAGAATCAACTTATTTTGATGATATAAAAAATTATAAATTTTAGTCAATATGTTAAAAAATATCTTTAATTATTAAGAAAAATGTGTTAAAATTAACGTCATAAGGAGAAAAAAAATGAAAATAAAGATGAAGCTTAGTATCATTGTTATCGTTATTATAGCGGTTATTTTAACCACAGTTGCTATAATATTATTAAATCAAGCTTCAGATACCAGTATAAAGTTAAGCAAAAGAAGCATCGAAAATCTTGCTTCTCAACGCGCCGCATACTGGCAAGGCAGAGAAGACGGTCTTTTCCGGGTTGCCAGTACGCTGGCTAATATTTTCGGCGATTTTGAGGATGATCCGGTAACGCAAAGACGGGACATGTATAACAGTATGATGCAGTCCGTCGCAAGGGCGGAAACTACCATATTTCAAGTTTACTGTGTTTGGCTGCCAAACGCGGTTGACGGAATGGACGCCCGCTACGCCGGTCGTCCCGGTAATACCGAAACAGGACAGTATGCCGCCGCATATCGCGTGGAAAACGGGAGTGCAAATTTGACGGTTACCACCGATGTAGCGGACGCCATGGTGTATTTAAGAAGTCCCAACGCGAAGAAAGATCGGTATGTACATCCCGTTCCAAGAAATATAGACGGAAAAGATACCTGGTATTTCAGGATAATGGTTCCCATCATTAATCATCGTAACGGCGAAGTAGTGGGAGGCGTGGGCTGTCTTTGTGTAATAGACGCTATACAGCCGACTATAGAGAATACCATAAAAACCAGAGAAGAAATCGCCGCTATATCAATTTACTCAAGCAACGGGTTTATTATAGCGAGTTATGTGCCGGAACGCGTAGGTAAAATGATGAAAGACGTAGATACTATCTACGGCAGTAATATTGACGCTGCCTTTTCCGCTATTCAAAAAGGCGAATCATTTTCTTGCTCAAGTTATGCTCCGGTTTTGAAAACAAACGTAGAAATTACTATGCAACCCTTCCCATTGGGCAGTTCGGGTGAAACATGGACCATAATGATTGCGTCGGCAAGAACATTTATTTTAAAAGAAGTAAATTATATGACCAAGTTTACAATCATTCTTGCGATAATAGCTATTGTAATTTCGGCGGTAATTATATACTTTACAGTTCAAAGCACTACAAATCCGATTGTCAAAGTATCGGAGACCTTAAAGGATATTTCCGAAGGCGAAGGCGATCTTACTCGGAGCATTTCCATCCATTCTAAAGACGAGGTTGGCGATCTTGCCCTGTACTTCAACAAAACTTTGGAAAAAATAAAAAATCTTGTCTTGATTATTAAGAAAGAGGCTGCAAACTTAAACGGCATCGGCAATGATCTTGCCAGCAACATGACGGAAACTGCGGCGGCTGTTAACCAAATTACAGCTAACATTCAAAGTATCAAGGGGCGCGTAATAAATCAGAGCGCCAGCGTTACCCAGACAAACGCGACTATGGAGCAGGTTGTTACGAACATCGACAAACTTAACGACAACATAGAAAACCAGAGCAAGAGCGTGTCTCAGGCGTCGTCCGCCATTGAAGAAATGGTAGCCAATATACATTCAGTTACCGAAACTCTTGTTAAAAACGCTGATAACGTAAAAACCTTGCAGGATGCCTCCGAAGTAGGACGCGGCGGCTTGCAGGAAGTAGCGGCGGATATTCAGGAAATCGCCCGCGAATCCGAAGGTTTGTTGGAAATCAACGCGGTAATGGAAAACATCGCCAGCCAGACCAACCTGCTTTCAATGAACGCCGCGATTGAAGCCGCGCACGCCGGAGAAGCGGGCAAGGGCTTCGCGGTAGTAGCCGATGAAATCCGCAAACTTGCCGAGAGTTCCAGCGAACAGTCCAAAACAATCGGCAACGTATTAAAGAAGATAAAAGAATCTATCGACAAGATAACCAAGTCAACAGAGAACGTTCTTAACAAATTCGAAGCCATTGATTCTAACGTAAAGACGGTAGCTCAGCAGGAAGAAATTATCCGCAACGCCATGGAAGAGCAAGGCGAGGGAAGCAAACAAATCCTTGAGGGCATCGGCAATGTAAATAACGTCACACGGTCGGTAAAAACCAGTTCTGAAGAAATGCGCGACGGCAGTAAAGAAGTTATAACCGAAAGCCAGAACCTTGAAAAGGTGACGCAGGAAATCACAGGCGGTATGAACGAAATGGCGTCGGGCGCGGAACAGATAAACATATCTGTACACCAGGTCAACGAGATAAGCACAAAGAACCGCGAAGGTATAGACACCTTAATGAAGGAAGTTGGAAAGTTCAAGGTAGAATAGTTTAACTGTTTTTATATTCGCGAAGGAATTTAAGAAGCGGCTCCTCCCAGGATTGAGCCGCTTCTTTTTCTTTTAGGAAACGATTGTAAAGCGAGAGTATGTGGCTCTTTATCCGCGCCTTGTCTTCTTCCTCAATCTTTGTTAAAGGCGCGGCGCAAGGGTGAACTTTGATTTTCCGCAAACTTTCACAGGCTTTCGGCGCGGGAGAGAAAAGCAAGTTTGTAAACGCCTCCGCTTCCTTAGGCGGGAAAAGTTCCGGGCTGAAACATGTCATCGCGTATAACGCCGCGGGAATACAGTTTACGCTGTGCTGTTTAACAAAAAGAATCGCCTGACTGATTGCCAGCGCGCCTTGTTTTAACTCCAACGCCTGTTCTTTTAATTTTTCATAATCTCCAAGTTTTTTCGCAGTTTCCTTAAACTGTAAATAAGTGTGAATAACTACCATAACATGAAGGCTTGGAATGCACATAAGGTGCGGGTCCATCATATGAATCACAAAAAAACGCGGTCTTGCGATATAAAACGGACGTTCTGTCGTTGACATATTCTTTTTGTAAACATCCGCCGCAAAAGCGTAGAGATTTCCAACAGAATAAATAAAATCCCTCATAGGGACATACGCTTTTCGTTTGTAGCGTTTAAGAAAAAACGTAATCATTCTTATCCAAAAATGAACAAAATCAAGGTAAATTGTCACCCACGACGGAACAAACGGAATTTTTTTGTCCAGAGCGTGATCAACTTTTGTAACAGGAATTCTGCCCGGCAGAAACGCCGCGCGGAACTGGCAAAAGAAAAAATTGTAAAAAATAGACGGAACGCTCTTACAAAATGCCGGGCGCAGAGCAGGGAAAAAAAATGAGTTAAAAAAAGCATAAAGCCAATTTTCGCTGTAAACGCTGTCTTTGCGACTCATAATTGTAAAAAATATCATAAAAAAGGTCCTTTGTCATCTCTTAAAAACCGTCTTATGCGTGAAATTTGCACTTCCCATATAATTCTTTTTTTGCTACACTTGTTAAATACAATTTTTTAAAGAGGATTAATATGATTCGATGCGGAGATATTGTCAAAGGAACCTGTCTTTTACAAAAAGGTCAGCCCTTTCTTGTAGTTGAGAGGGAATTTCACACCCCGGGCAAGGGGACGGCGATTGCCAGAATAAAAATGAAAAGTATCAAGGACGGCTCCGTGCTGAGCATTACGGTCCCTACCCAGCAGGAAGTGGAAGACGCGGAGGTAGATGTTCACACTTGTCAATATCAATATGCCGATCAGGACAATTACCATTTCATGAACAACGAGACCTACGACCAGTATGAAGTTCCAATATCGGAAAACCCCGATAAAAAATTATACTTAAAAGAAAACGACAATTACCAGCTTACCATTTGGGAGGGAAAAGTTATCGATATTCAGATTCCCTACAAGGTGGTTTTTACAGTCGCGGAAAGCGAGAACTATGTAAAAGGCGATACGGTATCAGGCGCGACAAAACCCATTGTAACCGAAACAGGTTTAACCGTGCGCGTTCCCCTTTTCATTAAACAGGGCGAAAAAATTCTTGTGAATACTGAAACCAACGAATATGTAGAAAGAGTTAACGAATGACGAACCCCGCTTTAAAGCAACGGGATTCATTGTTATGTATAAAGTACATGTTTCACAGAGGAGCGTCATATGGCAATTAAGGTTATTCTTCTTCTTTTGTTTTTTGTAGTGACAATTTTTGTCGGTTTCTACTTTAAAAAAAGAACATTAAGCGTAAATGATTTTGTGCTCGGCGGACGCGCGGTAGGTCCCTGGCTTACGGCCTTTGCTTACGGAACATCGTATTTTTCCGCGGTAATTTTTGTCGGATACGCTGGACAATTCGGCTGGAGATTCGGAACAGCGGCGACATGGGTTGGTTTAGGCAACGCGTTTATCGGCTCGCTGATGCCGTGGGTAATCCTTGGGCGGCGAACGCGCGTAATGACACAGCACTTAAAAAGCGCGACCATGCCGGAATTTTTCGGCTCTCGTTTTAACGCAGCGTCGTTAAAAATAGGAGCGTCAATTATACTTTTTATATTCCTTATCCCCTACACCGCTTCGTTATACAACGGTCTTTCGCGTTTATTCGAAATGGCGTTCGGCATTGATTTTATTTACTGTATTATCGGCATGGCTGTGCTTACCGCCGTTTATGTCGTAGTCGGAGGTTATTTTGCCACGGCGGCAAATGATTTTATTCAGGGCATAATCATGCTTTGCGGAATTGTCGCAATTATCGCCGCGGTGCTTTACAGCCAAGGCGGTTTTATTAACGCATTGGCAAAAATGGCGGCGATAGAAGCCAAAAATGTTAACGGCGATGTCGTTCCGGGAATTCTTACGTCGTTTTTCGGTCCCGATCCGTTAAGTTTGTTAGGCGTCATAATTCTTACGTCGCTTGGAACATGGGGGCTTCCTCAGATGGTTTCCAAATTTTACTCCATAAAATCCGAAAAAATGATAAGCAAGGGCGCCATTGTATCGACATTTTTCGGGCTTATTGTCGCGGGCGGCTGTTATTTCCTTGGCAGTTTCGGCAGGTTATACGGCAGTTCCGGCATATACAATGACAAAGGCGCCGTAATCTTTGACGCCATTGTCCCGACAATGCTTTCCAAATTTCCCGATTTTTTGATCGGCATAGTTATAGTACTGGTATTCGCCGCGTCAATATCAACGCTTTCATCTCTTGTAATGGCATCCTCCTCTACCCTTACGCTGGATTTTTTGAAAGGTCATATTATTAAAAACATGAGCGAGAAGAAACAACTGTTTATCATTCGCGCGTTGATTGTGGTATTTATCATAATAGCTTCCATCATAGCCATTATCCAGTATAAAGGCGGAATCTTATTTATCGCGCAGCTTATGGGCATTTCATGGGGCGCGCTTGCGGGTTCTTTCCTTGCTCCCTTCCTATACGGTCTGTATTGGAAACGCGTTACAAAACCGGCGGTTTGGTGCAATTTTATTTTCAGCACCCTTTTCATGATATTCAATGTATTTATTAACGCTAATACATATTTAAAAGGACACAGCAATTGGTTCCCGGCAATTTTAAAATCTCCGATTAACGCGGGCGCGTTTACAATGCTTCTTGGCTTTATTATCGTACCGGTCATAAGTATTTTAACAAAAGCGCCGGATAAAAACGCGGTGAATAGCTGCTTTACCTGTTATGATGAACTTGTCAGCGTAAAAGTACGCGACGACCTTGGTGAAAAATAGTATAGTGAGGAATTAAATGACTAATAAAAAATTAGCGCTTTTGGGAGACGAAGCGGTCGCGTTAGGAGCAATACACTCAGGCGTCAGCGCGTCTTACGGCTATCCGGGAACCCCGTCAACTGAAATTTTACAGTATTTAATTGACGAATATAAAAAAGGCGGTTCTGTCGCGCGCTGGTGCGCCAACGAAAAATCCGCGCTGGAAGCGGCTATGGGCGTTTCTTTCGCCGGACGCAGGGCGCTCGTTACCATGAAACACGTCGGGCTGAATGTCGCGGCTGACCCGTTCATAAACGCCGCTCTTTTAAAAATTAAAGGCGGTCTTGTAGTAGTAGTCGCCGACGACCCCGGTATGCACAGTTCTCAGAACGAGCAGGATTCCCGCTTTTACGCTAAATTCGCAATGGTTCCCTGTCTTGAGCCGCGCAATCAGCAAGAAGCCTACGACATGGCGCGCGAAGCGTTTGACGTTTCGGAGTGCTTCAGCGTTCCCGTCCTTTTGCGCCTTGTTACGCGCCTGTCCCACGCGCGCGCCGTTGTTGAGACAAGAAACGCGCAGGAGCAAAACAAGTTATCAAAGACAAAGGAAAAAGAGGGATGGATGCTTCTTCCCGCTTACGCGCGCAAAAACTACTCCGCGCTTATCGGAAAACAGAAAATTCTTGAGGAATGGTCTTTCCAGCATGAAATAAACAAATTTTCAGGCGCAAGCAACGACCTCGGCATAATCACGTCGGGGATTGGCTGTAATTATTACGAGGAAAATCTTGCGGACTTTTTAGCCATGCGGAAAAAACAGGGAAAAGGCGAACCGCTTCATTTACACATCGGAACGTATCCCCTGCCTGAGAAAAAAATTCGCAAACTCTACGAGAGCGTAGATGAGATTCTGATAATTGAGGAAGGACAGCCGTTCATAGCGCAAAGGGTTTTCGGTCTTACAGGCGCGGAATTAAAACCTATCATTCAAAGCGGAGAGCTTGACCCCGACAATGTACGCAAGGCGCTCGGTCTTCCGCCGAGAAAAAGCGTCAATATTATTACAGGCGCTCTTCCCGCGCGTCCGCCGCAGTTGTGCAAAGGCTGCCCCCACGCCGACAGTTACAACACAATTAACAAAGTCGTCGCCTCCCTTGACCCGCGCGAGGGTCACCCCGACGTGGCAGTCAATTCCGACATCGGCTGTTATTCGCTTGGAGCGACCCCGCCGTTTTCAGCCATAGAGAGCGTAGTCTGCATGGGCGCCTGCGTCGGCATGGCAAAAGGCGCGGCGGACGCCGGTATTAAATACTCGCTTGCCGTAATCGGAGACTCAACCTTTATTCATTCCGGTATTACTCCGCTCATTGACGCCGTAAAAGCCGATACGCCGATGACTCTCATAATTCTTGATAACTCCACCGTAGCAATGACAGGCTGCCAGCCGACTATAGTGCCGTCCAAAAACTTAAAAAACCTCTTAAAAGGCTGCGGTGTAAAGCGCGTACTCGAACTGGAAGCAAAGCCGACTCTTGTAGAAAAAAACGCCGCCAAACTGAAGGCTGAGGTTCAGCACAAGGGGTTTTCTGTTGTTATCTTTAAACGCGAGTGTCTTGAGGCGTTGCGGAAGAGCAAGAAAAACTAGTTGACAATAAAGTAATTACTTGTTAACCTGATACAAAGAGAGGTTAACAATGAAAAGCCCCCGAACCGCACGGAACCGCCTTGTATTTGCGGCTGTGTTTGCGGCATTAATCGCTGTCTCTAACTTTTTTCAAATCCCTACCCCGCTCGGCGTGCCTATCGTTCTAAAAAATATGTTCGTCGTGTTATCGGGAACAATTCTTGGGAGTTTCTACGGCGGTATAGCGGTGCTGGTTCTAATCGGCGCGGGACTTATCGGTATCCCTGTGTTTGTAATACCGGGGGGGATAGGGGTCTTTAATACCCCGCTTGGCGGCTATATAATCGGCTACTTTGCCGGAAGTTTGTGCGCAGGGCTTGTCTGCGGACTTCCAAAGGTAAGCGAAAAAAAGCTCAAAGCCGTTCCTGTTATCAGGCTTTGTATTGCGTCCTTTTTGGGGTTCGCCCTTATACTTGTATGCGGCTCGCTTTACATTATGTTTTTAAAATCAATGAAGCTTAAGGCGGCGCTTTTAGCAGGAACAGTCCCTTTCATCATCGGCGACTCAATAAAATTGGCGCTCGGTATCGCTCTTGCCCTCGCGCTTCGTCCGATAGCGGCAAGATACATTAACAACGAAGAGTAAACAATGGCGGCGGTAGAAGTTTTTAACGTAACAAAAAAATTTTCTGTGTATGAAGATATACCCGGCAATGTGCAGATAGAAGACGGCAGTTTTTACGCTCTTCGCGGCATATCGCTCTCCATCGAAGACGGCGAATGTACAATAATCGCGGGGGCAAACGGTTCGGGGAAAAGCCTTTTAATGTCCGTCATCGCGGGGCTTGAAGACCCTACCTCCGGCTCCGTAAAGACAAGCTCTGCTGTTGGGCTTGTGTTTCAGGAGCCTGATTCTCAAATACTCGGCGAAACGCCGAGAGAAGACGCCGCCTTTGGTCCGCACAACATGAGGCTGTCAAAGAACGAAATAAAGGCGCGGGTTCACGCCGCCCTTTCACAGACCGGTCTTGAAGACCGCGCGGACTTCCCTGCCCGCTCGCTCTCAGGGGGCGAAAAACGCCGGCTTGCCTGCGCAGGAGTTTTGGCAATGGACGCGCAAATTATCATTTTTGACGAACCTTACGCCAACATGGACTTTCCCGGCGTTGTGCAGGTAAACAGGCTTTTTCAAAAACTGATCGCTGACGGCAAGACTGTAATTATTCTCACCCATGAACTGGAAAAATGTTTAGCCATTTCAAAGCGTTTTATTGTATTATGTAAGGGAAAGAAAGTTTACGACGGCGGCGCGTCCGACGCGCTTTCCCGTGATCTTGAGGCGTGGGGAATACATCATCCGTTAAAAAATTCCGCGCGCGGATTGGGAGACCTTTTATGGTTATGAATAACTCGGTTTTCAAATACAAAACGATAAAGGGTCCATTGCACAAAGTTCCCGCAATAATAAAACTATTACTGCTCCTGCCGCTTTCCGTCTTTTGTATGTCCCTGCCGTCGTTATGGCTCGGTGCCGGCATTTTATTTTGCGTTCTTATCGCGTTCATCTGCGGTTTATCGTTACAAGATCAAATAACGGACTTTAAACCCGCATTTTTTTACGCGCTCCTTATGTACGCACTGTCTGTGTTTTCAAATTTAATCGATAACTTCAGTATGCCTGTAAATCAATTTTTTACCGTGTTTATTCCCAACCTTGAATATTTGCGGATAACTTTGCGCCTTGTTCTCATTGTGCAGATTTCCGCGCTGTTATTCCGCACAACAAGCTCTCTTGAAATAAGGGAAGTTGTGCGGTTGGAAATACTGTCGTTATTTTTATCTTTTATTCCGGAAATTTTTAAAATATGGACTTCCGTAAATACGGCATGGAAAGCGCGCGGCGGCAAAGAAGGGTTTGGTAAAACAAAAACTCTTATGTTTGTTTTAATCTCGCTCTGTTTTGAAAAAGCGGCGTTAAAGGCGAACGCGCTTGCGGCAAGGAGTTATCATGAATAAAACAAAATTGATTTCAAGCAAGGCGCGTCTTCTTACGCTCCTTAGAGAAAAACAGGGCGCGCCTACAAGCGGAAGCGTACTTGCCAAAGACATGGGTATCTCCCGCGTCGCGGTCTGGAAAACAGTTCAAGCCCTTGCGGAAGCCGGTTACTCCATAGACACAGGGGAAGCGGGCTACTCTCTTGACCCTAAAAAAGAAAAGGATTTCCTGTATCCGTGGGAATTCGGCGAAAAAGAAAATTTATTTTTTCATTACAAAAACACGGGAAGCACAATGGACAGGGCGAGAGAATCGGCGGCTGGCGGCGCGGAAAGCGGAAGCGTCTTTACCGCGGAAAAACAAAGCGAAGGCAGGGGAAGAAACGGCAGAACATGGGTCTCGCGCCAGGGCGGGCTTTTCTTTTCTATCTTGGAACGTCCGCGTCTTACAATAGCCGAATATACTCAACTGTCGCTTATTATGCAAATTGCCGTTGTGCGAAGTATATCGTCAATCTGCGGAAAGAAAGCGTTTCTTCGCTGGCCTAACGACGTCTATATCGACCGCCGTAAAATCGCGGGAATTACAACCGAAGTTTGCGGCGAAGGCGATTTAATTACATGGCTGTCAGGCGGAATAGGCGTTAATGTGAACAACCCTGTCCCCTCAGGCAGAGCCGCAAGCTGCACGGAGATCACAAAACGGCATGTTTCGCGCAAAGAAGTGTTAATTAAAATACTGGAAGAAATTGACAATGTAAAAAAATCATTTGCCTCAACCGCCGCGTATTCTCAAGGCAACCGTCCCCTTGCCTCAGAGTGGAATTCATTAACCGATTGTATAGGCGCAAGAGCCGCTGTCTTTGAACCCGCGGCGGCGCAAAGCGACGAGGATTCTTCCGGTAAACGCGAAAAAATCCTCGCGCGCGGAGTTTTTCAGGGAATAGACCCCGCGGGCAGGTGTATCATAAAAACAGACGACAGCGCGCTGTACTTTAATCACGGTTCCGTTTCGCTGGCTTTTCTGAACGGGTAGAAAAAGTCGGTCGTTTCGATAAGCTCAACGACAACTTCGACCGTTCCATGCGGGACGCTGAGCTTGTCGAAGCGTTGAAGATAGCGGCGGGCAAAAAAAACCGCTCCCTTCAAAGGAGCGGTTTTGACTGTAAATGTAAATTTACTTTTTATTAACCCAGTTATTTAAATCAACAACCATTACATGGTATCTGTTAATTAAATCCTTAAGGTGCGTCCATTCATTTATCGGTACTGTTTTATTGGCTCTTTCCATTATTTGAATTTCTTCCAATTTATAATCAACAAGTCTTTTTTGCCGATCTACAAGAATTTGCATTGCTTTAAATTGTTCTCTTTGTTGTTTAGTATTGTTAAAAGTTTTTAAAGTCTTAAATGTTTCTTGGAAATCATTAAAATAATCCTGATTTTTTTGCAGCATTGCTTTAATATCGTCGTCTTCTCCAGGTAACGCTCCCGGACTATCCACTTTCGATTGCCCAACCCCCAGATCCGTTCTTGGAGCTCTTATACCTTCATCGTTAGCCACATCTCCCGCAGTTTTATTTTGTTGGCTAAAAGCAAAACCGACTGCAAATAACATCATAAAAATAAATATAAATTTTTTCATTTTTTATCCTCCTAAAAAAAGCTGTTAATTTTTTTCATTTTTTGTGTTGACTTTTCCATTGGTCCAGTTATTCAAATCCGTAGTCATTTGATGGTATCTGTCCATTAAAGTTCTAAGCTGAGAAAATTCCTTTACCGACGCTGCTTTACCGCCTCTTTGCTTTACTTCAATTTCTTCTATTTTAAAATCAATAAGTTTTTTCTGCCGATCTATCATAGTTTGCATTAACTTTAAAGTATCTTGCGCTTGATTGCTTTGATTATATTCTCCTAAAGATTTAAATTTCGCCTCAAAATCATTAAAGTAATCCTCATTTTTCTGCAACCGCGCTTTAGCTTCATCATCCACCGGATCGGCAAAAACAGAGTTGACCGCAAATAAAACCATTACACTAATCAATACAAGAAATATCGCTTTTTTCATTTTCTTACTCTCCTTCTAACTAACATAATACCAAAAAGTGTAAAACATGTCAAGTTTTTATGCGTATTTTTCCAGTTGATTTATCAGGCTTGCCATATCCTTGGGAAGCGGAGCTTTTAATTCAAGACCGCTTGGCAGAGCCAACTCCTGCGCGTGCAGTCCAAGTCTTGCAAGCAAAGGACGCTCCTCATGGGGATCGCCGCGCCATGCGCGTTTAAAAGAGGACAGTTTTACAGGCGACATTTTTCCGTATAACTCATCGCAGACTACAGGGTGTCCAAGCGCGGCTAAATGCACCCTTATCTGGTGAATCCTGCCTGTCTCGGGAAATGCCTGAAGAATACTGTAGTGGGCGGCGCTTGTTACGCATACAAAGCGCGTAAAAGATTTTTTTCCGCGATATTTGTCAATAATGGTCATGTGTTTTTTATTGCCGTTCGGAACAAGCGCCAAATCGCAGGTTGTCTCTTTCCACGACGGTCTTCCGTGAACGATAGCGGTATAAAGTTTTTTCACATCACGCTGTTCAAAAGCCATGGACAATTCTCTGTGAGTCCCGCCGTCCTTGGCAAAAACCACAAGCCCGGAAGTGTCCTTGTCTATCCTGTGAACCGTAAATATCTTTGGAATATTAAAATCTTTTTCGATAAGCCTATCCAGTCTTTCCGCAGATTCATCCCACCTGTCCCCGCCCACGGAAATACCTGAAGCCTTATTAACCGCGATTATTTTTTCATCCTGAAAAATAACGGCGTAAAAAATTTTCTTTATGCCCATAGCTTATTTTACTCATTTATAGATAAGAATTTCTACCGCGAACCATACGAACAACGACAAGATTTAGGAGTATAAGTTCGCGCTGGTTCGTGTCTACCATTTATCTCTAATCGAAATATCGCTTAATTTCGCTATTTTTTTAGCTATCATATAATTGTGTATACCGTCGATAATTTCTACCATCGCGTGAGGATTTGCAAAAGTAGCGGTTCCTACCTGAATCGCGTCGGCTCCCGCCATTAAAAATTCCAGCGCGTCATTTGTACAGGAAATTCCGCCCAGTCCGACAATGGGTATGTCTTTCATGTTTTTTAATGTGTCTTTTAATTCCCATACCATGCGAAGGGCAATCGGCTTAATTGCTGGACCGGAAAGACCGGCGATTACATTATCAAAAACAGGCTTGCGGTTTTCTATATCTATCGCCATAGCCCTGACTGTATTTACCAAAGAAAGCGCGTCCGCGCCGGCGTTAACACACGCGTTTGCAACGGACGCAATAGACGGACAGTTAGGTGAAAGTTTCACCATAAGCGGTTTATGCTTGCAAACGCGGCGGACTGAAACTACAAGCGCGGCGGCTGTTCCGGCGTCAAGCCCGAATGTAAGCCCGCCGTCTTTAATATTCGGACATGAAATATTTAATTCGAGCATATCAACAGAAGATTCGTTAAGCAAAACCGCTCCCTTAACATATTCGTCGGAAGAAGAGCCGGAAAGATTCGCTATTATCGCAGGTCCAAGCCGTTTCATATAATCAAGATCGTTTTCCAAAAACGACTGAATACCCGGATTTTCAAGCCCTATTGAGTTAATTAACCCGCTTGGAGTCTCCCAGACGCGCACTCCTTTGTTTCCGGCGCGCGGCGCAAAGGTAAGTCCCTTTGTACATATTCCGCCAAGAAGCGATATGTCAAAAATACTGCTGTACTCTCTTGCCTTGCCGAATGTTCCGGAAGCCGCAATAACGGGATTTCTTAATTTAACTCCCGCAATTTTAACGGAAATATCGCATTGGTTTTCCTGCGTATTATTTTTTTCACTCATTAAAAAACACCTCACGGGAAGAGAAAATAGGACCGTCTTTACATACTCTGCGGTTTCCGCCGGTTGTAGATATTGTACAGCCTAAGCATACGCCCGTACCGCAGGCAAAACGGCTTTCCATCGATAAAAAGCACGGAACATTCTGCGATTCGCATTTTCTCTTTAACGCGTTCATCATTGCCATAGGTCCGCACCCGAAAATTACGTCAAAATCCTGGGGTGAGAAAATAAAATCGACTATTCTGCCGTTAAGAGCGTGCCCTCCGTCTTCCGCGGAAATTGTAAATTTAGCCGCGTTTACGGCGCTGCCTACAATGGCGTTCTCGTGTTCTTTCTCTTTAAAACCTTTTTTAAAACCGGCAAAAAAATGAAAATAATAATCCGGTTTTTCCGCGACTAACGCAGCAAGAGGCGCGACGCCCGCGCTTCCGCCGACAAGCGCGGCTTTTCCGTTTTCAGGAAGAAAATCCGCCCAACAGTTTCCAAGCGGTCCCGTTAGCTGAACTTTATCCCCGGGGTGCAGTAAAAAAAGCTCTTCGGTTCCTTTGCCTTTTATACAAATAAGAAATTTAACTATTTTATCCTGCGGATTATATTCAAAAACACTGATAGGGCGCGCTAAAAACACGCCGCTGTGAATCGGTTTTATCATAAAAAACTGTCCGGCTTTAATTGCGGGACTTTCCCATGGGAACTCAAGAACAAAATAATCGTCTGTAATATATGTGTTTTTTTCCAGCTCGCATACAATGCTTATACTCATGTTTTATTTCCTTGCTTCATTTAAAATTTCATCTCTCATCTTAATTACGGCGCGTCTCGCCGCTTCGGCGGCGAACAGATTATCCGCTTTACCGCAGTCAGACTGCTCTTTCCATGACGTGATAATAGATCTTGAAGCGTTTACAACTCCGCCGTTTCCGTTTCGCAGCAGAAGACTTGCGTTTTTCGCGCTTCCTCCCTGCGCGCCGTACCCCGGTATCAGAAAAAAAAGATCCTTATAAGTTTTGCGGATTTCCGCCGCTTCATCGCTTTCCGTACAACCGGTAACTACCCCAAAAAGCCTGTAACCGTCTTCTCCAAGGCTATTCGCATCAAGAGACGCCAATTTATCGCCTACAGAATGGTATACACGTTTTCCGCCGCCGATTTCAAGATACTCAAAGTCTTTCATTCCGGCGTTGCTTGTCCGCATTAAAACAAACGCGCCCTTACCGATTTTTTTTGCCTCTTTCAGCCACGGTTCAATTGAATCCATGCCCATATACGGACTTAAAGTGACAAAATCAGCCTCAAAATCGCCGTAAAAGTGGGCTTTTGCGTAACGTACTGCTGTATCGGCAATGTCGCCGCGCTTTATGTCGGCGATTACAAGACAGTCCTTACTGCGTATGTACTTTAACGTTTCAGAGTACGCGCGCAGTCCTTCAAGCCCCATTTCTTCGTAATAGGCAATCTGCACCTTAAAACAGGCGCATACGTCGCATACGGCGTCAATGAGCGCTTTATTGAAAGCCAGCACTGCAGAGGCGTCGCTGTCCGCATTAAATCTTTCAACTTCGGGAACATAATCCGCCGCCGTATCCAGCCCCACGCAAACATGCCCCTTCTCCGCCACTCTTTTAAACAATCTGTCTATGTTAAGCATCTCTATAAACCTCTCAGCCTTCTTTCTTCGTTCGTGCTGATTCGTGGTAAATTTCTTCTCTATCCATTTACCTGAAGTCCCCCGCGGAGATTATCTCGTCGCAGTATTCACAGCGGTATGTGCGCTGTTCACGGTTTTCCAAGTAGAATACATGCGGTAAATATTTTTCCGTAGAACTTATACAGCGCGGATTTTTACAGACAAGCACATTCTCCACTTTTTGCGGAAGCTGCAGGTTTATCTTTTTTGTTACGCGCTCATTCTCTATTATACTTACCGTAATATTCGGATCGATTAACCCAAGAACGTCGAAGTTAATCGAAATAGTATTGTCAATTTTTATTATATCCTTTTTTCCGCATCTTTGTGAATTGGCATTTGTAACAAACGCGACATTATATGGAACTTTGTCAAGATTAAGCCAGTTAAAAATGCGAATCCCCAACCCCGCTTTAATATGGTCTATAACAATCCCGTTTTTTATCTCATCAATATTTAACATCTTCCGCCCCCAAAACCGAAGAAAGTAACGCCATACGGACATACATACCGTATTTCGCCTGCCTAAAATACGCCGCCCTTGGATCCGAATCAATCTCCACGGAAATTTCGTTAACGCGCGGCAGCGGGTGTAAAACAATCATTTTTTCCTTACCAGCGGACATTTTTTCTTTATTAAGCACATAAGTGTCTTTCAGGCGGATATAATCATCCTCGTTAAAAAATCTCTCCCTTTGAACGCGGGTCATGTACAGTACGTCTAACTCGGGCATGGATTTTTCAAGGTTTTCTCTTTCGTCAAATCCAATATTCTGATTTTTTAACATATTTTTTATATATTCAGGCAAAATCAGTTCCTGCGGCGATATAAAAATCATTTTTATATTCGGGAAACGCGCAAGCGCCTTCGCTAGCGAATGAACCGTACGCCCAAACTTCAAGTCGCCGCAAAAACCTACGGTAAAATTCTCTATTTTACCCAAAAGCTGTCTGATTGTTAAAAGATCCGTAAGCGTCTGCGTGGGGTGATGATGCCCTCCGTCTCCCGCGTTTATAACCGGAACAACCGAATAACGGCTGGCAAGAAGCGCCGCGCCTTCCTTGGGATTTCTCATAACAATCGCGTCGGCGTAACTTGCCGCCATGCGGATTGTATCGGCTAAACTTTCGCCCTTTACCGCGGAGCTGGAACCGGGTTCCGCAAACCCAAGACAGCTTCCCCCCAAACGGAGCATTGCCGCCTCAAAACTTAAACGTGTTCTGGTGCTTGGTTCAAAGAATAAAGTAGCTAAAAGCCGCCCTTTCATACTCTGTCTTAGGTATTTTTCATCCTTCTCTATTAACTCTGCCTGAGAAAAAAGGAATTCCATCTCACTCAGTGAAAAATCTTCCGGCTCTATTAATGATCGCCCTTTAAGCATTTCCCCTCCCGCTGTTTACAAAAAAAAACCGCCCTGAAAGGCGGAATTATTTTTAAAAAATCCTTGGAAAATTATCATAACAAAATTATACCAAAAAAAATATTTTTTTGCAATACAAATTTAAAAAAAAAATAAATATTTCCCACTTGCATAAATTTTTGCATTATAATTAATTATAGGAATCTATATTCTGCAATTGGGTATTTTTACCGAATTCCACAACATTATTGGTCAAATTTAACAGAATTTGACAAGGGGTTAAAAATGATAAAAAAAACTTTTTTTATCTACTTGTTGTGTTTTGCATTATGCGGCAGTTTATGGGCGGGCGGAAATAAGGACAATATTTCGAAATCAGCGGAAGATCCATCAGGATTTACAGATACATTTGATGTTTCCGATAAAGAACCGGGTAAATACAATTTTTACATAGAGGCTAAGGACAGAGCCGGCAATACTACAATCTCCGGACCGGAAAATATTTATATTGATCTTGAATCCGATCTTCCAAGAACTACTATTATTAACCCTCTGCCGTATATGCGCGTTCAAGGTAACATGAATATTGTCGGTATAGCGTTTGACGACGACGGAGTTAAACAAGTTGAAATCGCCGTATACCGCGGAACAGACGGAAAAGGCGAAGAAATAACCCGTGTTACGGCGTCCGGAACCGATTACTGGTCTTATTTACTTGATACATCGGACGGCGAAGTCTGGCTGGACGGAGATTACACCGTTAAAGCGTGGGCGACCGACATAAACGGGCTTTCAGGCATTGCGGATGTCTACACTACCGGAGAGAAAGTGCCTCCAAAAAAGAAAAAAGCCTCGGTTGTTTACTGGCGGTTGGACAGAAAAAAACCTGAAGCTATTATTACAAGCCACACTGTCGGCGCTCTTGTTTCGGGAAATATCAAGCTAGGCGGCACTCTTTACGACGGCAACGGTATTGCGGCTTTCAGCTATTCAGTTGACGGCGGACAAAAATATATTCCCGCAAGGTTCAAAGTTAATAAAACCGGCAGCGGAACATGGGATGTTAATCTTAACACAAAACAGTTTGAAGACGGTCCCGTCGTTATCTGGTTTAAAGCAAAAGACGGAAACGACAGCATTGGAACCGCCGCCCACCTGTTATTTGTAAATAACATAGGTCCCGACGTAAAAATTGTATATCCTGAGCCGAATACCGTTATAAACGGAGTATTTAATATCGCCGGTTACGCAAAACATCCTGTAGGATTAAAATCCGTAACATGGAAAGCGGGCAATTCTCAAGGCGAATTTGAACTGCTTCCCGGAAACCAGTGGTGGTCGGCTCCCGTAGACGCTCGCGCGTACAAGGGAAACGCAATAGAAGTCGAAATCAGAGCGGTTGACATTTCAGGCAACCTTACTGTCTCAAAACAAAAATATAAATTTGACGCATCTTCGGATTTACCGGTTGTAAAATTAACATTGCCGGTTCCGGGCGTTCTTCAAAGCGATTTAGGTCTTGTCGTAAAAGGAGAAGCGACTGACGACGACGGCGTCGCTTCTGTTTTTTATTCGCTGGACGGCGCTCCTGCCGCGGAAATACAATGCAACGGATATTTCCAGTTCTATATTCCCTCTCCAAGCGAAGGAACCCATACCCTTGACGTTTGGGCGAAAGATATTTCCGGCGTTATAGGAAATAAAGTACAGGTAAAAGGAATAGCGGTTTCAAACGGCGTAATACAGCCCGGCATAGCCTCTGTTTCATACCCTGAAGGAAAAAATACAAAGACCGATATTTTTAATACAGGTATGAAAATAAAACCGGTTCCTAAAATGACGATGCTTCTCTCTTACCGCTGCGCAAACGCGCCCGCGTCAGCCACAGTCAGCTTCGGCGATCAACTAAAGTCGCAAGTTAAATTATCGGGTTCAAAAGACGTGTTTACCGCGGTTGTCCCCGTCCCCGCAGATCTTCCCGAAGGACTTTTGGAAATTAAATTGACGGGAACAGACCGCCAGGGCAGAGAATTCGCGTACAGCGAATTTGTTTATGTAGCCTCGCCGAGCGGCGATGATTCGTCTAGCCTTTTCTCATTTGTAAGGCAGACGCTGACAGCGGACGGACGCATATTCCTTAAAACCGGAGAAACTTTACTGGGTATAAGCAATAAACTCATAAAAAACGCTCTTTTACAGGGAACCGGCGCAAATTTGTTAAACGCAAGCGTAGATCAATACGGACGCGTTGTTCTTTCAGCCGTCGACGACGGTGAAACAGGCGCTATGTCCCTCAGACTGGATGCCGAAGACGGTCAGCCGTTTACAAGCAATCAATTCAGGGTTACTTCGGCGTCGTCCGCTCCAACTGTAACATTGCAGAATTTCAGTAATTTCAGCTGGGTAAAAAACAGCGTTCCCGTCGCTTTTAACCTTGCAAGCAGAAGCAGAATAGCCGCCGTAGAATACTCAGTCGATATGGGAGACACATGGCAAAAACTTCTTACCGCCTCGGAAACAGCGGCTCTCCGCGCTCCTGTTAATACAAATATCTCTAAACAGATTGATCTTTCCGCCGTAAGCGACGGTTCAATCAACATACAGATAAGAGCATCGGGCGATTCCGACAGTACGATTGTTGATTTTACAACGCTAAAAGACACTGCGGCTCCGGCGGCGAATACTATCGTGCCGGTATCCGAAGCAAAAGTAAACGGAACAATACGCATGGCGTTCGCTGTTAAAGAGTTAGGTGTCATTCAATCAATTGCCTACCGCAGAAACGCGTCCGCCGCTGCGAAAGAAATTTATAACGACAGCCAGTGGAACGGCGATTATTCGCCGCGTTTCTTTGAATTTCTTATGGACTCGCTTCAAATGCCGCTTGATACTAACATGCGCTTTACATTTACGGATAAAGCCGGCAACTCAAGCGAAGTTAACGCATGGTCGTTTGTAATAGATCAGCAAATGGACATTCCGACAGTGCAGATAATTCTTCCGCAGGAAGATGAAGTAATAACAAATGACTTTATCGTCTCCGGCGTCATGTTCGACGACGACGGAATTAAAGGGTATCAATGGAGAATCGACGCAAAACCGTGGAATAACGAAGAATCCGCTTACGGTTTCTCCATTCCGGTGGCGCTGTCAACATTGACAGATAACGATCATACGGTAACAATTGTCGCGGAAGACATTTACGGAGTAAAAAGCCTCCCGACAACGCGGAAATTCCGCATATCGTTAACCGAGCCTACAGGAACAATGACATATCCTCTTTACGATACGGTATTAAAAGAAGGCGTAGAGCTTCGCGGAAGCGCCTTTGACCGCAACGGCATTAAAGAAGTAAAAGTTTCCGTTGATAACGGCAATTCGTTTAACAGAGCGATAGGAAACTTCGGAACGGCGGCGGAAACAGCACAGTGGACGTATCAATTTAACACGACGATATTAAAAGACGGTCCCCATGTGGTATTTATCAGAGTATGGGACAGATACGAAATACCCGCCACTTACGCGTTTATGATCAACGTAGACAACACTAAACCGGAAATTATTCTTGACAACCCCAGCGACGGTTCAATCTCCGTAGGAAATATTTCCGTAATGGGACGCGTACTTGATCCAAACTTAAAAGACGTAAGCATAGAACTAAGAAGCCTTGACGGCGTTAATATTCCCCCCAACTTAAGATCAAGAAAACTTGATCCTAATTCCATGATAAGAGAAAACATCGATATTACCGCAATGACGGACGGACAGTACAATGTCGCCGTTATCGCGGTAGACAGAGCCGGAAACCTGACCCGTCTTTCGCGTAACGTGCAGATGGCGCGTCAGACATACAAAAATTACATAGAAATCCTCTACCCGCTCGAAAACGAAGAGACAAGCGGCGAGTTTAACCTGTACGGTTACGCCGGAGGATCGTCTCCCGCGGGAACCGTAATAATCAAAATTAACGGAGCCGATTTGCAAACTGCAAAAGTTGACGATTCCGGATACTATACCTTTAAACTGAACGGCGAATACCTTAAGGCAGGAAACAACGCGATTACCGTAACCAGCAACTTCGGCGGCGCTGCCGCGGTTTCATCCAGAGCGTACAATATCGTTTACAGGAACGGCGGTCCGTGGGTAACGATAGACAGCTTTAAGTTCGCCGAGTTTTCCTATGACAGAGCGTATCTGTCGGGAAGAACGGGGTATGCGTTATCTGAAGAAGATACGCAGCTTCTTGCGGACAAAGCTACAGATAAGGAAGTAAGGGCGAAAATACTCGCAAAAACGCCGGACTTTACGGAAATAAGTTTTGATAACGGCAGATCATTCATAAAGACAAGCAAAGCGCTGGCAAAAGACGTTGACTACCGCTTCCGTTTGGAAGACAGCGAGATGCCGGAAGGTTACCACTACATTGTTATCAGAACAACGATGAAAAACGGCGAAGTCGCTGTAACAAGAATGACTGTTCAGATTGATAAAACATTCCCTGAAATTCGTCTTATATCGCCGGAAGCCGGAAACAAATACAACGAAAAAATAGCTTATTCAGCTTCCGCTGCCGACGACATTGAACTTGTAAGCCTTTCTTACCACCTTCGCAAAGGCGACAAGGCAATGTACGCGGTTCCCGGCTTCCTGCAAGGACTTTACTTAGAAAGCACAATTCCGCCGTTTGTAAGGCAGATTGCCGTTGAAAACAACTTTAAAGAATTAACTCCTTCGTTCCCGTTCGGCGGAGGCGCGACATATATGGACGTTGGTCTTGGATTAAGCTTCTTTGACGACAACGTAAAACTGCAATTCCAGTACGGTTTCCTGTCGCAAGACCTCTATGACACGTTAGGACCGAAAAATCCAGGCAAGGTACGCTACGGCGGAAATGTACTCGCGTTCAAAATACTTGCCAATGTTTATTCTTTCCCGTTTGCCTCGGTTTGGGGACCGGATTTTGAATGGCTGTTCGGCGCTGTCTCTGTTGGAGCCAACTTCTCGTGCTTTGATATCGACCAAAAAGGCTACACACAGAGCGGCGAACCGTCATGGATGAGCGCCGTATTGCTGCAGCTTGAATTCCCAAAAGTGAAGATTCCAAAGCGTAAATATTTAAGAACATTCAGTTTATTTACTGAAGGGCAATTATGGTTTGTACCAACGGACGTAAGCGCCTCTCAGTACGGTATAGATACAGTTATTCCCCATATCATTATGGGATTAAGACTTTATATTTTCTAATTTTTCCGGAGGTGTAAAATGAGGTTTATACTATTAAATAAAAACATTAACTGGATTTTCACAGCGGCGATTATTTTATGCGCGCTTTTTACGACTTGTGAAATGTCAATGGGTTTAGGGGAGCCTATAGATACTGTCCCGCCCAATGTATTTATCGAAAGTCCGCAGGATAATACAAAAATGAAAGCCATATCTCTGGGTAATCCCATTGTTTTGGAAGGTACATGGAACGACGATATAGGCGTTACTTCTTTACAATTTCAAATTATTGATAAATGGAAAGGCAACGCCGTTGTCATCCCCTCCAGAGTGAACTTTAACATTATAACTACAGAAACTTCCAATGACTTTATAGCGGGCACATGGACAGCCGGAATTGTTATTAACGCCGAAACCGCGACAGAATACAGAATAAGAGTCTATGCCGTTGATAAATTCGGCAACAAGGGTATGGCGGAAGTAAACGTACAAATAGATATTATTCCGCCGTGGGTTGACAATATAAAAATTCAAAAACATCCTGACCACCCGGCTTTTGCCAATTCTTTTATACAGGATTCCAATAACTATACATCCGATGACACAGACTCAATTTCCGGCAAACGCGATTGTCTGCCCAATATTGAATACTATATAAGAAAAGGAGTTAACTTTAATAACGTTGAATCATGGCGCGATATAAAATATGACGACATTGACGAATTCCAGAATGACTTTTTCAGAATAAGCGCCGATCTTATTTCCACATTTAACAACGTAGCGGCGACCAGACTTAATATTTTCAGAGAAAACGGCGTTACACAGATCAATCAGGAACCAATAAAACCTTCAGGGTATAAAATAGCTGTTCAACCCGATAAATCTCATCTGCGCTTCCCTTATTGGGATATTACCCACGCTCAGTTGGCGGCTTATGACATGCAGTACGCCGGCGGACCTCATTATATCTCCTTTGAAATAAGGGCGTGGAGTGAAACAGACTGGGAAGGGGACGACATAACCGGCAACCCGAATAAAGACCCATTTACAGATCAGGAAGAACTCGGACGTTCCCAAAGAATCGGCGGAACAGTCTGGTTCCCTGAATCCAATAATCCCATCATTTGCATAGATAAAAAACTTATAATCGGCGATACTAACGCGATAATACTGACATTGACCAGCAAAAATGCTTTGGATATAGATGTCTACGACGATGATTTGCTTTCTGAAATTTACCTTGGATTCATACCCAAAAGCGCTTTTGACGGTTTAAGAGGCAATACAACTGAATCCCAGTTTCTTGAATCTCTTGCCGACGACGGTAATTCCGATTTAAGGACAAGCGTCATGAATGCGTGTCTTCCCAACTCAGGCGAATATGAAAACCCAAAAGGCAACTTGTACAGCGAAACGCCTGGTAACAATAACAGGAAAAAAACTTTACATCTGAATACCGGCGTTGAAGGTGAATACCGCTTTATAGCCATTGTAAAAGAAGCGACCAGAGATAAAAACGATTCTCTTTACAAACCGGGTTACTCCTACCCGTCCGGCATATCGAATGTTACGGCAAAATGGAGCGTATACCCTCCTTTAAGAGTTCAGATACAGGCGGCAATGGCTCCGCTCATAATAGTGGAAAACCCGTTAAAAGAAAACGCTTTCCCGAATTTAAACAGCGACGGACAAACATTTAAAATGTCCGGTTATACTCTGGCGGGTTCAAAAGTAAACAAGATGTTTATAGCGTGGGTTCCTCAGGGGAAAGGCTCAGCTAACGCCGCAGCCGCCCTTGCCGCGGCGGAAACCGCTTTGCCCTCGGAATGGGATGGGAAATTATATACTCACTCATCCGGCGTAAAGGTATGGGATATAGATATTACGGATCAGGGACAAGAACTTTTCGGCTCGTCCAGTTTTTACAAGACAAGTTTTACAAAAACATTTGATCTTTTAACTGATTTTCCGGACGCCGGAGGCGTTAGCGCGTTTAATTCATCGACAAAAGACAATTTATTTGTCATACAGGCAAATGCCGCCAACAAAGCGGTAAAAAATTACCACATGTTCGGTTCATCTAAACAGCCTGCTATTAATGTAATAAGCCACACCGCCAATACAAACTATCATGACAGAAATAAAGACCTTGTATTTAAAATGCAGGTAGGAACCGGAGACGACGGCGTAGCGCTTAAATTGGGCAGCTATAATATTTCCGACATTACAGGAGACAGCATTCCGACAGGACTTAGCGCTATTTCAAAATCAGGCTTCAACGAATACGAGGCGAAAATTCTTTCCTCGCATATAATGGCGAATTTTACCGAAGGATCGGTTAGAGTGTATAAATTTGAGGTTGAAAATATATTGGGCAATAAGCCGAATCCAGATACACTCAAAACTGTTGTTATGTCCAACGCTCCCCTTATTGAACAAATTTCATGTAACAATGGAAGCGGCATTTACGCGCAGGGCGAAAGACTGCTTTTCGATGTAACTTTCTCCATGCCGCTGCTTGTTGAAGGAACCAGAGCGCCCAAATTAAAGCTGTATTTTAACTCGGAAACCGACCCTGCGCCAAACGCTTACGCAACCTATGTACCGTCCGCTGATCCTTCAAAAGCCAATAATTTGCTTCAATTTGAGTATACGGTACAGTTAAATGACGCGTCGCCTCAGCTTAAAAATTCGCTTGCTCCCATAGATTTGAACGGCGCGCTTTTACAGTCATACTACGGCACAGACGCCGTTATTACGCTCAACAATTACGCGAACAGTATACAAACCAAAACCGTACAACTGGACGGCGTAAAACCAAAAGTATTACGCGCATGGTTTGGAACAAGCTCTTCTGTAAACGGTCCGTTTTATTATAACAACGGCAAAACAATTACCATAAATTTAATATGCGACGAACCTGTAATGGTTTCAGGCTCTCCCAAAGTCCGTATTCAAGCGATGGGACAGGTTAATAATAATGCCCGGGAAGCGGAATATTCTTCTAAAACCGGAAATACCTTAAGCTTTACCTATGATATATCCGACGAAAATGATCCGATAGACCAGGAGCGCCAGATTACATGGGCGGATCCGTGGATAACTTTCGGCGCAGGCGACGATATTACAGACGCTGTGGGCAACACAATCGCAACGTCGGCTGTCAACAGAACCATTCCACCCACAACCCTGCCTGCTGACGAACGGAACAGGAGAGGAGATACGGGAGCGGGTTATTCTGATAATAAGCAAGCTTTTGTTAAAAGCAATACGCCCGCGGCTCCCGTGTTAACCATACATAACACACAAACAGGAGCGTCAGCGGCTACAGCTTCAGACGTGTTATCAGGAAACCCGCTTAACGTCAGCAGCCACCCTAGTAAATATAATACTCAGAATTTTTATATCAGAGCGGCGGGCATAGAGACTACAAATACTTTTAATAAAGTTTTTTATTCATTCACGGGAGGAAGCAGTCCGAACAGCGACGGCGATCTGGGAGGCGCAGGCGCTTACCGTTACTCCACAGCTAATACCGGAAGAATAACGGACGCGGACTACAATAATAGAAACAAATCAAGTTATGTCCCATCTTCGTATCAGGTAACAGTATGGCAGGAAGACAGAGCGGGTAACAAATCGGCAAATGCCGTGACACGAAATGTAAACATTAATTCGCGCCCGGCTGACCTTACCAGCATAGATATAAACAATCAGGATGGATCGCATCGCTCCGGAACTGTGATTGGTTTTAGACTGTCGTTCTCTCAAAAAATAACGCTAAACTCCGGCGCGCGGGTTAGAATTTCCATTAAAGGAACCGACGCAGACGCAACAGGAACGGCGGATATTGATACTAACGCCGGAGCTGCTCTGGGAAACCAGACAGGTTCCGCAAACGCGTCGTCTTTAATAGCGATAAACTGGACGGTTCCGCCGGACTTAGGCTCCACAATGAAGAATATAAAAGTAACGGACATACAATTTACCAACATGGTTGACGAATATAATAACAACCTTACCCGTTATAACGGCGTTGCCGCCGATAACGGATTAACGCGTCCAATACAAGACACAAAAGGGGCTACCATTGAGTTATCATCGTTCCAGCTTAACCGTCCCAACCTTGAAATCCGCGCAAACAGACCCAGATTGGTGTCATCAGTCACTACGCCGTCAATGACGACAACGCCTGCAAAGCCTACCGCAAGCGGTGATACACAAAACGGAGGCTTGCTGTCCGGCTCTACTCTTTCATTGGTATTTGCCGACGGTAATGATATGGTCGTCCCCCTTACGGCGGTACCGGGCAAATATGTTACAATCCGCCCGTACGGAACATGGGCAATACCGCCGGAACTTACGGTAGAAGAATTCAATTCCGTTTATAATCACCCGAATGTAACAGATAATGACCGTAAAAGACTGAAGGATGTTGATATCAATGAAATACCAAATACCGGTTCCGGAAGGGGAAGCGGATGGAATTTATACAGAAAAAACACCCACGGCGTTACTACCAGCGCCGCCTACGGCAATCTTGTCCGCCCCGATACGTCAACCAAGATGATTCTTGATTTTACAACAGACCTGTACGACGGAACCAACGCCGCAAATTTACGCGCGGTTTTTAACACGGCTGAGTGGAAATGGCAAAAAATCTCTGTTACTTCAAGTTATGTAAGAATAGAAAATATTGCTCCTAACGTTATTAACATAACCATACCTCAGACATTGGACGACGGCCGTATTTGGGAAGTGTTAATAGACGACGGCGCCTTTCAGGACACGGCGGGAAATCCGTCCCAAGCGGTAGCGGCGGGAGATTACCGTTTCTGGTCGCCGGGAACCGCGACTCCTTATATTCGCGCGGACAAAGTTTCCTATGACGCCAGAAATATGGGAGACAATAAAACGCTTGGTTTTGTAGACGCAAGCGATGTACCGATGCGTCCTCCTGTTGATATGAGAGTGCGTATCGACTGCGAAACTCCGGGAGCCGATATACGTTATGACGTTATAAGAACAAGTTATACGCTGAGTCCGGATACAACCGCAAATCCTCCCGCTTCTACCGCATTTAGCAGCACTACTAACACTAACGATTTCTTTAACCATAGCGGTATTACAACCGGAACTACAGGTTACACAAGGAATAACATCGGCAATGAAAGCCCTACAAACAAAACATCCGAGTTCTTTAATATGTTATTGGTTCCAAATAAAGTAGATTCTGGACCGACTGGTTTTAACAACGCAAATTTAAGCAACGGAACTTTCCTAAAATCTACATTGGATTCTTTGGGAACAGCCCTTACTCTGCCGTCCGGAGGATCATCAAACGCGCGAAATTATCAGACTTATACTTCCAGCAGCGGAAACAGAACATGGAATACCTATACCGGCGACCATGTTATATATGTCGGAGAATTGTGGGGGACTACAAGCAATCCTAATAGCGCATTACTGGGAAGTCAAAATAATGATCTCCGCCTTTATTCAGGGCGGCGGGATTATGTTGCGGCAAAGGCAGTGAAAAACAGTATAACCGGAGCCGGCGCAAACAACGGTCCCGCTCTTACTCAATCAGACGCGGGAATGGAAGGAGTTTACAAGACTACTCTGCTCTACCGCGATCCACAGAGACCCTCCGGCACTACTTATTATCTTTCACGGCTGCTGATACAGGGGTTTGACGTTCCCGTTATGCCGATAGTCGCAGGCTTCCCGCTCAGGGATGCGGATACCACTCATCCGGATAATAGTACTTATTCCAACTATTTCTCAAAATGCGCATGGCGTTATGGAACAGGAACAAACTATAATACCTTTAGCGACACTTATCTGGAAACGAACCCGACCGCCGCCGCCGGCAACAATCATATATGGGTATCATGGGAAATAATAACAGACTGGTATCAGAAAGGCAAAGGATTTAGAGGCACAACCGGTAATTACCTGGATAACAATCAAGTAAACGCAAACTCTATACTTGCTACATACGGCGCTGTTATCTACCGTTACCGCCAGGCTTTCTACAATTAATTAAGGAGGAGAAAAACATGAAACGAACATTAACAGCGATTATAATTCTGGCTTCTCTTTTTATAACAAACTGCGATATTAATATTGCGCTCGGGACAGCCTTAAACTTAAACGGTCCCGTTTTGGAAATAACAGGTCCCGTAAGCACATCCGGAAACGACGACCCCGAAGTCGGAACCTTGTTTAATTTTACCGGAACCGCGACAAGCGAAAGCGCGGTTACTCGTATGACCGTAACTTTGACTTACTTTAACAGAGCGACTAACAAAATGATCGCCATGGAACGCGAATGGAAATATGAGAACGGAATGTGGCGGATACGGGAAGGCATTAAGTATCCATGGAACGCATATTCGCGGCTCTCATACTCCGCGGATTCGGAAGAATACCCTGTTGAAGACCCTTCATGGACAGTATCGGGAAAAACAGTATTCTGGAATCTCCCCGTATATATGAACCGTATGGAAAAAGGTCAGTTCTTTATCGAAGTTCAGGCGTGGGATACCGCCGGAAACAGCGATTCAAATTCCAAAAAAAGGCTGAAAGTAAAATTCAACAATACCGCTCCTACCATAAAAATTGAAATTCCTTTATTGGCAGACGGCGGAGGTTCTCTCGGCTCTCCCACACCGCCTAATTATTCGGGGGAAGAATATAAATTTGATCCTTTTGAGTTCCCGCGCCAAACTTACGACAACCGCGCTTATTTTTTAAATAGATTCCCCAAACTTGAATGGACAACGGAACAAAACGCGTCGTTAAAATCGCTAACTATAGAAATAACAAACGAACATGATTTGGATAATATTAATTCCAAGAAAATAATTTATTACAGAGATTCCTTTGATTTGGATTCTGCGGTATTCGGAGATAAATTTTCTTCTACCTCCGGTAAGGGAACGCATTACAACGGAGGAGTTTTAGGCGACAATAACGGAACTTCTTATACAAAAGTAGGGGACGAAATTATACTTGGACAGGATCCTTATACCGATGATTTTGTCAAACTTCCCAAAGATCGCATAACGCCATTGCAGGTAGTTACAACGCTTGTAGACAACGTTGGAAAAAAAGAATATAAATCCAAAGGTTGGTTTATGTATCTGCCCGATTCCGACAAACCGTTTGCCGATATTTCTTTCGGCTATAAGGTAAAAGAAGGGCAACTTCCGCCGGATGACGCGACTGACAGAGCGATTGTTATGCGAGGAACCACCAGTAACAAAATATACTTTTTTGACGACAAAGAAGGGTTAAAGGAAGCGGATTGGGAACTTCACAAATTAAAAGACAATTCTTTTGAAACTGATACTATCGTAAAAACAGACAAAATAACTTTTCCCAATAATCCTACCTATACTTCATGGGATTTTGCCGCGGATTACAATTACGGAATCGGACGCTATAAATTGGAAATCACTACAAAAGATACGGCGAATATAACAGGAGACAAATACACGGCGTATTTTACAATCATAAGTAATACCGCTCCCTCAATTCTTGACTGGCCTGATCATCTTGCTGCCCTGGGCGACGACAGACACGACTCTACCGTATGGGGTTCCGCAAACGGCGACATTGATTTTTACGGTACTGCCGCGGTTGAAGACAGCGAACAAATCGGAGTAAATAATGTAAAAGTAGATCGTGTAACCATTGTTCTTATTAATTATGATAACGGCGACGCTGAAGGAGCCAAAAATGAAATGAGATTTATCGACTCCTCATACGCGGGTTGGAATTTAGGTTTAACCGCCGCAACCCCGGACTCCGCTGTTATGGACGAATGGGGGAATAAAATTTGGGAAATCCCCTCCGCGAATATAACTCAAGTGTCCGGAACAGACGGTAACAAAGGAAACGGACACCGCGAAGAATGGAAGTTTACAAAAACCCTTAATTGGTTTAATGACTTAAATGGAAATTTCTCTACAAAAGACAAAAAGCTGATTGTCCGCGCGCTAACCAAAGGCGTGTTAGGCAAGGAATATTACGGCGCCAGAAATCTTACCATACACGGAGATGACGGAACGCCTACGGTAAATGTTTCAACGCTTATATTGGAAAAAAGAAACGGTCCGGGCGAGACGTATTTACCGGTAAGAACTTATACATTGGAAGGTTTAAATGAAACAATTCCCGCTATAACGGTAAACCACCGAATAAGGCTGCTAGGCACATGGAATGATAATTCCTCCGATCATTGGACAATCGCTCCCGCAGGAAAGGCATTTCCAAGAGATTTATTTAAATCCATAAGCATACGATGGGAAGGAAACCAAAAACAATACGATCTGGTTCTGGATACAATTAATAATTCGGCAAAAACATGGCAAACAGACTGGTTTACCGGATTTCCCGACGAAGGCAACGCGGATCCTCAAATCAGCCTTATCGCAATATTTGAAGACTTAGGCGGTCTTTCCGGAAGAAACGGGAAAGAAATAACGGTAGAAACAGATCAACCGACTATCTCAAGGATTTCAAGCGACACCGCCAACGGAAAATACGGCGTGGGTAAAGAAATCGATATATTCCTAGGCTTTAATAAAGCGATTTATCTGGATGTTACAGGCGGAGGAGCAAGCGCCTCGGGACTCTCTTTAAATCTGAGCAATGGCGGAATCGCGACTTATACCGGAGGCTTGGGGCAGATTACTTCTACAGGGGGAATAATTTCTATTACCGGTTCCGGCTCCGAAAAAATCAATTTTAAATACAAGGTAGCCGCCGGAGATCGAGAGACGCCGGCAAACGGAAAATTAAATGTTACAAGTATAAATTACGGCTCCGCTCCGGCGGACAAATGGAAAAGCGTAGAAGGTTCAAGCGCCACTTTCATTACATTTGTTTTTGACGCCTCAAACAGTACGTCTCTTGCCGGACAGAAGAATTTGGTTATTGACATGACTCCGCCCGCAATACAGAGTATAACCACAACCTCGGCGGAAAGAATCTACGGGAAAGGGCAGCAGATTGTCTTTAACGTTGAATTTGACGAAGATGTAGATATAGACGCTTCGAACGCCGCAAACACATATATTACTCTCACAGGCGGCAACCTGGGAACTAATGACAGAGGAAAAGCAATCTATAGCAGTAAAGCCGGAGCAAGAAGCGCCCAGTTCATATATACTATACAAAACGGAGATTACACATATATCCCGGTAGAGATAACTACTCCAACTGTTATTTCACCTATTAACGAGAGTATCAAAATAGGGTCTGCCAGCGGCTTCGACAAGATTAAAGACAAAGCCGGAAACGCGAGCATCGGGTCTCCGGCAATCTCCGGCGCTCTAAGCAATTTATCCGGCAAAATTATTAAAGTTGACACAATACCTCCCGCAATTCCGATTATAGGACCCAATCCTGCCGCGGATTCTACTTCATATAACAATGTAAATATTTCAATAACAGGAATTGAACCGGGCGCAAGCTGGGAGTACCACACAGACTATGTGTCAGAAACCGCAACTACAACAGGATGGTTAACATCCAATTCAACAACAATATCTTTAACTATGTCCGGTACATACCGTTTCGCGGTGAGGCAATTTGACAGCGCCAACCCGAAAAACGCATCCGGCGTAGCCACTCGTAACTTCAAAATTAACAAAGGCGATCTTTTAACAAAGATCACCGCGGCAACTCCCAGCGGAACTTACGGACCGCCAAGCGTTATTGACATAGAACTTGAATTCCGTATCCCAGTTTGGGTTACCGGCGCTGCCGGAAGCGCGTACATTGACGTAAATACATCGGGAGTATCCGTATCCACCGGCGCGCCTTTAATTTCAACAGGTACAAATTTGAACGGCGTTAAAAAACTGACGTATAGGTACACTATTCCAACAGGAGCCTATACCCCGTCGGGTCAATATTTGAATGTAACGGGTATTTCTTTCCCGTCCGGCGTAGATATTGCGGATGCCGCAAGCGGAGGCACAAGTTTAAAAACGATATTATCGGCAAATCTCGCAAATTTGGCGGCGGAAAATCAGCTTAACAAACAGAAAGAAATAACAATTATAACAGGACGCCCTGCTGTACCTAATAATAATAATCTCGGCACGTCCTCAACCCAAACGAATAACGGTTTGTGGTTCAATGGATCTGAATTGGGAATCAAGTTTGACCGTCCGATTTACCGAGGCACCACAAAGGAAAAACTTTTAATCAGGCAAATTGACGGCGATTTCCGTATTCCGGCGGTATTAACAGAGCAAAAATTTAATGATATTTTTTCCGGACGCGACGATATATTTACAGAACACAGCGATATTTTGGGCGCCTCTATTTTTGGAACCGCAAACAACACTAACGCGCTGAAAGGGACGGCATGGAAAAAACTCGGAGATTGGCTATACGAAAAGGGAAGCAACGGCGCAACTCTAAACGGGAGCCGTCTTGAACCTGACACATCAGTCAAGTATATACTGCGCTTCAGTATTGATACGGCGGGCGGCGGCAGTATCGCCATTCCTTCAGAGGCAGGCGTTGGTATAACCACTATAACAAAGGCTGATTTAACTGCGCTATTCCGCGCCGCGGAAGCCCTAACCTTTACCGTAGGCGATCCGAATGTTATGATTTCCGGTAATAATATTACTATCGCTTTAACAGGCGAAAGAGCTCTTCCGGTAAAAGGGGCTAGTTATGACTGGTCATTCCCAAATGGTTTTGTAACAGACATACTGGGAAAAATAAATAGTTCCGCAAATAACGATACGCCTTCTAATAAGGACGATAATATTTCTTCAAGCGGCGCGACACGGCTTCTTATTTATACTACCAGCGGCGCCGGTCAAACCATTCAAGTGGAAAAACCTGTAATCCGCATAGACAAAGGCGATGATCTTGTGTACTTTAACGATGCCCGTACCGATACTACTGATACTGGCGAGCATCGTCAGGCAAGACAGAAACTGGAAACAACGGTAAAAATGGATTGCCGTACTCCCGGCGCGACAATTACTCACGGGTCAAGAAGCGCAATGGACAAAGTACGCCCCATTATTCGAAGGAATGAACTTACCACTAATAACGTCGTAACAACAAGACCATACCGTTTGCCGAATCTTGGAACGGATAATACTCAACCTGCATGGAACGCCGTCAGAATGAGACCTCAGAGCGGCGTTGTAGGATATGACGGCGCGGCATGGACAAACGCTACAGGTCTTAACCATTATGTACCTGTTACAAATACAGCTTTGCCTGCTATAGGTAATAACGGTTACGCCAGCACATACACAGCCCCTATAACCATTGGTACTGTCAATTACAGCGACGGCGGTATTGAATATAACTATGTAGCGGCGGCAACAGCGGCTAATATGACTATATCCGCTACCGCATATGAAACAGCCTACCGCTCCGTATTTGTTTTTAGCAATAGTCACACTAATACGAATCGAGATGGCTGGTCAACCGCATTATCTCTATCCGGCGGAAATAACGGTTCTGATACCCTCGCGAGTACTTACAACAGAATATGGATACGGGGAAGTAATACATCTCAGGGCGATCCTACAATACCGGACTTCCCGTTATCCCGCAATCGTAATCTTTGGCGCAAAATTAAACTTTTAACTCCCATTACTCCAAGAGCTAATTTTCATACTTCGGATACTACAGTTATGATTGATGCTGATATACCAACAAATCAAACGGCAGATGGCTATCATCTGTGGTTCTGGGTAACATGGAGAATAAACGTACCAGCTTTTGTCGATGTTCAAGTCGGCAAGTTACCAAATGCCGCTGAATATGCGTCAACAAATTACGCTACCGGTACAAATGGGATTCAAGCGCCTTGCGGAACTACAATACGTAAGGCGATGCAATCTTTCATAACAGCCGTTGAACATTACGCGGTACACCCGGGAAGAACAACAGTTGTCGAGACCAGGGAGCAAGGGAATATGTGGGATAGTAATCACGGTACACTTGTTTTTACATCAGCGGAAGCCCCTCTACCGCCTTCGGATAGGTAAACCGCGTTTACACAGAGTAATTCAAAAGAGCTGTCCTTCGGACAGCTCTTTTTTTGTCGTACGGGAAATAGGGAATTGGAATCGTTTTTACATATACAAAAAAGATTGTAAATTTCCCGCCTTAGCGCTCTTTTTGAGGGTTTTTGCAGGTTATTTGTGGAATTCTTTGATTTAATTCTTTAAAATTAATATAGAGGATAATAATGTCTAAAATAAGCGAATTCATTAACAGGGCAAAAAAACTTGATAAGTCAGACGCAAACTCGCCTGAGTTTAAAAAATGGAGGAACGAGGTCGCCCAATTTTTAAGGAGAACGTTCGGCAATACTTCAAGCGAGTTGGTCTCTTTTGAAAACATCGAATTTTACAATTATTATCTTACTTTTGACGTATTCAAAGGCAGTTGGCGAGAGCATATATTAAAAGAAAAAGAGCTTTTTAAAAAAGGCTTAAAAACAGCAATTTTCTTTTTAAAAGGCTATGAAGAAGAAATTATTGAGCTTAAAGAAAGAACGCAAAGAGCTAAAGCCGCTGAAAAAACGACAAGTAAAGCTTCAAAAAGAGCGGAAAATAATATATTTATTGTTCAGGGACGAAACGACAGCGGAAAAAAACAAGTTGCCAACTTTTTATTAAAAACAGTAAACAAGCCAATAATTTTAAACGTAGATGAACATGGAATAAAAATGTCCTCCGTCTCAAAAGACGTTTATTTTAAAATTGATAGAGACGGCAAATGGCAGCAGGACATCGCAAAAAAACTAAAAGCCATGAAACTGAATATTAAAATGAAAAATCTCCGCGGTTAATCACATAACTTCCAAAAACGGTATGCAAACCAAATGAAAAGCGTCCTTTAAAACCATCATCACGGCGCGGCTTAATTCCAGTCTTGCCTTGGAGAGCGCAGGGTCTTCGCAGTTAAGGATTGGACATTCATGATAAAAAAAACTGAATGTCTTGGACACCTCGTAAAGAAAACCGGTCAAGCTGGAAGGGTCTAGGTTCTGTGCGGACTCGCTTACCTTCGCCGGATACGACGCAAGAGATTTAATCAGCGCCCATTCGGGATCAGATGTAAGAAGGGAAAAATCCGCGGCGGAAAAAACAGCACCGCTGTTTATTCCGCATTCGGCTTTGCGTAACATGGAAGAAATACGCGCTCCCATGTACTGCAAATAAGGACCGGTATTCCCCGTAAACGAAAGCGATTCCTTTGGATCAAAAAGCATATCCTTAATGGGACTTGGCTGTAACAGGAAATAATGCAGAGCACCAAGGGCGATTTTTTCCGCCACTTCCACAGGGTCTCCTACTACCTCTTCCCTGCCCTTCTCGCGTATCTCCGCCAGCGCCATGTCGCGCAGGGAGTCAAGCAAATCGTCGGCGTCTACAACCGTACCCTCTCGGCTTTTCATTTTGCCTTCGGGAAGATTGACCATGCCGTAGGATAGATGATGAAGGTTCTTTGCCCACGAGTAGCCTAATTTTTCCAGCAGGATAAAAAGAACTTTAAAATGATAATTTTGCTCGGAGCCGACAACGTAGATCATTTTGTCAAATTGCCAGTCTTTGTGGCGGTTAATCGCCGTCCCGAAATCCTGAGTAATGTAGATCGACGTGCCGTCGCTTCGCAAAAGAATTTTTTTATCCAGTTTTTCTTCGGTTAAATCGACCGCGACAGAGCCGTCTTCCTGACGGAAGAAAATGCCTTTTTCCAGTCCTTTTAATACTTCATCTTTGCCAAGCATATAGGTTTCGCTTTCAAAGTAATATTTGTCAAATGAAACGCCGGTTCGGTTGTATGTTTTTTTCATTCCCTCAATCGCCCAGCCGTTCATCTTCTTCCACAGTTCCACAGTTTCGCCGTCGCCGGCTTCCCAGTTTCGCAGTAATTCCTGCGCCTTCTTCATCGACGGCGTCTGCGCCTCGGCTTTATCCTTATCCGCGCCGGATTTTATCAATTCATCGGTTTCCTGTTTTAACGTCTTGCTGAAACTTACATACCAGTCGCCGACAAAGCGGTCGCTCTTTACGCCTTCGCTCTCCGGCGTCTTGCCCTGCCCATGCTCCTTGTACGCAAGCATCGACTTGCAAATATGAATCCCCCGGTCGTTTATGATGCAAACCTTCCGCACATCCGCTCCGCAAGCCGCCAGAATACGCGACACGCTTTCGCCCAGCACGTCGTTCCGCAAATGCCCAAGGTGCAGGGGTTTATTTGTATTCGGGCTTGAGAACTCCACCATTACCCTCTTTCCGGCAAGACTTCCGGGTCTGCCAAAGGAGAAATCATTTTTACTGTCTTTTGTAACATTCTCCAGTATCGTCCTTGCCGTCACCGCGCGATCCATTCTTACATTCAGATACGGACCTTGCGCCTGAACCTTTGCGGCGGAGTTTTCGTCCTCAAGGAGCTTTGCAAGTTTTTCCGCCGCAATCTGCGCTATCTGCGGCGGTCCTTTTCGCAGTATTTTTGAAAAACTAAACATGGGAAAACCGATGTCCCCCAATTCGGGGTTCGGCGGATCTTCCGCTATGACTTGTTCGGGGGTTATTTTCTCGCTGATATCCGCGTCGGTTAAAAGCGTATTTACAACAAAAGCGATTTTTTCTTTCCAGTATAATTTATAATCGTACATCTTGCCTTTATCATACCATATTGTACAATTATTTTCATGCCGCTCGGAAAGAAATTTTTTAATCAGCCGACCGTTGACCTTGCGAAAGCGCTGCTCGGCAAATACTTATGTTTCGGCAAGTTAAAGGGAATGATTGTCGAAACCGAGGCGTATCTGTACAAGGACGATCCCGGCTGCCACGCAAGCAGGGGCAAGACTGTCCGCAACGCGCCGATGTTCGGTCCGGCAGGAAATACTTATGTCTACCTAATCTACGGCATGTACCACTGCATAAACATCGTAAGCGGCAAAGAGGGAGAAGGCGAAGCCGTGCTGCTGCGCGCGCTTGAGCCTATTGAGGGAATCCCCCTCATGCAAAGAAGGCGCAAAACCGCGAAGGTAGAGAATTTGTGCAACGGTCCGGGAAAACTTACGCAGGCGTTCGGCATAACTAAAAAGCACAACAATCTGTCATTGTTAAAAGGACCGATACAAGTCTTAGACAACAAAAAAAATTATGAGACAGCTTGCAGTACGCGCATAGGGCTGACAGAAGGCAAAGACTTGGAATTACGCTTTTTTATCAAGGATAACGCGTTTGTGTCGAAAGCGCCTGCTCTTAAAACCACGAACCACACGAACTTATAGTACATATCTTGTCGCCGTTCGTGATGGTTCGTGGTAGAATTCTTAACCGACTATTTTCCAGAAAGCCCGCTAAGGATTATCTCGATATTTTTTTTGTAATCCGCGGCGGCGGAAGGACTCACCCACCGTCCGTATAACTGATCAAATGTTTTTACTGTTCCCAAGTAATTTAAATCAACGAGCAGATAGTACCGGGGATCGACTATTTGTCTGCTGTTCATGGTTGTACTCACGTACCCTTTTATGTGCTGTATGTGCGCCCTTACTCCATCTGTCATATTTGCAAATTTGCCGTTCCAGCTTGGAAGCGCTGATAATCCGCCGTAGTTATGCGATGATACAAAGTTATAGCCTTTTAGAAAACTCGTAGCATATAACATTTGCGCTATTGCTATGTCGTGTTTAATGTTTTCAAATGCCGCTTCTTCAATGTATGTATCAATAAGTTTATTTAAGAAATTGTCGTCTATTGAGGGATTTTGCTTTTTTACATACGCTGTTATTGCGGCTTTTTTCAGAGAACCTTTTCCCTCTACAAGTCTGCTTCCGCTCGCCTGTGTGTACGATGGTTCTCTCTCACAACATGAGCTTATCGAGTTTATCGCCAACTGAATAATATCCGTATCCGAGTAGAGATTATAAGGTCTTGTATCTACAACCGCGGAAAAAAGCTCAAAATAATTTTGCTGGTTTTTCTTGAACTTTAAAGGAACGTCCCTGCCCTCGGCTTGAAAAACAACCTCAAAAATATCCATGCTTCCCGAAACAGGAAACCCGTGAAGCCTTCCCGGTTTGTCGCCGGCAAATAATATCGTCCGGGTTTGCCCCCTGTACGGCATTATCAACGTTCCGTTTTGAATTTCAACTCTTGGGGGATCATATTGCTCGTTGATTACCATTTTGAACGGCTTTGAAAGATAAAAATTGAGCTGATTCAGGTTTTTTCCCGACCTCTGTATTAAATTGACAGTTTCCAACGTAAGAAGGGTAATATTTTGATTCCCCTCGGCATATAAAACAGGCTGAGTCTGCTGAACAAACTGGTCTTGCCGGACTGTTTGCGTCTGTTGAGCCGGCTGCGCCTCTGTTTGTACCTCCGGCTGAGATACTACGGGAACTTGTCTTTTATAAATTGACTCGATTAATTCATTAATTTCTTTATACTCGTCATACTCGTCTTGGCAAAAGAGATTAACAGAATTTAAACAAATAAAAAAAATAATAAAGGATTTTACCTTTTTCATAAATACTCCTCAAAAAAGGCAATATTAAAGCCATTTTAGCGTTTTATAAGCTTTTTGTCAATAAAGAACATCCGATCCAAAAAAAATCTTGTTTAAATTCTTTTTATATGTTTGACAAAAAATTTAAAAAAACATATAATATTTTTAAATAAATTAAGGAGGAACAGTATGTCTGAAGTTTTGTCTATAATACTGGGCGGCGGTAAGGGAACACGTCTGTTCCCCTTAACTCAATTTCGCTCAAAACCCGCTGTTCCTTTCGGCGGCAAATACCGCCTTATCGATATCCCCATTTCCAACTGTATAAACGCGAATTTAAAGCAAATTTACATTGTAACCCAGTTTAATTCGGCTTCTTTGCACCTTCATATCGGTCAAACTTACCTTTTTGACGTTTTTACGAAGGGTTTCGTTGAAATTCTCGCGGCTGAACAAAGTCTTGAACATTCAGGCTGGTACGAAGGCACGGCGGACGCTGTTCGCAAGAATTTTCCCCATTTTAGAACGCAAAACCCCGAATATTACGTTATTCTTTCAGGCGATCAACTGTACAGAATGGATTTACAGGACCTTTTAAAGAGCCATGTTGATTCAAAAGCGGCAATTACCATCGCCTGTACCGGCGTTAGCCGTGAAAACGCGGGCGGTTTGGGCATTTTAAAGGTCGATAAGAACAATCAAATCACCGAATTTCTGGAAAAACCCGGTCCTTCAAGGGATATTTCTGATTTTAGAGCCCCGAAAGAACTGCTTACCGACAAAAACAAAGACGATTGTTACCTGGCTTCTATGGGAATTTATGTTTTTAACGCCAAAACAATGGAAGAATGTCTTGCCAATGACCTTACAGACTTCGGAAAAGAGATAATTCCGGGCGCTATCAGCAAATTAAAGGTAAACGCGTATCTTTTTGACGGTTATTGGGAAGATATCGGAACCATTAAGAACTTTTACGATACTAATCTGGAATTAACCTCTGTAAAGCCCAGTTTCGATTTTTACGACGAGCACAAACCGATTTTTACCCACATGCGTAATCTTCCGCCCTCAAAAATGAACTTTTCCAACATGAACCAGTCAATTGCCGCCGAGGGTTGTATCATTACCAACGCCAACATTACCAATTCAATCGTCGGTATTCGTACGCTTATTGAAACAGGGGCAAGCCTTAACGGCGTTGTCTGCATGGGCGCCGACTTCTACGAGACAGAAAAGCAAAAAATACATAACGCCGAGGCAAGAATTCCTAACGTTGGGATAGGCAGGGGCGCAATTATCAAAGGCGCGATTATCGACAAAAACGTCTGCGTAGGCGAAGAATGCAGAATCGGCGTAGACGACATTAAACGCACAGACGGCAATTACGGGCATTACTATATCGTGGACGGTATTATTGTA
>Ga0268262_10000695_pt1 | contig 43603 bp, 49 predicted proteins | sample TergutNc150P3_FD_190354 | JGI IMG/M metagenome (GOLD analysis project Ga0268262, IMG submission 190354) | Nasutitermes corniger P3 segment gut microbial community from laboratory colony in Florida, USA - Nc150 P3 (SPAdes) (version 2) | ecosystem: Host-associated > Arthropoda: Insects >...
TAGCATTTTGCCAAGATGGAATGTTCAAGGTGTTCAAGCCTTCGGACAAGGCTTTTATAGGCAAGGATATTTTGCTTGTGGAAAAATTCAACAAAGACGATGCGCGCAGAATTTACAACGCAATTTACCAAGAGGGCAAAGACGGGCCTGCTTATGTGAAACGTTTTAATGTAGGCGGCATAACCAGAGAAAAAGCATATTCGATGGGCAAAGGGGCACCTGGTTCCAAAATATTGTACCTATCTTCTAACCCAAATGGCGAGGCAGAAAGCGTCACTGTTTTCTTGAAACCAAGACCGAGGACAAAATTGGAAATCCCTGTGGATTTTTCCGAGACCCTTGTGAAAGGCAGGGATGCCATTGGAAATATGGTGACTAAATATGCGGTTAAAAATGTTAAAATATCAAAGAAGGGCACTAGTACACTTGGAGATATGGAATTGTTCTTTGACCAGCTTTCTGGGGTTGTGAGCATTGCAAACAAGGGCGAGAGCCTTGGCGAATTTGGTAAGTTCGATAAACTCCTTGTACTTAAAGAAAATGGAATGGCAAAAATTTACGAAGCAAGCGATACCATTTTGGTTGGGCAGCAAATATCTTATATCGGTCGTTTTGAGCCTTCAACAATATACACCCTTTTATATTTTGACGGCATTAGTTCCCAGTATTGCCTTAAAAGGTTTAATTTAGATACTGCACCGCAAACTGTGGAATTTTCGCTTTTAACCGATAGCCCAGATAGTTCTATGATTTTGTTTTTTGACGATGAAATTCCCGTTGCTCAAATTGACGGCAAAGAGTACAATTTAGCAGAACTTGGCGAAATTCGCGGCTACAGAGCTTTGGGAAATAAATTGGATTTCAAGAGAATAAAAAAAGCCATTAAAATCCCAGTACTATCCCTAGAATAAAGCCGTGAGTATTGCTTTTGCTTTGATTTGGAGAAATTGAGTATTCAAGAGATACCCAAGAGTTTTTAGTGTTTTCTATAAATTTTTCAAAATGTTCTCGCAAATTATAGGCTATTGACGTACTGAACGAGACTATTTGGCTACCTGTCAACATCCAATCAAAACTATGCCCTAGAGTAATACCCCAATTTGGCGCAATCAAAAAACCAGTTCCGCTATGGTATCCTATGCTTGAACCAGTTTTTTCAAAGAGTTCTTTACATTCAAGGTTAGTTTCTTGGGATTCTCCTATATTTGAAAACTCGTTTCTTAAAGCATTCAAATCTGTATTGTCAAAAGAAAGAACGGGACCTATAAATACGGCGTATTTTTCTTGGATATGTGTAAATTTTAAATTTGCTGAATATTTTTGATTTACAAGATTATTTGCGGAATCTAAATTTCCTCCCAAAAATTTGAGGCTTGGTCCAGAAGATATAACGGAATTGTAAAAATAATTTCCTTGCATTGTCCATGTCCATAAATTTTTACAACCTGTGCGGCTCAAATAGCCTAGCCCCATTCCAGCGGTTAAACCACTGCTTTGTATTATACCTTGATTTGGCAGGGGAATTGTGGCCTGATTTGGAATTGCCTCAGAATAGGCAAAAAGAAACAGCAGGCTAATAACCAGCTTGTGCAAGTAGCTTGGCAACTGCCATATTGTAATCATAAACTGCAAAATAGTAATCCTTTTTCATAAGCAGGTTTTTTTTGTATGCGCTTGCCAAAAGCCCAGAGGCTTTACCCGGATTTATTTCGTATTGAAGCGCGGCTCCTTTTAACATTCCTTCTGTTGCTCTAAGGGAGTTTCTTGCGCTTTCCAGCTTGCCCTTTGCAACCAAAAAATCTTCGTATTTTTCTTCTATTTGCAATTCAATTCCGCTGTGCGCATAACTTTGAGTTTGCTGCAAAATACGGTAGTCTGTGCGTGCGCCCCTGTAGCTTTCCCACTGGTTCCAAAAATTCAATTTATACCTCACGCCAATGCCAAACGCTCCGCTTAGTTTATTCACCGGATCTTGAGCAAAGGTATTTTTTGAAAGTTTGGTACGGTCTCCTGCCCACGATTTAGCATATTCAAATTCTCCCATTATAAAAAATTCTGGGGCGAGTTTGGCAGCAGCCAATTCCATTTGCATACTTGTGGCTTCTAAGCCAAAAGCCAGCCGACGAATATCTGGATGGTGAGTGTATGCCCATTTTTTTAGAGAATCCAAGCTAGGCACAAAATCGTTTGTTGCAGATAGTTGTTCGTCTAAGGGTTCAAATGAAACGGAATCTGGCAGTCCAAGGGCAAATTTTGTCGCAAACCCAACTTTTTTCAGAGCGGATTTTGCATCTAAAACAGCTTTGTCTATATCAAAAAAACCAGCTTTTAATTCCAGCAAATCCATTTGCGAAACGCCTTCCTCTTCGTCGTCAAGGGCTTCTTCCAGTTTGTCTGCGGCTTTGCGCAATTGCTTGTTGCCGTCTTGAGCAAGTTTGTCCATTTCCATTGCGAGCAAATATCCGTAATAATAGTTTAGAAGTTCCACCTTTTTGTAGTATTCCTTTCCCTCAAGTTCCATTTTTTTCTGATTATAATCCGCTTTTGTGGCTTTTAATCCGAGTTGTAGCTGCCCGTAATTCAAAGGCTGCGCCGCCTGAAGCATAATTCCATAAAAAGGCCCCATTTGGGTAAAATCCCAAGAATTAACCGCTTCGCCATAATCATCTGTGTGTTTTTTTAATCCGGGTACAAGCCCTGTGAGCATTGAAAGTTCAAATTTAGGGAGCAATGCCCCGGCCTTTACCTGCTCTATTTTGCTTTCTTTTGTTAAAAGCGACATTTTGCTTTCCCTGTATCTGGGGTCTGTTTTCAGGGCAGTCTCAACAAATTCGTCTCTGCTCAAACGAACTATGTTGCCTTCTGCATAAGAGGTAGAGAACAAAAGTATAATAATTAGAATAAATTGCACAAGAGGAATATAGTAAATGCTGATTAAATTTTCTATAGAGTAGCCACTGATTAATTTTGAATTTCGCTGTGGCGTTCCCCCCGTTAGCTCTCCGAGCGGAAAAAACGGGGGGACGAATGGTGATTTTTGTTAAAAAATCTCCATTCCAGGGGGGAATGCTGATTGGATAAAATTGAGGTTGTGAGTTAATCAGCATTTTCTATATTATTTTTTATGGATAAAACTCTTCTACCATTAAAAAACGCTTATAATGTTGCAATGAAATTCATAGAAAGCGAGTCTATGAAAAAGAAACCCAGCACCATAGGCTCTGTTTCTTGGACAAACTTGAAGAACGAGCTCAATTTTTTGGACAAAAAGAAGTCAGATAGGGTTATGAATTGGCTAATAGAAAACTGGCCTCCACGCTCAAACTATTCAATGCCATACCTAACCGAAAACGAAAGAAATGCCTTTGATGCAGACGCTTACCGCCTTTTGCTTCGCTCATACAGAACCAGAATGGTTCCAGAACGCTTTATAGAAGACATAATAGTTCGCGGTGTTGACTACGATGGATTGCATTTTTCAAAGGAATTTTTGCACAACTGCTTGGCAAAATTTTGGGAAGATTCCATGCAAGAAATTCCTCAGTCGTGCATACATTAAGAATAATCGGCGGAGGGTTAGCAGGTTGCGAGGCAGCTTTGCAATTGGTCTGTAGAGGGTTCAATGTGGATTTATACGAAATGCGAAAAGGGGATGGTAAAACTCCGGCTCACAAAACGAGCAATTTGGCAGAACTCATTTGCAGCAATAGTTTTAAAGGAACCCAGCTTACAAGCGCTCACGGGCTTTTGAAAAATGAGCTTAAAATGCTCGGCAGCTTTCTTTTGCAGGCAGCAGAAAAAGCAAGGGTTCCGGCAGGGGAGTCTCTAACTGTGGATAGGGAAATTTTTAGCAAAGAAATAGAGAGTTTAATAGTTGCTAGCAAAAAAATAACCTTGCACCCAGAGGAATGTACGGATTTGGATTCCGATATTCCAACGCTTGTGGCCGCGGGTCCGCTTTGCAGCGAGGCTCTTGCGGAGCAAATAAAAAAAATTACAGGCAAAGAATTTTTGCATTTTTTTGATGCAGTGGCACCAGTTATAGAGAGCGATTCCATAGACCATTCTTTGGCTTATGCAATGAACCGCCACGAGAAAGGCGATTCTGCCGATTTTATAAACTGCCCGCTGGACAAAGAAACATATTTAGAGTTCGTTAAAAGATTGCAAGAGGCAGATAGCGTAGAAGAAAAGCCTTTTGAAAAAGGGGAATTATTTGAGGGTTGCCTGCCCATAGAAGAAATGGCAAGGCGTGGGATAGATACCCTTCGCTTTGGACCAATGCGCCCCATTGGGCTTGGCAAGCATTACGCTGTTATACAGCTTCGCACAGAAAATGCGCAAAAAACACTTTACAATATGGTGGGCTTTCAAACCAGGCTCAAATGGAACTGCCAAAAAGAGATATTTAGGCTTGTTCCAGCTTTAAAAAATGCCGAGTTTGCGAGGCTTGGCTGCATGCATCGCAACACATTCATAGAAAGCCCAAAACTTTTAGACAAAACTTTGAGGTTAGCAAATAGCCCTTTGCCATTGTGGTTTGCGGGGCAAATTACCGGAGCCGAAGGCTACACAGAAGCCATAGCCACTGGCTGGTATGCAGCTTGGAATATGGCAAATCACTTGCATAGCAGGGAATCTGAGTTTCTTCCGAATGGAACTTGCATTAGGGCACTCGTAGAAGCCATAACTGCTCCAAATGAGCATTTTCAGCCTATGAATTTCAATTTTGGATTATTGCCAAGACCAGAGAATCTGCGAAAGAACCTAAAAAAGAATTTTTTAACCCTGCAGTCTCAAAAAAATTTAAGTAGTTTTTTAACAAATTCTTGCGTTATCAAGGATTTTTTATAGATTTGCCAGCCAAACCGCATAAAATAAGGCTTGCGAAGTGTTTATAGTGTTAAGTATTCAATAATAAAAATCGTATAATTTAGTCATTTTTTGTTGTAAAAATGTGTAAAAACTGTGTAGTTATACTCTCCCTCCAATTATTTTCATAAGTTCTGTTGCTGCTATCTGGGCATCTCCAAAATTTTTGTAAATTGCATATTGCGATTTTTCTTTAAGCCCTAAAATATAAATGTTGATTTCGTAAAAACCGCTTTTTTTGTAAGGTTCGATTTTTATTTTTTGTATTAAATCAACATTTACGTCTGTCATTCCGTCATCAACACATAAAAACTTGCTCATAGTTACACAACCTCCAATTCAAATTCCCTTTTTTTATATGGTTTTACTTTTAACCCTTTTGCCTCTTGCTCTTTTCTATACCTTTCTCTACGAAATTCCCTGTTATATTCCATTATTATATCTTTATTTCTTTCGATATAGCGTTTTTTAGCTTGTATCTTAGCTGCTTTGCGCTCTGCATCGGATTTATATCTAAATGGGCGGTGTGCGCGTTTCATAGCTCCACTTCCTTTTCCAAATCGCTGGGCAACAAGTGCCCATAAGTGTTCAATGTGAGTGTAACGTTCTCGTGGCGCATAAGCATTTGCACCGCTTTTATGCTCCTGCCCATTCGCAAAAGGTTGCTTGCGAAGCTGTGGCGAAAGCGGTGGTAGTGTGCTGTGTTTGCATTTGAGACGTTTGCATTGATAGCAGCTATTTTAATTTCCCGTTCAATGCCGAATTTGATTTTTACCAGGGTGGGAAATAGGTAGCCGGGTTCATCCCCTCTTTGAATGAGGTATTTATTCAATCGCTCTTTTAGCCTGTTGGATATTGGTATTGTGGCAGCCTTGCCACCTTTGCCAATCAGAGAGATTTTAGAACCTTCTATGTTCTCCATTTTAAGCAGCCGCGCTTCTTCCTTGCGCAGACCTGCATAAGCCATCAGAGCGAACCAGCATTTGTATTCCTCGCTGTTTGCGGCTTCTATTATTCTCTCGCATTCTTCCACAGTCCAAAACTTGCGAGGCTGTGGCTTTGGGTTGGGTATGGATATTCCGATGAATGGGTTTAGCATAGATAGTCCGTGTATCTGAGCAACCCACCGGAAAAAGCTACGCAAATGTATTGTTCTTGTCTTTGCAGTGTTCCCTGATATTTTTGCGAGTTCGTCTCTTGCATACTTGGAACAAATCTGCGGTGTTATTTCTCCAATTTCTGCAATGCCATTAAGGTTGCACCAGGTATAGAATAAGTTAAGATTTTTTTTGTATTCATATACTGTGCCCGGTGCTCTGCGCCGTACATTCTCTACATCAACTAGATAGGCTTCAATGGCATCGCAAAGTTTGATGGCTGCAGGTTTATCCTGCTTTGGCATATACCGGCTTGCTTGCATTTCATTATACCAGTTCATCGCCACTTTTTTGTCCGTTGTTTTTAGGCTTATCCATGTCACAATTCCATTTTCAACAATTCCGCCGTGCCAGATTTCCGAACCCTTGCTTTTTCTGCGCTGCTTTGGCAATAGATAAGTTATGCTCATTTTTTCACTCCCGTTTTGCGATTAGCAATTCCAATGGTGGTTCGCTCGTTTATAAATTCGTCAAGCCATTCGCGCTTGAAAAGAATAAAACCGCACAGGCATAATTTTGTTATTTTATCCTGCTTGGCGAAATTAAGCAGGGCTACTTTGGATATGCCTAGATACTGCGCTGCTTTTCCAGACCGCCAATATTGCTGGCCACCAATTATCTTCACATTGCGGTCTCCGGTTGCTTCTTGTTCCAATTCCTTTTCCATTTTTCCTCCTAGTAGTTGTATTGGTCGTATTCGCTGAACATCGCGCTCTGCGGGTTGAAGTGAATTTTGCATTCTCCGGTGGGACCAGAGCGATTTTTTGCAACGATTAAATCTGTTTTTGTTATGTCAGTGTTTTGCCCAGGTGTTGTGATGCGGTGTAAAAGTATGACAAGGTCTGCATCTTGCTCAATGTTGCCTGATTCTCGCAGGTCGCTGAGTTTGGGTTTGCGAGTGCCTGGTGTGCTTGTTTTATCCGTATCTCGGTTGAGCTGGCTAAGTGCGACAACCGGGCAATTCAATTTACCGGATAGGACTTTCAAAGCCCTTGTTATTGCCCCTATCGCAACATTGCGGTTCTCGTAGTTTTTGCGGTCGGGGTTTGTCTCTATGATTTGCAGGTAATCCACCAGTATCATAGATAGTGGCATTTTAGCCGCGTAGGAGTGCGCGATGCTTGTAATCTGTGTCACATTGTGGTCGCGTATTAAATCAAAGTAGAGCGGAGCGTTTTTGAGCACCCTGGCTGCTTCTCTTTGGTTCTGCATCTCAATAAGATCCAAAGTTGCGTCCATTGTTTTTTTAACAGATACTTGCGAGTAGTAGCTCATTGCCCGTGCTGCCTGTTGCTCACCGGACATTTCAAGGCTGAACATAAGGACCGGACCCACAGACTTTGCGGCGTTTAGAGCAAGCCCAAGCGCAAAAGATGTTTTGCCAACACCTGGGCGCGCTCCGACTATTATCAGTTCGCCTTTGCGGAATCCTCCGGTGATGCTGTCCAAACACAAAAAGTCGCTACCGATGCCACCTCTCTTGCCTTCTTTTTTTCGCTGTGCAATGCTTTCCAGCATTTTTTCGGCAAGGTCGCCGATGTGCTCTATTTTGGTGTTGTTCGCTTTAGTGGTTATTTCATTGAACATTGCGAGAGAGTTTTGAAAACATTCGTTGGCGGATATTGCTGGATCGTAAGCGAGTGAAATTATTTTTCTGCTTGCGAATATAAATTTGCGTTTTTGCGATGCTTCTTTTATCAGGTCTATATACCATTCAAAATTTGCTGCACTTGGCACGCTTTCCATTAAAGAAAACAAGTATTCATCTTTTGTAAAAATTTCTTCCATTGTTTTATATTTTTTGAGAACTGTGCCAACTGTTAGTACGTCTATTGGGGCATCTGCTTTTTGCAGTTCTTGCATCGCTTGCCAAATGAGCTGGTGTTTTTCAAAGTAAAAATCAGAGGGAGAAAGCATACCGTATATAATCGCCATTATCTTAGGATCTTGGAATACTCCGCCAAGCAGCCAAACTTCGGCAGTAGTATTATTTGGCAAAGTTTGCTCGGTATCGCTCATTTCTTCTCCCTTGCCTCGTATAAGCCGCATATTCCGTGTTCAAATACAAGGGCATTTTTACGCGCTGGATTTACGCAATAGAAATAGTAGCCAACGCTTAATATTCCTGCACCAGCCAGCGAGTTGCCCGTTCTTGAATATTTGCAGTTGCCACAGCAGATTTTTTCACTCATCTCTTAAACCTCCTGTAAAGCCCTCTAACGAGGGGTCTCGCTTTAATGGTATTTCATCGTCGAAAAATTCGTAGTTTACACTTACGTCATCCCCAAAAAGTGTCGCATAGCCTTGCTCTACGAGTACTCTTGTGTTCGGCGGATAATAAAGCTGTAGCCATTGGTTGAGAGGTTTGCATAAGGCTTTAAGTTCCTCATACTGCTTTGCCATATCGCGAGTTGTGTTCATTGCTCGTTCTCCTGTTGTTGTGCCGTCTCCTGCGGCGGGTTGAAATCCGGATTGTTTGTTTTTTCATACGCAACGAAAGCGCGCTTCCAGTTGCGTATAGGCTTCTGGTATTTGTCGCACCAGTTGTTGTTTTCGCTCCAGTCGTACCAATCATTGGCCAATGTCGCTCCGATGCTTTCAGCAAAGCTAATCGCTTCCTCTCTGGTTGGCCGCTCGGCGTTTTTGACATCATCAAATAAAGTCTGTTGCTTTTCGCTGATGCCCGAAGTAGATTTTAGTTCCTTGTTCTCCGCTTTAAGTTCTTGGAACATTGCTTTGCGTTTTTTTGCATATTCCTTTTTTTCTGTTACTCTTTTGTCCCAGTAAGAGTGCGATTTTGCCAGTATTATTTTGTTTTCAAGAATTTGGGGTTCTTTGTTTTTCAACAGCATTTCAACAAAATCATCCAGCATACTAGCCTTTTCCTGTATTGTGCCTTTGTAATAGATGTCTGCCCAGTCGCCAGGGTCAACGCACATCCATCGCATCGGGTGTTTGTTTATTTCGTTCATAGCGACTTTATGTCCTCTAATCTTGGAATTTTGCCGTGTTGTTCACGGTATTTTTCGCACTTATAGCAATAGCTGCACAAGAATTTTGAATTGTGCCTATGCGTTGCAATCCTTCCGCATTTACTGCATCTCATACCCCCTCCCCGGCCAATTCTAAAATGGCGACAGCTATTTTCTTGTAGTTTGGATCTGTGTTGCCGAGTTCTCGCAGAGCGTGTTCCTTTATGCCTTTGTGTTTTACTAAAAGCTTTGCGGCGACTTTGACATCGGCGTTGCTCGGAATTGGATTGCCTTCCCAATGCTCACCGGTGTAGTGGCTTGGCGGGTAGCGCAATGGACCATCGTGCGTTTGCACAGGACCCGCGCTATGCTTTGGCTTGCCATATTTTTCAATTATGGCTTCGCTGGCCAAACGCTTGAAGCTATAGCCCTCGCTTTTGTTGGCTTCTAAAACTAGCATTGCTTCATCTGTTATGTCGAGTTTTTTAGACATTAGCAACCTCCAAGTGGAATATGAATAACCCTTCTTGCTTTAATTGCGCAACAATTCTTTCGTAAGGGTCGCTTTCACTTACCTTTATTTTTTCTTCAGGCGTGCCAAAGTTGAACGTAAGAGCTAACACAAATCTACTTTCCTCAGTAATAGCAGCAATCTTGCGTAATATTGCTGCAGGGTTTTTAGGTCTTATAATTTTTATCCCGCCACAAAATTTTTTCGGTTCGTCTTTAAGCAGCCAAATGATAACTTTCCCTATCCATTTGGGGAAAATTTGCTGACTCCAATAGCCTATTTGATTTAGCAAATCGGCAAGTTTCAGTTTAATAATTCTAATCATTTGCAACCTCCTTGTTTTTGCAGAATAGTTCTCTAGCTGCTTTGCTTCTTGCATCTTTTGTTAAACAATCTTTCCACATAGCCTTGCTTTTCTCAATGGTTTTACAATTGACAACAAAGTCTGGCTCTTTATTTTCGGTCAGAGACCTTATCAGGTCTCGGAACACTTCGGCGACAAAGTCAGCTTTGATGCTATCATTTAGCAGGGGAGCGTAGTCGTTTGGTTGGAAGGTTATCCAACGTAGTGGTTTTGGTGCTGTTTCCATTTTTTCAACTCCTGGGCAAAAAGCCCGTTTAGTTAAAAGAACTTTTATTTTTCTTAAAAGACCTTTTCGTTTAGTTAAAATATACATTATTTTTCCTAAAAACGTGCAAAAAAAGTTCTTTTTACTTACTTTTTTTTTACTTTTTTAATAAATTTTCTTTATTTTTACTAAAATGAGCGAAAATCAGTGTTTTTTGGGTGTTAAAAAGTTCCGTGAAAGGCTAGGTTGGAACCAAATAAAAATGGCAAAAGAGTTAGGATGTAAAAATTCGTCCATTTATCACCATTGGGAAAATGGTAAATATACCCCACCTTTTGCAGTTATTAAGCAACTTTTTGAAATGGGGGCAACGGTGGAAGAGTTGTTTGGAGTGCTTTACAAAGGTACTTCGGAGCCTGATGCTGAATTTAAGGAGAAAGTTATAGCGGTATTGAATGAGGTCAGCAATAGCGGAACTATACAAATTGGTGTTAAAAACGTCTAGGGGGTGAGTATGGAAAAACTTAAAGAATGGTTAAAAAAATATCGCATAACCCTTATACTTTGTGTTTTGTTTCCGCTTTGGCCTATCCTTGCTAATTTAGATGTTTTTATAGACATCAGGTTTTATTTTGCCATAGCAATGTGTGTACATCTTGTGGTAGGGTCTGTTGCGTGGCTAGTAGAGCGAGATGGCATTGCGTTATTTTTAGCTTCATTGTTTAAATGCGTAAAGGTTGTATCTATTGTATGTGTGGTTATTCTTGCGATTTGGTTTATTAGTATGATTTATGATATAGCAGAAAACGTTGTAGTAGATAAGTGGGCAGCAATGGAAATTAGGAAAGATAGTATAAAATTTGAAAAGGCAATAAAAGATAGTTTGAAAAAGATTGCTGAGGATAGCTTGAATAATGGGGGGTGAGTATGGGTCTAGTGCTTCCGAAAGATTACCCGAAAGAGGTAAAAGATACTATTGGTAAAATTATTGAAGAGAGCAAAAGCGGTAAATTTGGGAGTATTGAGGGCTTTCAGGTTTGGCAAAATGAAAATGGGTCATATCTGATAGAAACCGAATATATATTAAACGGCAAGCGTACTACACAAAATGAATATGTTTTTATAAAGAAAAAAGGCTGTTGAATTTGCTATATTTGGGCTATGAGCAAGGAAGAGGAATACTATTTGGTAAATGGACCTTGGGCTGGGTTTATGACGGGCGGTCCGGTGGGCGAGGCTTGGGCAGAGCAACAAAAAGCGAAGCCTGTGGCTGTGGCTGACAAAACTGCGGTTCATTTAGACACGCCTGCGAAAAAACACTTTCCAACCGAAGAAATGGACAGGCAGCTACGGACATTCCCCATAAACAATAAGTGGCATTTCTTAAACAAGAGCAACAAAGGAATAAGGGCAGAAATTTTGAGAAAGGTGAAAGAGGGGAATGTCAAGGCAAGCCCAGTAGATATGGACGAAATAGAGGATTCTGGTATTTTATACCCACCAGAGGAAGATGTATTTTTAAGAGATTTTAGACTTGATAATTTCAAGCGGAAGTTATACAAGAATAATCCGGACTGGGAAGCGGAAGAAAAGGAATGGAAGCGTAGGAAACTAGAGGGTGGTTTTGAGTAAAACTAGCAACAGCCACGCTCATCGCAGTATTCGTCATCCACGCATAAAATAGGGTGTCTGCCTTTGGCTTCGCATTTGCGTCTGCGTTCATCAACAACCTGGTAGCATTCTTCTTTTGATTTGAAAGCTGGTCTAGGCTGATGAATAAATGTTTCGTTTTGCTTTCCGTTGCTCATAAGAACACACAAGCAAATAACTAAACCAAGCACGGAAGCTATTATCGCTATGGCTTTGCCCGAAAGTGTAGCCACAGAGCCAGCTACCTCTAAGGCTATCCAAGCAAGCAAATTTAATAGTTTGTCCATACCATTAAATATACATTTTTTTCGGGGGTGTGGGGCTAGAGCTTGCGGGGTAGGCTCGTTTATTTGACATTCTTGAAATTTTTTACTATATTATGGGTAGAGGCATCGGTATTTGTAGCCACGTCTGCGGAATTGGACTGCAGTTGGCTTACAAGTGCCGATGCTTTCTTTTTATTTGCGTATCTCAGTAATCCACTATTCTGCCAATTTGAAATAATCTCCAATAGCCGATTTTTCGGATATATGCTTCGTATTGAGTTTATTTCAATGACATTCGTTTTTTCGCTTTGCTTGCGGTTCGTTTCTATAGCTACGATAAAATATGTCCCTTTGCTTTGCAGCTCAGTTAAAACAACCTTGCTTCCTTTTATCGTTTTGCTGTCAAAAACCATAACAGGGTTGTTTATTGCGTTTGGCAAGTCTTTTATTTCCAATAACTCAAATGGGTGCGAGTTTTTATATCTTGGGTCTGATTTTTTGGCTATAACGATTGCGGCTACTTCAATAGGCAAGTCCGGTATTCCCGCTTCCCGCAATATTTCACTAGGGTAGCCCAAGCTGTAAATATGACCTTGCGGCAGGGTTCCTTCTATCTGCATCTGCAATTCGCTATTGAAGCGGTTATTTGTTTCCTCTAAATCCATTTGTGGCAAAGGTAGAAAAAAAAGGGCGAAAATGCGATTTTTAGCTATGTTCCTGCCACTTTCTCCGCTCGGTTGCTCTTAACCCTTATGCAGGGGTCTAATCGCTTTAAAACGCATTTTCTGAAAGTATGCCTTCCGTTCTTTGCAAAATTTGCAAGTATGTAACTATATCCGCACGGGCGGGCGGGCGGATAAATAAATAAATAAATAAATAATGAATTTATAGGAATAAATTCTATTACGGATTTTTGTGTAAAAATCCTTCTTACGCAGAATGATTTTTTTTCAAAAAAATAGAACAGCTTTGCTGTGCAAAACGCACAAATTTGTCTTAAAACGTCAAGAAAAGCCAGCGAAGCCGACATTTTCGGGCTTTATCCCCCTTGTTCCTGCCAAAAAGTGCGAAAATTTGCTCTTTATCTTTGACAATTCAAAACGAGCCTGAACTAGAAGCTCTCGCGATGCGTTTTGTTTTTTAAATTTTTGTATCTTACTTTTATGAACCAAAAGAGGATTTTTAGTTGAGGTTCGTGCCTCGTTTTCCGCTCGGAATAAAAATCAGGGAAGAGTCTTTTTGTAAATTCAAAAAATTTAGTAAGTTTTTTAGATGTGCGATAGTTATCGGCTTTGTTTCGTTTTACCTATTAAACTACACAGAATTTGCACAAAAAAACACTAAAAAAATGGTATTTCCTCGGGGGGTTGAATGAGGGAAATATCTGCGAAGGAGATTAAGTTTGTAGAGTGCTTTTTGGAAACCGGTGGCGATATGAGCAGGGCGGCAGTTCTCGCTGGGTATAGCGAAAAGAATGCGTCAAGCGCGGGCAATAGGATTTACAAGCGGGAGAGGGTGCAAGCGAAGCTGGCAGAGCTACGCGAGCAAATGGAGAAGTCAGCCGAATATAATCGCAATAAAATGTTTGAGGAATTGGAACGGATTAAAAAAGAAGCGAGGGCAGGAGACTATCCAAACTACGCCGCGATGCTCAAAGCGATTGAAATGCAGTGCAAGATGCTGGGTTATTTTGAACCGGAAGTGCAGCAGGTGAGCAACTACGATGTGTCAATTAAGGTTCTGAACGCCACCCCTGCCCCCCCAGTGCCCCCTGTTGCCGAGGGGGGTATATGACCGGATTCTCAGGATTTGCGAAGGGTATCACCCCTGCTGAAACCAATTCTCTGATTGGTGAACCCGTGTTCTCTTTGGACGATTTAAAGAACGGATTTAAGCAGTCGGTTTGGGAAAATATGGACAAAGTTTTAAAACTGAAACAGGTTCCAAAAATCGTAAAAGACAACTACACGAGAGCTAAAATTCCTTTTATTCCAAAGGACATTAAAATAATGCCTATGCCTAAAACAGAAAATTTAGAGAAAGAGTATTTGGAAGAACTTAACAAAAAAAAGATTATGTTTTAGGAGTTTGCTTTATGCTATTTTCTTCTTCTTTTGCAACCCAAGAATACTTATTTAACTTAGGAAAGAAAATTTTTAAGGTGTCCCAAACGCTATCCAAAAAAATAGCAATACAAAAGGCAATTACCAATAAGCCGCCTAAAAATCCCAATACCAAGTTCATAGATTCCATACCAACAATATACATTTTTTTAGGAGAAAGCGTTAATGAATTTTGAGGAAAAAGACAAAGAGCGTGAGAAGGTGGAAGCTATCCGCCAGTTCGTCAAGGACAACGGCAGCTATTTCAGCATTGACAAAGAGGATTTCAAGCGCGGAAAGACTTATGCGAGCGGTAGCGGCTGGCAAGCTGATTTGGGCAGGAGCTGGGGCGAAGGCAGGGCAAACATTCACTTGGACATAGTGTCGCCAATCTGCGACAGCACGGTGAACTCATTCACTCGCAACCCGTTTGCATTCAGCGATGTTGATTCAGAACTGCAGGGCAAGATAAACAAGGTTCTTGCGGAGTGCCTGCGCGAGGCTTGCCAAGAAGGACTGAGTTTTATTTACCTCTACCACGAGGATAGCGGCGAACTGAAGGTTAAGCGACTGAGCAACCTGCACGTGATGTACACGGAAACGGAGTGCCTTGTGATAGACAAGAAAAAGACCGAGAGCTATGGCGGCACCGGCTCGCTCTGGAACAATATTGACGGGCTTGCGCTTGCGACAAACGAGATACCTGTTTTGACTCATTTCATTTTCAAAGACGGCGTGGTTGAGATAACAAAGATAGAGGACGAAAGCATCGTTGCTTCAACTTCCATTCCCTTGCCGAGCCTTCCGATAATACCAGTACGGGGAAGGCAGGTTTTTCTGAGCGATAACCAAGTTCATTGGCGTGGCTACCATTTTATGCTTCGCCACCTGTGCAGTGCGTTCTCTGCAAACCTTTCTGTTACAGCCGAGAGAATGATTTGCCGCGACCCTGTTTTTTTGCCCGAAGAAAGCCTAGGCGACAACGAGTATTCAAAGCAGTGGGAAGAAAACGCACCACGCAATTATTACATTTACAAAAGTCTTACGGACAATGCAGATGTTGCGAGTGCCAGAATCAAACTTGACCCACCAATTGTGAATCCACAGGTGAACGATATTTCCAAACTGGAAACATCTCGCGCCAGCATTCTTGAACTTGTTGACCGGACCACAGGCAGCAACTATGCGAGCGAGAATAAAGGGAACGAGACCGCCACCGCTGTATTGCTTCGCAACCAGAACAAAGAGGATGCGCTTTCGCAAATGCTTATGAACCTCGGCGACTCAGCCAAGCAGGTCGCAAGCCTTTTGGAAGGCTATTTGGCAGTGTTTAGAATAAGCAAGAAAATTTCCGTTGTTGACAATGTGACGCAAGGAATAAAAAATTCCAATGCGATTCAGCTTCTTTTGAGCGTCAAAGATTTGCCTATTCGGATGCAACTTGCGATTTTGCAAACTTATGATGCACCACCTACCATTCTTGAAGCGGTTGCCCAAGAACTTGAGCAGCAAAACGACCCCGCACGTCTAGCGCTGGAGCAAGAGAACGGCGAACTGAAATCAACCATACAGGCAATGAGGAACGAGAACAAAATGGCAGAAGCCACTCATGCTGCCGCGGTTGTGTCTGCGGAACAGCAATATGCAACACGCATGGCGCAGATAGAGTCCTCTGAAAGAATCAAAGTTTTGGAGCTTGAAAATGACAGGGCGAAACTCATTTTGGAAAAAGAGGAACTTGAACTGAAGCTCAAACAGATGAACATAGACAAGGACATAGACTTGTTCAAGATTGATCAGAAGGAAAGATTGGAGACGGCAAAAATCAACAACGGAGGAATATAGCCATGGAACCAAGCACAGAGACACAGCAGGCAGCAAGCCAAGCAACACCGCCAGCGGCAGCAGTGCCACCAGCCGCAACAGAAGCACCCCAACCGGAAGCGGCACCGGCGAGCCCGTTCCAAGCTCAGATAGAGCAGGCACAGAAAGAATGGGCAGATGCGAACAAGCCGCCAGCGGCAGAACCACCGCCAACGACTGCGACAGATTCGGCCTCGGACAAAAAAGAAGCTGAGAAAAAACAGAAAAAAAATCCGTTGGATTTAAAAGACAACGCTCTAAAAAAAGCCAAAGGCGAAATACTGCAACTGCAAGAAAAATTAAAAAGTACTGAAGAAAAGTACACACAATTCATAGCAAACAAAGACGAAGCTAATGCAATGAAAGAACTGGGCAAGTATGAGGCACTCAAAGAGGAATATTCAGCATCAGTTGCTAGAGAAGAAAAGGAGAATTTTTTCCAAGAGGTGGAGACAACCGGTCATGTGCAAAATATGGAGTCATTCAGGGAACAAGCGGAATACTACATTCCTATCCTTGCCACCAATCCTGCCATAGAGCAGCTTTTTCAGCAGACAAAATATCCATACGCCACAATGGAACTCCTTTTCAATACAATGGCAGACAAGGGCTGGAGCGCGGAGAACCTTGCGAAACAGCCATTGCCCACGCTCAGAATGTGGCTGGGAGCGGTTGGCAAGGAAGCCGAAGCCATTATGGACAAAACGAAAACTCCGCCAGCTGCGCCAGCTGCCACTGCCGCACCGCCAGTTGCGCAACCCCCCGTGCCCCCCTCTGTTGTCGCGACAACGAGCAACGACACGAATAGCGAGCCTCTTCTCAAAACGGAAAATGCGAGCATGGAAGATGTGATAAAACATATTCGCAAATACGGAGGCAAGGGAATAAATTAAATTTTCATTTACCCTTGCCGACCTGCATTTTTTTTAGTATATTTATACTAATGGGCCTCGGGGGGCACAGCGAAAGCAAATACTCCGACTCCTGGTAGCAATGCCTTGTAAGTGGCCCGCAGAGAGCCGTGTCTCTGCAAACCGCCTCGGGGGGCGGGATACAAAAGCAAGATGCCAAATACTCCGACTCCTGGATATGCTAATATCCTTGTAATCAACCAAACAATTTTATGCGCGAGAGCGCAGGAGAATACCCTTATGTCAAAGGGAACAACAGGCACGGGAAACGTGCTATCAAAGCCGGTGGTCACTATATGTGCCGCCAAGATGAACGAGGAAATGGGAGAAGTCAGCAGCGTTGCCAAAGAACTGCGCCCAGAGACAAAGGAGAAAGGCTCAAACATAGAAGTCTATGTACGCAAGCCCTCCCAGGTGTATTCTGGCATGTCCGGGCTGCCAAAAGACTCAAACGGCAAAAGCATACTGCCTTCAAATCCAGAGCAAAAAGTGAACGTGGTGCTTGATACCTCTTTCGCTTACGACTCGCTCAGCGTGAGGGATTTGTCCAACGATGTGCTGAAGCGCGAGGAACAAATACTCGCACCTATGCGAACGGCCATACAGTATGATATCAAATCAAAGTTCTACTACGGGCTTCTGTCTGCTGGAGACAAAGCAATAGCAGCAGAGACACCGGGGAAGCTCACGTGGGGCGATTTGGCGAAAGCACTCGCGGCCGTAAGGCATAGCGGCGTTGGCGGCAAGATGAACATTCTGATTCCAGAAAACGGATTCGCGGCACTTATGGGCACCACTCAAAATGCATTCCTGCCGAGCGCGAATGAGGAAATGTTCAAAAACAGGCTCGGCAGCTTTGGCGGCGCGGATGTGTGGAGAACGGTTGTGGACGGCACAATCCCAGGCGGAAGCGGGAATTTCACAGTTCACGCCACAGACCCGTGGGGACATATACCAGGCACAGGCGAAGGCCTTGGCTCGCAGAGCTACATTCGGACAACAACCACTAACGGGGTAGTGCAGAAAGGCACTTTGTTCCAAATAAACGGAGTGCAGGCAAAAAATATCTATGGCAAAACAGACGGCAGACTGAGCACATTCGCCTGCTTGTACGACATAGACCTAGCCACAGGCAAACCGGTTGACCCATTGCTGAACCGGCCGCAAATACCCGCTGGTGCAATCCCGATAGGCAGGGCGCTCGGCATCGGGTTCCTGAGCACTCCGGTGGCCGCAGGCAATACTCTGACCAGAGTCAACGCCACCAACTCACCGTTGAACAGCGTGCTAGTTTATTCCGAAAAGGCGTTTGCATTCGCATCAGCTACACCGGCGCGTAGGTACGTGAACGAGGAAGAGAATACCGCTCATGAGGGTGGTATCAACATTCGTTTGGGCATAGACGGCAGCAACGATGAAGGGCTGACCTCCTTCAGAATGGATGTTTTAACCGGAAGCAACGGGGTTTGGTCGCCCGGTTGCTGCGCAATTCTATACTAGGAGGTATTATGCCAGTAAGACTGAACGGAGAAATAGTCTGGAATAGCAGCAAAGCCGCGAAAACCCAGAAAGCTGCTTTGGAAGATGAAATTCAGATAGAGCAAGCCCCACTGGAGCAAACCACACCCCCATCTACTCAGGAGGACAATGCTGTACTCTGAGGTTCTCCTTGAAGCCGTGAAATCCGCATCGCTCGTTGAGGACGATGTGGATTCATTGAGTGACAAGGAGAAAAAACTCTATTCGGGCTATCTGCGCAATGCGATAGCCCGATTCAACAACGATCCGCAAGTGAGCATCGGGACGGAGAAAGTCATAGTGTCCGAGTGGTACGATGACGGACTGAGCCCGTTTGCGAGGCTTGTGCGCGGAGATTCAAACAACCTTGAAATTTTCGTGGAAGGACCAGGCGGCAATACCAGCGTTTCCAAAATCAAATGGAGTGGCGTGGACGGGCGCTCAATGCAGGAACTTCCGCAAAGGCTCATAAGCGCAATGGTGCGGGGCATATCCCAGCACGTGAATTCCTACAGGATAGTGAGCGAAAGAAATTTCTTTGAACCGGATAGGCCTGCAAATGCGATATGCTATTCCGTTGAGGAAAACCAAGGGATAGTGCGTGTTTGGCAGACTGCCGACTTGCTTCTCATATTTGACCGTGCTATACTATATCCGTGGGAACAAAGACCGGGCGAATCAATAAACGCTATAACCGGCGAATATGACCCGTTGGAAGTGCAGATTATGATTCCAACCTCGCATATACCATACCTTATAAACCTTGTCGCGCTTGAGCTGGCCAACGGGATAAAAATTGAGCCCCAGCTTGTTGCCCAGTTGAAAGACCAGCTCGCATCACAGGAAAGGGAGCTGATGCGCAACAACGTCAGGGACCGTGTCAAGATAGCTCCCCCAAATAGGGATTGCGCCGCGAACTTCTGGCTAGGGAGGGGTTTATGAGCACCAAAACAGCCATTGACCTTGCAACACTGGGCGCGCCGGACAACGACAGCGAAGGCGTTGATTGCTACATTTCAGAGAAAGGTATACAGGCAGCTCCTGAAGCGATAAGGGAATTGGAAGGGAGTAGTGGCATAGGCAAATATCAAGCCACGATGTATATGGATGGCGTCACTTACTACATATTCGAAAGAAAAATATTCAATGAAAAAATGGAAATAGTGAAGGCAAGGTATAGTTATTTTGATGAAAGAGATTTTAGCTTTATCACGTTTGGTAGCCGAGAAGAAATACCGACTGATGATTATTTTGAATACAAGTTAAAGAATGAACAAATAGACCGCAAACGGCCTATAAAGACAATAAGCTATATGACCATAACAAATGCTGAATTGCAATTTTTTAATATAAAAGATATGAACACCTTAGACTTTAAAGTGTCCAATAATATAGTGGCTTTGTTCAATTGCAATATTTTAGCATTCTTAAGAGCCGATAACAACGACCTACATTTCATAAAAAATCCAATTTTTTCCACCAAAACACCTAACGATATTACGGACAAATTCCCAATGGGCATTCTTTCGCTCAGAAGCTGGTCGCCCGTGTGGCTAAGAGATCATTACAATGCGGAACTGGGCGATAGAGTTGTGGATCTGAGAGATAAATACAAACCACCAGATTTCGCGGTACTGCTTTCAGAGGAATCCGTATTCATTTACGATAAAAACACAAAAAAAGTATTGGCATTAAGGCAGATAAGGCGAAGGATGAAATCGGATAATGAGTATTATCCAGAGCAAGTTTATATAAACCAATCTGGTTCATTTACAATAGATGAAAATATGGATTGGAAGGTAATACGAGAGAGTTTTGGAAACTTTACCCCATACGTCTATCTTGAGTATGTCAATCATTTGTATTTATTTGATTCAAACATAGCTTCAAGCGAACAAATAACCGGTGGCGACAACATCTATGGGGTGGAGTGGACTAGCGAGCAAATGGAGAACGAGGCAGTGATAGCTTCTCAAATAAAATTTGTGACGCCAAGTAGCGCAAGCACCCCCTCAAGAGTAGAGTTTTTTAAACCGTTGCCAGTAATGCATAAAATTCATGTACCTACCGATTATTATCATAAAATTCCGTTTTGCCAGAGTTTACCTATTCCAAGCAACCCTAGAGCAAAATATTGCGAGTTATACGATGCTAGGAGAATATGGGGGCATGAAATAAGAGGATTTTGGATAGAGTCAACGGCTAATTTTTCCTTTACACGTTTTGAGACAAATGACACAATAGAAGATGTTAAAAGAAAAATAAAAGAAGTACTTGAAAGGGACAACATAAACACGCCCGACAATTGGGAGAAAATACATAGGGATGGTACCTTCAGTAGCACGCAGGAAGAGGTTAATCAAAGCTTTTTGATTGCCCTAGGAACCTATGTGTATGAATTTGATTTTGAAGCTGTGCTCAAAGGCATATCTTTGTCGTACCACACACAAGATTATCTCTGGGGCCAACGCTCTCGCTCATTCAGCCTTGGAACGAAACTATTTACTAACGTCAACCCCTACACTCAGAACAACAAAACAGAGGAAATAGAAATATCAAAATGGCGTGAGCAAGATATAGTAGGCAATGACCAAAGAAAGCTCCGCAGAACAGTCATTGATGACATGAAAAAAGCCGAGCTTGCTACCCAAACGCTTTCTCTAAAAGATAGCCAAGGAAATCTGAGAATACTATCGCTTCCCAATCAAGAAACTCAGGAAGTGACCGTTGAATACAAAAACGCTGTGTATTACACAGACGTAGGTTCTTTCAACATAACTCCCGCGAATAATCAATACGAGGTTCCGAGCAATATATCCGACAAGATAATAGGGCTGTGGGGAGAAGATAGGGATATTCTATTCATATCCAGCAAATCAATAGAGCGATTCAACATAGCGGACTCTTTCGATGTTCCCCTCACATTCGTGCGGCTGGAAAAAACATACGACCTGCTAATAGATTGGAGCGGAATCAACAAGCGGCTTGACATCCTGACCAAAGAAAAGGGGACAATATACCTGAACGGAGAAAAAAGGATAAAAGCAATATTCAATGAGAGCTCGCGCATAGCTCCAGACACGGTTTGGAAAGCAACCGACCTCAGGATAATTGAAAACAATGCCAACCTCTATGTTATAGATTCGCAGAACCGTGCCTTCAAACAGGCTCTTAGTTCCCCAGTATTCTCGCTGACAAGAGGTGGCACCACAGGAAACACTCCTCTGCTTGCTTCCAATACTTTAGGCATATTCTTTTGCGATTGGGAATCCGACGAAAGATTCAGCGTTGAATGGACATACAGGAACGAGAGAAATATACTGCTTGGCGAGATAACCATACGCATGGCGCAATTCAATTCGGCTATGGCCATGGAAAAGAGAACGATAGAATTATACAAAGATGGTAATCTCATTCGCTCAAGATATACATCAAATGCAACAGTGAATTTTTACAAATTCGGGCGGGGGCTTTCCAGCAAGTTTAAAATAAATTTGGAAGGCTACCTGAAGGAAGTGGTACTTACAGACACGGAGGGTTGGCAGAAATGAACGATACGAGAAAACCAGGGCTGGGCATAAAGGGAGCGCAAACGTTGCCCGCCAGCAAAATAGACAGCAGCAACATAGAGGAAGCTGTGCAAAAACTCTGCGATCTATTGGGAGCGGCAAAGCTAGGCAAGGAATCGGACACAGCAGTGTATGTGTGCGGCGTGCGGCTGAGGAATGTGGACAAAGAATTGAGCGATTTGGAGAATAGGATAAAAAAGTTAGAGAATCCAACCGGAGGACAAGAAAATGACTAATTACAAAGAGATAATACAGTTGCCAACATCAACTGAAAATGACTTTACAGAGAATTCTGTTTTGCCTTTGCAGCACGAATCAGGAACCCAGTCATCGAGGAAAATCAAACTGAAAAACTTCGCGGAGCTTATAGGCAGGCTGCTGGAATTTCTTCCAAACAAAACAAGCAACAAAACTAAAAGCATAGGAGTCCAGAACGATGCAATGATTGCGGTCATAGGGTCGTCTAGTCTGGATATGTCTGAGAGTGCTAGTATTAAAATGTCCGGAGACTCAGTTATTGACTTAGGTTCAGGAGTGAATTTGCGTTCAAAAGGAGCTGGGGCGATTAGCGGACTGCAAGGAACAATAAAGGATGCCAGCAGCTTATCCGTCTTTTGCCGTGTCTATAAAGTAAAAGGATATTTTGAGGCAGAAGCAAAAGATTCAGACATATACAATAGTTTTTCGCTAGGCGATGTTTTCTATTTCATTGCGGATCCTGCCTCGGTTGGCTCCGCAACCCTTAGCTATCACAAAGCTTCTGGCGAGGAAGAATTATTGTTCATAGACCAAAACACGTCAATAACATTGATTCTAGTAGAAAAAAGAAATACACAATTGCGCTTTCAAAAAATATCCGACACTAGCTTAGAAAAGAAAATTATTAATACCTTGCTGGAACATGTAAACAATGAGGTTATACACATAACCCAAGAGGAGCGCGAGAGTTGGAAAAACAAGGCAGACCAGAGTGCTTTGGCTGATGAGGTTAAGGCTAGGGAAGAGGCTGATGCTGAATTGCAAGAGGAAGTAAAAGCATTGCAGCCTACGGGCACTAATAAACAAACAATGCTGGGAGACGGAACGCCTACGCCTTTAAGCGCAAAAAGAGATGCTGCTAGTTCTTTGTTTGCCAATAGTTCTGTTCAAGACAGAAACCCTTTCTATATATATTGCGAAGATGAAGAAGGCAGAAGCAACAGAATAAGATATGGAAAGTTTTTGTCGTTAATTGCTAGAGACTTAGTGATTGAGGGGCTTGTTCCTAGACCTCCAGATGTTACTGAAATAAATTCTGTGAGCCTTTCAATAACCGAGCCAGAGAATGGAACGGAGCTGAATAATGAGGCCAGAATAAACGATAATGACCCTAATTATTCTGTCAGCTCAATTAGTTGGGATCCTTTTGGCATTGCAAACGGAACACAAACATACACAGCCTCTGTTTCGCTAATGGCCAATACCATAGGAGAAATCTTTGAGTTCGCAGAAGAGGTAGAGGTTTTTGTCAATGGCGCAAGCCCCACGAGTATAGTAAGAGACCATAGCCGCAATTTGGATATAACCGTGGAGTTCCCGCGGACAATGACCGCCCTGCCTGTGCCAAGCCTTTCAATACCCGAACCTGCTTTTGGTGCGGCTAGACTTACTGAGGCGGTTCAGGAAGATGGTGGAAATGCCAATTATTCAAACTCAATAGAATGGACACCATCAGGAGCAACATTCCCTGCTGGGGAATCAAGGGGAGAGTTCTCTTTAATCGCAGAACCTGAACACAGATGGAACGAGGCACAAGCGTTGTTGAATAGCATTGCGCAGGAGAATGTTCAGTTAAGCCCAGACGGAAGGAGGCTGAATTTCAGTAAAACGGTAAGTCTGAGCGCGCCACCACCACCTCCACCACCGAGCTTGCAGTACAATATAACTTTTCAGACTTTTTTTGGGAAAGGTGCGTACCAGTTCATTCCTCCTCCCGCATTTTATAACGTTCTAAGTGATGGTAGAGTAGCGCTTCAAACCAACCCAATTGCATGGCATTCCGGGAGAGGGAGATATTATGGCTTTATAGGGTGGAGCTTAGTCAGCGGTTCATGGCAGCTCACTAATACTCTAACTGAAAATCCGACATCTGCACGCATACTATCAAATGTTACGATTGGGGTGCATTACGGAGAATAACCATATTAGCTTTAACCCAAAGGAGAACAATATATGCTACCACTAATTTTAGGAGCTGCCGCACTTGCTGGAGGAGCGGCCTCAGCATATTCAAACAGCAAGAAAAACGATGCAACACAGAACGCCTACGGGAAAGTAGGTAGCGTTGCGCAGGCTGGGCACGACCGAGAAATGGGTATAGCCGGAGACTACGACTGGCGAGACCGCATGAGCGCGGCAAACGACTTGCGGCAGGATGCAAACGCCTACGAAATCAATCAGGCAATACAGGGCGGTCTATCCGCTTATGGCGGTAGCCCGCTTTCAGGAAGCGCAAAGAATGCCGTCTATGACCGACTTCAACAGCAGGCTAGGGGCAACTACCAAACTTCGCTCGCAAACGCAAACAGCATGCTAGGCGCGGATATGCAGGCAAGGCTAGGTATAGAAGGCAACCTAACGCAAAATCTAATGGATGTGCAAAAAGCCAAGGCTAACGCGGCGGCAGCAGAAAAATCGGGCTTTGACTCGTTCCTGGACGGAGCAGGCAAAACTTTGAGTGTAGCATCCAAAATAAAAGGCATGGGATAGGAGTTATTTATGGAAATGGACCCGCTTGGCGCAATAAGACTCAGAGAGGAAAGAAGCAACAATGCTTTTGCTGCTTTCAGGCAAGGCTTGGATGACCTTGGGAATTTGGACACCTATCTAAAGGATAGGAATTTGACTGTGGGCGATGAACGCCCGGGCGTGTTCGGCGGCAGCTGGTGGGAGACGTGGAAAACGCCGAAGCCAGCAGACGGAACTGCATCAGCAGAGGGGGCTACCCCAGCAGTCAAAGGATTTGCAGCATTTCTCCCACCTAAACAGCCAGAGCTTGCAGACATACACCGGTTTGCAAAAATACGCGGTCTTAACCACGACCAGGCGACTATAGACGAAAAGACTAGCAGACCGGAGAGACAATGGCAGCATGAGCTGGAAGAGAAAAAAGTTCAAAACGATGAAGCTCTAAGGCAACTGGGTTACCTGCAAAAAGACATTGACAATGCTAGGGCATACTATGACGATGCACTTACCAATGAAAGAACCGAGCAAGGCAGGATAAACTCAATAAGGGAAAAGATGCAAGCATTTACAAATCTTGGGCTTTCAATCCCTGAAGATTTAAACAGGGAACTAGCACTAGCCCAAGAAAGAACGACTAACTATGCAACCCTTCGCAAAGCAGCACATGACTATCTTAGCGGCAAGAAAGGGCAAGGAAATATACCGAGCAAGTTCCTTGGCATCGGCGACCAACAAGATAAACCCCCAGCCGAGGAAGGACAGCAGGTAGAAGCACCAGCGGTAACCACTGTTTCACAAGGCAAAACAGCTAGAGATTTTTCCCCAGAGATAAAGAAATTTGCCAAGGGTCATTTAAATGAAAATGTAACTGACTTTGACGTATTCTTAGACAGCTTGGGGATTGACGAAACACAGCGCCAAAAGGCAAGAGATATGTACTCAAAAGAAGTAGTTTTTAACCAAAGGGAAGCAGAAAGAAAGCATAGAGAATATATGCAAGAATTAGAGAGAAGAAAAGCAGCAGGCGAATTAAAGCAAAAAGAAGCAGAAATGCAAGGAGAAATAGCATTGAATAAAAATATCCAAATAGGTATAAATAATTTCCTTCAAAATCCTAGCTACATAAATTTCAAACTGATAGAAAAAAAGCTTGACCAATTTGAAGCGGAAGGAGGTGATTTATCAAAAGTACCTTACCTAGGTCCTTTACTAGAATTTATTAGGAGCACAAACGAAGCGAATTTCAACAGCAACAAGACGTTGTATATAAACCACGCCAAAGATAAACTCAACGTTATTAATGCGAAGTTGAAAGTTCTATCTCCACCTAAAAACCTACCAAAGGGGGATATATGAGAATTTTCAAAAAAGACGGGAAGCCGGATATAGAAGTTCGAGATGATGGCACTTTTTGGCAAGGCGGTAAAGAAATAGAACCTTTAACTAACGAGCAACTGCAATCTAACGGCTGGCAGGAGCATATACCAGAGCCGCAAATAGAAACGTTTTCTGAACCACCTTCTGAGAGTTCCACGGCTGGCACGCTTATTAGTGGGCTTGATGCCATAACACCCAACAGGGCGGCAATGGCGCAGGCTGGCAAAAGTGCGTGGGAGCAATATGCACCGAATTCTCAAGCGGCGCAGACATTTGGAGAAGTCGCAGGCGGTATGGGCGGACTTGGAGTGGATTTGGCAAGCATGATATATAGCCCAGTTCGGGCAGCAGGTAGCTTGGGAATGCCATTGGCCAAAAAAGGATTCGAAGCATTCCTAAAGTCCAAGCCGATAGAAGCCGCCAAAAATATAGCGGGTAAATTAAACCCAAGCGTGTCTTTGCCACCTATAGACAAGAGTATTAGCGGATTCAAAGCGTTTTTGCAGGCAGGACTGCCAAAAGCAGGAAACATTCCTGCTGATAAATCTATGCCTATGTTAGGATTTAAAAATTTTCTGACAAACACCGGCGATGCTGCTATATTCAACAACGCAGAACGCTTGGCAAAAGGTGAAGATGTGCAACTAGGGACATCAGAGCTTGCTGGCGGGCTGCTTGGCGGAGCGGTAGGAACGGCTGGGGAAAAAAAGGCTGTGAATGATATTATGAGGGCTAGAAATGCGGCATCGAAGAGCGCGGAGAGCCTTAACTTCGCAGAAAGGACAACAGGCAAAAAAGGACTGAGAGCGGTGGAGCAAGTCATAGACGAAAATGTGGCAAAGCACGGCACGTTTGAAAATGCGGTGACCAATATCCGCAATGATCTTGATGGTCTGCACAAAGAAATGAAAAATTTTCTAGATGGGTCCGGTGCCAAGGAAATTCCGTATTCCTCAAATGACCTTCTAAGCAAGATAGACAATTACGTGCTGGAAAAAACCTCATTCCTAGGCAACAAAAACGCAAGGGAATATGCTAATGCGGCAAACGAGGCATTTAACGAATCGCTAAGAGAAATATGGGTGGAAAGAATGATGCCGCTAAAACTGGGCAACAGAAGATTTCTATCAGATCAGGCGGCAGCTCTGACACCAGAGCAACTGCGCAAGGAAGTCTCAAACCTTACTTTGGAAGAGCTTAACTGGATGAAAGTAAGTATGCAGGATAGATCTTCGCATTGGCAAAGGAGTCTAGGTTCAATGGCAAGAGAGGGAACGGAATCGTTGGCCAACAAAGAAGCTTCCTCAGCTATAAACAATATGCTTGACGGAATATCCACTATGGCAGACGATGCTGTGGGTGAATGGGCAGAGAAAAATGCAAAAACATTGCTGCCTAGTGAGGCGGCCAAATTCCGTGAAATAAACAAAGCCCGAAGCAATGCTATTGGCAATCTGAAAATAATGGAGCACGCAGACAGAGTGCTGGCAAGAAGGAATGATTTTGTCTCTGGAATATCAAACGCTATAATAGACGCTAATTCGCAAAACAGGACACTTACAACGCCTTTCGCACGCTTTTTAGCAACCAAAGGAGAGCAACAATATAGGGAGAACAAGCAATGAGCAACCTGTTTCAGGAAGAGGAAGCTATACCACGTGGCTTTGCAGCATTTTTGGCACAGGACAAAACAGCAACACCGCCAAGCGATGCTATGGCTTTAGGCAGAGTTTTACCTAAGATAATAGGTAAAACAAAGCCTGCTTATCCTCCACCCGAACTTTTTGAAATGCCTAAATATAGCGAAATAGTGAAACCGACTTTATTTGGTGCATTAAAGTATATGGCACAAGAAAAAGCCAAGGAAGCTGTACAAAATACAGAAAAGGCAATGAATGATTTGGAATATATGAATCCTATTCCTTATGATGATTTGATTAATGAAGCGGTATCAAACCATCTTAGAAAATTTGGGAGATAGTTTTTCCGAGGATAAAAATGTCAGTTAATATAAGAAGAAACGCAAGCCAGATAGCTCCACCAATAAACCGAGCTATTGTGAAAAAAAGTTCCTTTGAGAATTTTTCCATTCTATCCTCTTTTTGTTCCTCTTCCATACCCAATAATATAGGAAATTATTTATGAACATAGACAAGAAAATAACACAGAAAGTAGAACTAACGATGACAGCCAAGCAGCTAGAAGTGCAGGCAAGCACAGCTGATATAACCCTATTCTCCGCAGGCAGAGGATGCGGAAAAACGGCAATGATGGCAATGATATCTATACTCAATATGATGAAAAACAAAAGGGTGCTAGTAATAGGGCCAATCTACCAGCAACTCAAGGATAGCAATTTCACACAGGTGAAAAAATTTCTGCAAAAGGTGAAAATACGATACAGAAGCAACCAAACCGAACTCAGATTCTACTCAGGCAGCCACGGGGAGATAATCCACGTCAGCGGAGAGGAACCAGAGAGCATTCGTTCTTACACATCAATAGACATTCTTATATTTGACGAAGCGGCGTCTCTTAGTGAGGACTGCTGGAAACTAGCAATACCAACCACTAGAGACACAACAGACGGCAAATTCAAAATATACGTGGTTGGAACTCCGCCATCAGACGAAACCCATTGGGTGGCAAAACTGGCAAAAAGAGAAGATGTGAAAATTATATTTGGCTCTTACAAAGACAACCCATTTAATGGAGAACAATGGGTTAAGATGCTGGAAAAGGAATACGAAGTTTATCCCTACGATTTCAAGCGGCGCGAGCTATTCGGAGAGTTCATATTCACCAAAGGCGGAGCAAGCCTGTTTGACGATTTTCGCATAGAGCAAAGCACTGAATGTTCAGGGCAAAATGATTTTCCAATAGTCTGCGGACTTGACATAGCAGGCCCGGGCCGAGATATGACTTGCGCGGTTATAAGCAGAGGAAATTACGTGCTTGGGATATATATTCGCAAAACAAACGATGAACTAACCTTGAAACCCTTTGTAAAGGAACTTTATATGATATTCGGGTTTTCTGTTTTAAGATATGATAGTACGGGGCTTGGAACTATGCTTGTATTTGATGAACTGCCGTCTAATGTTTTAATAATACCTGTAAATTTTTCAAACGCTGGTGGAGAAAGGTTCAACAATATGCGAACAGCGATGTATTTCCATCTAAGGAGAAAGAATGGTATTTTTATGCACCCAGATGTATATGCGGAACATGGTGAAGCCTTAAAGTCAGAGCTTAAAGCAACTACTATAGAAGATAAGGAAAAGAAGAAATTAGGCGTATCCCAAAAGGATGATATAAAAAAGAAACTAGGAAGGTCACCGGACAGGGCTGATGCTTTAGTATTATCTGAGAGCCATATTGAAGTAAAACGCTCAAAGCCGCACATAGCGCCTAGAGTTTTTGGAGGGAGATAAAGATATGGAATCACTGCTACAGAACCCGCTAGAACAACTAGGCATTCCAAGTGTCGTTGCTGGCTTGCTCTACTTAATTGTAACTCGCGAGGCTTTTCACAGAAAAGAAAAAAGAGATGCTCAGGTAAATTCTCTAAGTCAAGAAAATAAAGAGACTAAGGAAATGCTGCAAAAGCATTTGGAGCATCATCGCGAATATGAAAAAGATCTGTATGAAAAAGTGAATACAGCACTAGCCATATTGCATGAGTTGCAGGGATATATTAGGGGCAAAGATGATAAAGGTAAATGATTTTTTTGGTTCGAATATAATAACAGAATTTGCTGGCGTGGATTTGTACCGGCTTACCAATCCGGTGTATGCGGAAGTTCTTACCAACGAGGGCAAGCTATGCTACACTATGGATGTCGGCTTTCCTACTAATATGCGTAGTGGGGCGAATTGCATAAACTGGCTTATTCCAAAATTCACGGGCAACCATAAATATAACCTTGCGATATTGTGCCACGATTTTGCATACACAAGGAACAAGTTTGAAGGCAACTATCTGCCTCGCGCTGAGGCGGATGAACTGCTAAGGCAAATGGTTATTATGTCCGGTGAGCTTGGCAGGGCAAGGGCTCGCATAATGTATGAATTTGTGTTTAAATTCGGAGCCTCCGCTTATTATAGTGAAAATACAGGCGATTATGCTGGCGCAGAGGAACTAATGCACTTCCGCAGGAGTCCCCAATAATGGATATAAATGATATAATGCCACCGGATTGGAAAATTTTTGATTACTCACTCGCAAATTTTGACAAGCAACTACTTGATATATATGCCAAGGTTAAAGAGTTGTTCCCAGACTTGTGGGTTAATGTTAAAAATGGAGTACGAGTCAATAACTGGTGCGGATTGCGATCGCCTGCCTGCAATATAGGTGCGCCTAAATCAGCACATAAGACAGGTAAGGCTTTGGACCTACATTGCGCTAACCTTGCCACTCTCCGCGAATGGTGTGCTTCTTCTGAAGGCTTTGAAGCGGGAATTATGAGAGTAGAAGCAGCTGTTGCAACTCCAACTTGGGTTCATATTGATGTTATGCGGCCAAATGAGGCAAGGTGGAGCGATAGAACGAGGCCTTATGTGTTTAGTCCATAGGGTAAAAATGCGTAAATACTGTGTAGGTAGCGAATATGGGCGGAAGTTGTCAAGGTATTGAAAAATTAAGTATATTTTTGCAATGTTGCCGAAAGAATTGAGTTTAGTTTTACGAAAGTACAAAGACAAAGTTTTTGTGTACGCTTGGGAATATTTCACCAAGCGCATACACGATGAATTGGTTTATTCGGTTTTAGAAAAGTCTCCGTTTTTTTATGTGGAAATAAGGTTTAGTGTTGTTCATAGTGAATTGCCATCAGCAGATGACCGTTTGAAATTTTGGAAGGTATTTTTTGAATCTATTTCAACGCAAAAGAGGGGTTGTGACTTGTGCGGTTTTTTAAATGAAAATGAGGGAATAGGTTTTTTGTTTGTGGATTCTGTTATAGGCGTGGGTGAGAAAAATCCGGCTTGGAGCAGATTTTGCAACGAAGTGGAAGCCAAAACATTATTTGATATGCGAAAATGGAAAGGAATAATTTACGCTGAATATCCACCAAAGGAATTTTTTGCAAAACAATGAAAATTCTCGTTTTATCTTCGGTTTACCCCCGTTTTGATGCAGATACGGAAGTTCCTTGGCTCAGAATTTCTTTGCGGGAATTAAAAAAGAACAACTGCGAACCAGTGCTCCTTGCCCCCGCATACAAAGGTCTTAAAAGTCATGTCATAGATGGAATTTCCGTTTACAGGTTCAGATATGCTCTGGCAAGTTTGGAGTTTTTAACTCACGATGAAGGGGCACCATCTAAAATTTCAAGAAATCCATTTTTGCAGTTGCTCGCAATTCCATACATTATTTCCGGTTCCATTAAAGCATTGTTTTTATGTTTAAAACTAAAGCCAGAAGTTATGCACGTTCACTGGCCCTTTCCGCACGCTTTTATGGCATACTTTGCCGCATTTTTCTGCAAAATTCCAGTTGTTTTGAATTTTCACGGTGCCGAACTTTTGCTCGTGAAAAAGAAAAAATGGATTAAGCCCATATTGAAAGCATTTATAAAAAAAGCGAATTTGATTTTTGCAAACAGTTCTTTTACTGCAAAAAAAATAAAGGAAATTTACAATAGGGAAGTTGAAATTTCGCCCTATGGAACAACCTTGGGGGTGAGCAACAAGCGCGATAAATTGGCTGCCCAAAGCAAATTCAAGGTTCTTTTTGTTGGTCGCCACATTGAACGCAAGGGAATAGAATATTTGATTAAAGCGGCTGCGATGCTAGATAGCGCAAAGTTTGAAGTTCGCATAGCAGGGCAAGGGGATTTAACCGAAAAACTGGAAAAGCAAGCTGCCAAAGATGCACCTGAGCAAGTTGTGTTTTTAGGGAAACTTTCTACTGAAGACCTTGAAAAGGAATATCAAAATGCCGATTGTTTTATTTTGCCAGCGATTATAGATTTCAAAGGAGATACCGAGGGTTTAGGCGTTGTTTTGATAGAGGCTGCGCAATATGGACTCCCGATAATCGCAAGCGATGTCGGCGGCATTCCCGATGTTATTATGGACAAAAAAACGGGTTTGCTCATTCCAGAAAAAAATCCAGAGGCAATAGCAAAGGCTATAAAGGAACTTTCAGAAAACGAAGAACTGCGAAAATCCCTTGTTTTGGGCGCAAGTGAGCATATAGAGCAGAATTTTTCTTGGGAAAAGATTGTGGAGAGGCAGATTGCGGTTTATCGGGGTTTACTATATTACCCCTAATGATATTCGGTTTAACAGATACACAAGTGGCTCAGTCCAAAGAGAAATTTGGCGATAATCGTTTAACTGAAATTGAAAAAGAGAGTTTTTTTGACAAGCTAAAAGAAAATTTCAACGACCCTATGATAAAAATTCTGCTGGTTGCGCTTGGAGTAAATGCGCTGCTGGTGCTGGGAACCCAAACGGGGGTTATAGCGGGCGAAAAAATGGATTGGTACGAACCTGTGGGCATAGCAATAGCAATACTCATAGCCACATTTGTAGCAGCACTTTCTGAATACAGAAACGAAAACGCATTTCAAAAATTGCAAGAAGAAGCCTCTAGAATAAAGATAAAAACCTATCGCAATGGAATCATTGCCGAACTTAATATAGATGACCTTGTTCAGGGAGATGCGGTTTTGCTCCAGCCCGGCGATAAAATTCCCGCAGATGGAATAATAATAGATGGAAAGATAAAAGTTGACCAATCCGTTTTAAATGGCGAATCCAAAGAAGCCACTAAAAAGGCAGCTCCAAGCGACTATAAAGAAGACAATGCCGCACTGGATTTTTTGCATCCGCACAAGGTGTTCAGAGGTGCTGTTGTTTGCAACGGCAATGCAGTTATGCAGGTTAGCGTTGTTGGAGATAAATCCGTTTATGGGCAAATTGCCAAAGAACTTCAAACTACTGATGACAGGGAAACACCGCTAAAAGTGAAACTCGGCAAGTTGGCTCGCAGCATAAGCAAGTTCGGTTATATCGGTAGCACATCAATAGCACTTGCGTTATTATTTAAACATATAGTGATGAACAATAATTTTGACCCCGTGCAAATTTCCGCTTATTGCTCAAACCTAGGAACACTGCTAAACGATATTATGCACGCCTTTATGCTTGCCGTGGTTATAATAGTTATGGCGGTTCCAGAAGGTCTCCCTCTTATGATCTCCATAGTTTCTGCTTTGAATATGGGCAAAATGCTTAAAGACAACGTGCTTGTTCGTAAACTTGCGGGCATAGAAACTGCGGGCAGCCTTAATTTTTTATTCAGCGATAAAACTGGAACCATAACAAAGGGCAAGTTGGAAGTAGTCACATTTATAGATGGCAATTTAAATGAGTATAAAAATTACGCTGATGTTAAAGGGGATTTGAAAAAATATTTATCTCTTTCCATTCATCAAAACACAGATTCAATTATCTCAGATAAAAAAATAGTGGGTGGGAATGCAACGGAGCGCGCTGTTCTCGCATTTTCTGGCAGCAGTGGCGAAGCGGTGAATGTGAAAATTGCTGGTAAAATTCCTTTTAATAGCACAAATAAGTATTCGGCAACTTCAATAGAGGGCGATTGTTCTCTAACTCTGATAAAGGGTGCGCCGGAAAAAATTTTGCAGAAGTGCAAATTTTACTACGATAGCGATGGGCAAAAAAAGAATTATTCGGGGCACGAGCAGTTGAATAAAAATATAGATGCCCTTGCGGTGCGAGCGATTAGAGTTGTGGCCCTTGCGGTTTCTGAAGAAAAGATAAAAGATGATGCTCTGCCAGAAAACGACTGGATTTTAGTTGGGGTTATGGGCATTAGGGATGAGGTTCGCCCGGAATCTGTTGATGCCATAAATGAGGCTTTGGAAGCGGGGCTCAATGTTATTATGATAACAGGCGACCGCAAAGAGACTGCCGTTGCAATAGCAAAAGATGCGGGGCTTATGAGGCGTGATAGCGATATTGTTTTGACATCAGATGAATTTGCTGCCCATTCAGACGAGGAAATAAAGGCGAAAATCAAAGACATAAAAGTTATGGCACGTGCCCTGCCCGCAGACAAAAGCCGATTGGTTCGTATAGCGCAGTCGCTGGACTATGTGGTTGGAATGACAGGCGATGGGGTTAATGATTCACCCGCGCTTAAAAAAGCCGATGTTGGTTTTGCAATGGGTGGGGGAACAGAAGTTGCGAAAGAGGCGAGCGATATTGTTATTTTAGATGATAATTTCAAATCCATAGACAAGGCAATTTTATATGGTAGAACCATTTTCAACAACATAAGAAAATTCATAGTTTTCCAACTGACCGTAAATGTTTCCGCTGTTTTAATCAATTTCGTAGCACCGCTTTTGGGGCAAGAAAATCCACTTACGATAATGCAAATTTTATGGATAAATCTGATTATGGATACCCTTGCCGCCCTTGCTTTGGGTGGAGAAGCCGCTCTTAAACGATATATGAAGGAACTCCCAAAAAAGCGTGATGATGCAATAGTCAGCGGCGATATGTGGAAAGCAATATTTGTGGATTCCACTTGGATATCCTTTTTAAGTTTACTTTTTCTATTTTCCCCACTCAAAGACATATTTTTTGAAAATACCCAAATTATGCACACCGCTTACTTCACTTTCTTTGTTATGGTGGCTATGTTCAACGCCTTCAACGCCCGCACCGACCGCATAAACATCTTTGACAACCTGAGCGGCAACAAAAATTTCCTAAGAATTTTGGGCTTAATAGTAGTTATTCAAATTATATTGGTTTATATAGGTGGCGAGATTTTCCGCTGCTATGGCTTGAATTTAAATCAGTGGGGCATAGTGCTTTTATGCGCTGTATCTGTGATTCCGGTGGATATGGCAAGGAAAAAATTTATGTCAAAAAGCGAGGCAAATTATGGCGGTTAAGGAATTCTTATTTGGAACTCCCGAAGTGTTGCAAGTCACGATTATAATGTGCTTTGGCTGCGTAATTTGGATTTGTGCTATGGTATCTATGTTAAAAAAAGAAAAAGAGGTTGAGGATAGTAAAACTGTAGCTAGAATCGACTCAAAATCATATGTAGAGCAGGCAGCCAGTCACGGAATTCAGCTTACATACATCACTAAAAAACAGATTTTGGAACTCACAGCGGAGCAAGTGAAAGGAATTCCAGAATCAGAGGTTGATAAATTGCCTGCAGCAATGAAAGATATGTTCAAAAGACGCAGAAATGAGGTTTTGTTGGAAGATAGACAAAAGGAGAGCAAAAAATGAAAAAAAACGAAGTTCGTGTTTTGACAAGTGAAGAGGAGAGTTCTTTGGCTGAACTCTGCCTTAAAACGATTAAGATAAATGACCGAATGTTTAAATTCGTGCCAAAAAAACTTATGACCCGTGAGATATGTCAAGAGGCGGTTAATAAGAACGGCGAAATGCTTTTGCATGTGCCAGAAGCTCTCAAGACAGCAGAAATGTGCCAAGAAGCGGTTAAGCAAGTTGGTACAATTTTACTTGAATATGTGCCAGAATCTTTCAAAACAGAGGAATTATGCTTAGAGGGATTAAAATATAATTATAGCAATGCGCTTGAATTTGTGCCAAAAAATCTCAGGACTGCCACACTCTGCCTAGAAGCGGTTAAGCTGAATGGTGAAATGCTTAAAGATGTGCCGGTAGCTCTCAAAACAGCGGAGATGTGCTTTGAAGCGGTTAAGAGCAATGGAGAGGCACTTCAAAATGTACCAGAAAAATTCAAGAATTATGAGCTTTGCCTTGAAGCGGTTAAAAATAATGGCGAGATACTTCAATATGTTCCAGAAAAATTAAAGACAGGGGAGCTTTGCCTAGAAGCAATTAAGAACCATGGCACTGCGCTTCAATATGTGCCAGAAGAATTCAAGACAAAAGAACTCTGCTATATAGCTGTTGAGAGGGATGCCCGTTCCTTTAAATATGTGCCAGAAAAATTCAAGACTGAGGAGCTCTACTATAAAGCTGTGGCAGAGATGCCGTATTCTTCTAGCGAATTCTTTAAACATGTACCAAAAAAATTCAAAACTCGAAAATTTTGCCTTGCGGTAGTTAATCATAGCGGTATTGCGCTTGAATTTGTGCCAAAAGAGCTCAAGACTACCGCGCTCTGCCAAGAAGCGGTTAAGAGCAATGGTCAAGCACTCCAATACGTGCCAAAAGAACTCAGGACTACAAAGCTCTGCCAAGAAGCGGTTAAGCAGAATGGCTATGCGCTTCAATACGTGCCAAAGAATCTCAGGATTAAAAAACTCTGTCAAGAAGCGGTTAAGAGTAATGGCCGTGCGCTTAAATATGTGCCAGAAAAGTTAAAAACAGAGGAACTTTGCCTTGGAGTGGTTAAGAGGGCGTTTAAATATATACCAAAAAAATTCAAGACAACCGAACTTTGCCTAGAAGCGGTTAAGCAGAATGGTCTTGCGCTTCAGCATGTACCGGAAACAATCAAGACAGCTGAACTTTGCCTTAAAGCCATTGAGAGCGATGGTCTTGCGCTTCAATATGTGCCAGAAGGCTTAAAGACCGCGCAGCTCTGCCTAGAAGCGGTTAATAAAAATATCAGCTCCATTGAATATTTGCCCAAAGCCCTGAAGACAGCGGAATTTTTTGTTGAAGCTACTAAGAAGAATGTCTATGTGCTTGATTTTGTTCCAAAAAACATTCGCGAAAATGTTTTGATAATGTATTGGAGTGCTTCTGAACGTGGCAACTAGGGACTAAAAATCGCCTGCCTGTAATCATAGTTCTCCAAAGCCTTCAGCAACAACCCAGCCTCATAATTCTCTTTTCCAAAAACAAACTCAAGGCTTCTGACTTTTGCATATTTAAAAGCCTCTTCAAAAAATCTTTCAAAAGGGTCTTTTGCTCTTGGATATTCTTCAATGGAATAATTTTCCAAATTTGCCATGCTTGCCGCCATTTCCAGAGCGGTTTCAATTCCGCCAAGGGTATCTGCAAGCCCTATGCTAACTGCTTGAACCCCAGCCCAAACCCTGCCTTGCCCAATTGAATCCAAAGCTACCTTGCTCATATTTCGCCCCTCTGCGCAGCGAGACAAAAACGCATCATAGCCGCGTTCAACATAAGTCTGCAACATAGCGAACTCGCCTTCGTTTAAAGGGCGGGCTGGCAAAATCCCTGCACCCAAAAAAGGAATGCTTATCACTTGCTCACCGAGCAGGGTATTTTTATTCGTGCCAATTCCATCGTAAGATGCACCCATTTTATTTGCAAGTTTTTCGCCGCTTGGAAAAAGCCCAAAAATTCCTATTGAACCGGTTAGGGTGGCAGGGGAGGCAACAATTTTATTCGCTCCGCAGGCGATATAATATCCGCCGCTTGCGGCAGCAGAACCCAAAGAAGCGATAACGGGTTTTATCTTTGAAAGCTCCCTTATGCTATGCCAAATTTGGTCGGAGGCATAAGCCGAACCACCGCCGGAATTTACCCTGAACACAACGGCTTTAACCGAGCTGTCTTTTTGCAATTTTTTTATCTCTTTTAAATACGTTTTTGCAGTGATTGACTCACCGCTTGGATAAAACTCTTCTTCTGCATCGCTCACAATACCGCCTTCCGCATACAAAATGGCTATTATGTCTTTGTTTGTCCCGCCAGTATCGTCTAACATATCAATAACTTTTAAAAATTTCAAATCTTTGTCTTTTTCAATTCCAGCCATTTCTTTTAGTGAATTTTCAAAATCAACTTTATATGCAAGCGAGTCCACTAAACCATATTTAACCAGATTTTCTGGTGCAGAAAACAGCAGGTATTCGTCTGCATAGCGGTTTAGAGAATCTGCGGGAATGTCTCTGCTTTCAGAGATTGCGTTCAATATTTCTTTCCACAAAAGGCTCAAATAAACGCTTTTTTGTTCCCTGTCGCTATGGCTCATTTTTTCCTGGGTGTATGGCTCAACGTAGGATTTATATGTTCCCACTTTGAAGGCTTGAACTTCAATGCCAATTTTTTCAAAAATACCCTTGTGATATTGATGCATTCCGCCCAGCCCTTTGAAATCCAACATTCCAAGGGGGTTTAAAATAATTTTGTCTGCAACAGAGGCGGCGTAATAGGTTTTTTGCGAAACTATTTCTCCATAAGCGATTATGAATTTTTTGCTGGTTTTAAAATCTATAAGAGCATCTCTTATCTCTTTCATAGAGGCAATGCCTGTTTGCACAAAACCGAGGTTTAAGTAAATGCCTTTTACCTTATCGTTTTCTTTTGCATTTTTTATGGCGGCTAAAATATCGTTTAATCCCTGATTTCTAAGCCCTATATTGAAAAAAGCTAGTGACAAGGGGTCGTAAGTTTCTCTTTCGTTTATAATTCCTTTGAGGCTTATTTCTAAGATAGGGGAGTCCACCGGAGTTTTTTTAAAGTTAGAAGTGGAAAAAAATACTGCCAAAAGTATTGAAATCACACACAAAAAAGACAATAAAGCAAAAGCAAAAATAGTTCCCAGCGCAGAAGCCGAGAATGTTTTGAGAAAATTCTTCATGGGAAGAAGATAGAAAATTTTGAGTTATCACAACACCGTGAAGTCTATGAATGTTGGGAGGTTTCCATCTATTTGGGTTACTATTCGCCATTCGGTTTTGCCCTCGGTTTTTACTGCTATGCGCAGTTTGTATTTATCTGGGGCTACTGTGTCTGGGACTTTGCATTTTATTTTTTTGCCTACGGCTCGATTGCTGTCTGAGATTGGGGGAATGTCCAAGGTTCCTAGAATCTCTAATATGTTGTTGTCGTCATCCACTAACACTACGCCTGATGTGGTACGAGGGAAAGTTGTTGAGTATAGGTCGCTTAGGGAGTGGTCAACTGTGAATTCCTCGTTTGGAGATACGGTGGTTTTGGCGGAGTCTGGGTAGATGTTGAATCTCCTAAGCGTTAAGCCCCAGCCGCCGCCTTTCGCTCCTGGTCCCTCTGGAAGGGTGAAGTCGGTATCTGCATAGGCGTACCGTGCATCTAAAGCATATACCACAAGCGAACTTACCATATCGAGGTCGTTTATTGCCCAGTAAACTTTCCCGTTTTGCCGATTGTAACGCAATACATCTCCAATATTCAAGCGAAGCCCTTGGATGTCTTTTGCTGGCGAGAATGGGTTGCCAGCTTCGTTTATGATTTGCATTTTGGTGGTAAGATATTTTGATGCCCCTGTTGAGGATAGTTCATATAATTCCCATAATAATAGGTATTGCCCGGAGCCTATGCCTACTATTTTTGGGTTGCCTATGCTGTGGTTGTCTGTTTCGGCGTAGGTTGTGAGATAGCGTGGGTTGGAAATTGCTGTTATTGCTTCATCAAAAGTGAGTATGAGGAGGTTGCGTTTGTTTGGGCTTTCTCCGTAAGTACCAGCAAAGATGTAGCCCCCAGATGTTTTTGCTAAACCGCCCATTTGCGCATTCGTGGCGTTGTCCCCTGTATTTCCCGCAAACGTAAAAGAATTTAAATACTTGATATTGCTATTATCGCCATAAGCTCTGCTGAACTTAAAAGCCCTCGGATATGCGTCCCCGTGGTCAGCAAACACAAAGCCGTTGTTTATGGGAAGAATAAATTGATTGAAAGAATGGCTGGCATAGGGCTTTGCAACAGGAACTTCTTCAAAGGTATCTTTGTTCAATACAAAACCATAAGATGCCTGATGTGCGACATCGTCTTCACCTTTAAACATTCTACGAGCAAAATAAACCGCCAACATAGAACCTGATATTTCAAGCCTGCAATTTCCAGCGCGAAAAGGCAACTGTATTCCTTTGTCAGTCCCAACCTTAGGTTTGCGTGTATAGGTCTTTATTTTATTTCCGCCCCTGTCATATTTGACCATCAGCATATTTTCAGGTTCATTGTCTGCATCTTTTTGGTAAAGATCAGCGGCCTCTTTTGCGTAAAATAAATAGTAGTTTCCATCGCTATCCTTAGTGAAGGCACCGAACATATCAAATTCATAAGGGAAGCTGAGTTGTCTTTGCAGTTCTAGTGTCATTGAAAACTCATAAATATGGACGGTTTTAGCATCTTCGTCTGATACGCAGACCGTTACGGTGCCATCTTGGTTTACAAATGTGGAAACCGAAGAACGCGGCAAAGAATATTTAAGATATTCTTTGCCAGTGAAGTCAGTCGCATTGCTGATGCCATAACCCACTTTTAGCGTTTGCCGCAAAAGTGGGTTAGAACCTTCATAGCTTCCGTTGTAGCCAAAACTGCTAGACGAATAATCCCCTCCATTGCCGGAATTGCCCAACAAATGATTCTCCCCCCAGTCATGCTCGCCGCAAGAGATGGTGAATGCCAAGGCAAGCCCTAAGGTTGCCGCCAATATGGTGAATTTTGCTCTGTTCATATTCTATTCTCCTTAAAAATGCTAATCCTTTATACAACGAACGCTAAACAAGTTGCTCTTATTATAATCGTGCCAATAGGCGACCTCGTGGTTGTAGAACATTATCTGGATGTAGGCGTGGATACTGCCTTCGCGGCTCCACCAATGACCGTTGTCGCCAATGCCGTAGAAATTACCAATCAAACTGCTGGCACCGCCAGGCAGGGCAGAAAATTCGAAATCATCCGTACCATCGCCGCCTTCGTTCCAGTCGCTTGATGATTTCAGATATCTGCCAGCACAATTACTGCATCCCCTGTCGTTCTCAACATAGTTTACCAGAGTTGACCATTCAGCAGCACTAGGGATATGCCAATTTGGGGGGCAAACATCCATTGCCGTTGCCCAGTCGTAAAGCCTGCCGTATTTACTGCAGTTATCGGGGTCATTGTCATAGCATAGGCTACCTGTAACATCGCAGTTCAAGTTTTCCGCCATCCATATTTGACTACCGATTTCAACAGTTTCGCCATTTATATCGCAAGAACTGCCAAGCCGAGATGAACTGCTACTTTGCCGTTGGCTAGAACTGCTGCTACTGCCAAGCTGAGAGGAGCTGCTACTCTGCCGTTGGCTGGAACTGCTGGAAGTACCAAGCTGAGATGAGCTACTGGAAGTGCCGAGCAGTGATGAACTGCTGCTTTGCCGTTGGCTAGAACTTGAGCTGCTCAAACTTGAACTGCTCAATTTGAAGCTAGACGAGGAATAGTTGTCCTCTTGTTCGCTGGAACTGCTGCCGAATAGGATGTCTTCCCATTCTTCAAAGCTGTGGTTGCCGCAGGATAGGGTGAGGGTGGAGGCGAGCACTAGGGCTGCGGTGAGGGCGAGTTTTGTGAGTTTTGTCTTGTTCATATATATCTCCATTTAGGTTTTGAATTTAGAAATTCTGCTTCGGACAATTTTTTTATATTTTTACTATGCAAACTGCTACTGTTGAGAAAACTAAGACAAGAGTTCGCAGAGCTTCTGTTGCGAGGGTGAAGGTTGCTCATAAGCAAACTTTTGAAGAGTGGCTGGCGGAAGAAGCGGCGGCTGGTAGAATGATTTTGGCTGCTTCCAATGGTAAGCCAAAATTGCCTGCTAGACCAAAAGAGACCATAGATTTCTGGGTTGCTTAATCCTTCACACACCGCACACTGTAAAAGCTGCTGTTCTTGCCGCTGGTGCCGAAATAGACCCATTCGTCGTAGTCTATGCTGCGGTGGTATGCGGAGTGTTGTTGCCATTCGCTGGAAGTCCACCAGTAGCTCTGTTCGCCAGCATAGCTGAAAGCTGTCCAAATGCCATCGCTGGCGTTGAAGTTAGAGGCTTTGCCGCTTGGTAGGGCGTAGAAGCCGAAGTTGTCTGTGCCGTTGCTGGATTTTCCTTTGTAATCGTTCCAGCCGCTTTGGGCTTTTAGGTATTTGCCAGCCGTTTTGCTTTCGTAAGGGCTTTCCGCGCATTTGCCATCAACGTAATATAAGAGTTTATCCCATTCATAGCTGTCGGGTAAGTGCCAACCGCCTGGGCAAGCCTTTGTTGCTGTTTCCCAGTCATATAGTCTGCCGTATTTTTCGCAGTTGGCTTGTATTTCGGCAGGAGATAATGTAACAAGGTTGTCGTTCACCGCAGTTTTGCCGCCTTCGCCATAGCATTTTCCGCCAGCGATATTGTAATTGAGATTTTCTGCCATCCAAGTTTGCTCGTTGATTTTGATGGTTTTGTATTTTTTGCCGTCACGAGAATCTGTGAGAGTGCCGCTGATAATGCTGTTTGCATCTGGTTTTATATCGGTACATGATGTGGTTACGGTGAATGGAATGGATTTTGGTACATTTTGCAAAGCCGCTGTGACGATTTTCCAGTCCGTTTCGCCGTTCATTTTGGTGACTATTCTTAAATTGTATTGCCCTGCTTTTACGTCAGACGGAGAGAATTTTATTGTAAAAGAGCTTGTAGCTTTAAATAGAGTACCGAAATTTTTCGCTCCTCTAACTGCCACAATGTTGCCGCTGTTATTTACCAACGCTACACCAATTTGACCGCCGGGGAAAAAGCCAGAACTATGTATTTTGCCAGTAACGGTAACCTCATCATTTTGAGATACCATTCCTTTGTTTGTGATAAATTCCTTTAACTCCATTTGGTTGCTACCAATGCTGCCTGCATCGGGTTTAATGTTTATGTGTATTGCTGCTACGCTATAATTATCAGGGAGCGGTTCATTAACGGAATACCACCCGTCAGAAGAGCCACCCCAGCCCCAGTTGATATGAAATTTGCCAGCGTTATCGTATCCGTCTATTACCACAGAGTGAAGGCCTCCATTACTTACAACAGTATATACTGGCAAACCTAAATCCAACTGTTGCCGTATTATTGCTTCCCATTCGGCATCACTGTAATACTCTCGTCCGAGTTCTTGATGGCTTTTGTCATATCCAAAATGGTTGACAAGTACTCTGAAAAAATCAGCAAAATCACCGTCTATCCCCCTTGCCAAGCCGTAATGGTACATCAGCGTTGCTACGGCAAGGCGTTGCTGTTCGTTGCCGGGGTTTGCGGTGGTATATTCACCAAGCATATTATCCCAGTCATACGCTACATCCAAACTCGTTAGCGGAACAGGGAAGAGGCCGCCTGTGGCATATAAGACTGAGCTTTCTCCCTTTCCTCGTGCTGGATATTTGTGAAATGCCATTATCTGTACCATAGCAGTAGTTGCGCAATTGGTAACTAAGCGAGAACCATTCACAATAGGGAATAAATCGTTGTATGGGCTGAATTGGTTCCACTTTGTTTTCAGCAATGGTGCAACAACTACACCAGGGTGGCTGTCGCCGCTCTGCCGCAAGCTGGAACTGCTGCTGCTCAGTTTGAGGCTAGACGAGGAATAGTTGTCCTCTTGTTCGCTGCTACTGCTGTCAAGACCGAGTAGTTCCTCAAAGGTGTGGTTGCCGCAGGAGAGGGTTAGGGTGGTGGCGAACGCTAGGGCTGCGGTGAGGGCGAGTTTTGTGAGTTGCTTTTTCATTGGTTTGTTCTCCTTTGTTGTGGTTTGGTTAATCCTTTATGCAGCGTACGCTTAGGTATTCGCCTTTTCCGCTTACGTCGTCG
>Ga0268262_10000696_pt1 | contig 43574 bp, 34 predicted proteins | sample TergutNc150P3_FD_190354 | JGI IMG/M metagenome (GOLD analysis project Ga0268262, IMG submission 190354) | Nasutitermes corniger P3 segment gut microbial community from laboratory colony in Florida, USA - Nc150 P3 (SPAdes) (version 2) | ecosystem: Host-associated > Arthropoda: Insects >...
AGAGCAAAAATTATCGGCTTCCGGCGGTTGTGCCGATAATCTTATACGACGGAGACTGTAAGTGGACGGCGGTCAGGTCGTTTAAGGAGTATACGGAAGGCTATGAGATTTTCGGCAACAATATCATAGACTTCGAATATCTTCTGTTAGACCTGAACCGAACGGATGACAGCGCGATATTGCCGGTGCAGAAACTGTTGGACGCGGCCTTTTCGTTGACCAAAAAGCGGAAGACGCTATCGCCTAAGGAATTGATATCGTGGTGGGCTGAACAGTCGCCGCATTTGTCCAAAGATGATATATTAGAATTAGCCGACTGGATGTCGCTCGCTTTCAGAGCGCCGCCGGAAATAAAGAAAACTCTTCAAGATACTTTAATGAAAGGAGATGAAGTCGCCATGAAGACAGGATTTGAATTGTGGGCTGACGAGTATAGGGGGGCGCTCGTACTCGAAGGTGAACGCAAGGGTGAACGCAACGGCGAACGCAAGAAGGCTCTGGAAATCGCGGCTGGTATGAAAGCCGAAGGTATGGATGTATACGCCATATCAAGGTTAACAGGACTTACAGTCGATGAAATTATCCAATTGTGAGACAAAGGAGACCCACACGACCACCCGAACACCGCGCCTTATAAGGCGGCGCGCAGCAGCATACTTTCAGACGCTCTTCACCAATTCATCCTGCTCCAGCCACTCCTGCGAATCCCCGAAGTGGACGAGGCCTTTGTTCTGAAAGATGTTGATGTAGTTCAGCGTCCCCTCTTTGTTTCCGTACTTTATACGCGAGCCGACGGGCGGGAATTTGGAGAAGATGTCCGTGTACATTTCGTTCTCGTAGCGCAGGCAGCACAGAAGCCGTCCGCAGTTGCCGGATATTTTGGACGGGTTAAGGGCTATCTGCTGGTCTTTGGCCATCTGGGTGGTGATCTGTTCGAACTCGCTCAGAAACGCGCTGCAGCACTGTTTGCGTCCGCATACGCCGCAGCCGCTTATGCGTTTGGCCTCGTCGCGGACGCCTATCTGGCGCAACTCTATGCGGGTGCGGTAGACGGAGGCGAGGTCTTTGACAAGCTCGCGGAAGTCTACGCGCTGCGCGGCGGTGAAGTAGAATGTGATCTTGCCGCCGTCGAACTGCATCTCCACGTCAACAAGTTTCATGTCGAGTTTGTAGTGCTTGATCTTGTCGCGGCAGACCTTGAAGGCGGACTTTTCGCGCTCTTGGTTTCTTTTAAGGGCTTCGAGGTCGCTCTCCTGCGCTTTGCGGATGACGCCGCGGGTCTCGCCCTTGCCGCGTTTGAGTTTGACCAGAGAGCCTACGCAGGAGGCCTTGCCCATATCCTGGCCCCGCTCCGCCTCCACGACGATATACTCGCCCTCGACGATGTCGAGTTCGTTCTTGTCCTTGAATATCGCCTTGCGTTCGCCTTTGAAGGCGACTTCAACGAGTTTACTGCTTTTCGACATTCAGAGCCTCCGTAAGCGAACACACGAGACCGGCCATTACAAGCGTCGCGTTCCCGCGGGCGTCGAGGCCGCTTACGGCCCCCTGCGCCAGCCTGACGACAGCCGAAAGTTCGTCGGGGCCGCCAGCCGCCGATATGTCGAGGCCGCCGGGCGATCCATGGTTAATATAATTCATTGACGCGCCGCCCCGTCCGAATTTCTTCAAAAAAGCCTCGCGCAGCAGCCTGATCAAACAACTCAGAGTATTGCGGCAGACGTTGTATGAATCCTTGCTTGCGGATAAACCGTCGGCTTCCGCCGCCGCCGCGCCCCAATCGCCGCGCAGGCAGCCCTCCCAAAGCGAGGCGGCGTAACCGTAATATTCGCGGAGCGGGTTCTCGTACTCGCTTATGGCCAGCCCAAGAGAACCGGCCGACGCGGCGGCGGCGACGCTCTCCGGCAAGCCGCCGCCGGAAGAGAGGGTTTCGCCCGCGCTTTCGCCGAACAGACTTCCGCTGTCGGATTTATCCGCGCCGCCTATATCGAACCGCCTGCACAGTTCCGCGCCCACGACTTCCGGCGGCAGCAGCGGGAAGCGCACCGTCTGGCAGCGCGAGAGTATGGTCGGCAGCACGCCGTGGGCCCTGTCCGCGAGCAGGATCAGCAGCGTCCCTGGCGGCGGCTCTTCCAGCGTCTTCAGCATAGCGTTGGCCGACTCCTTTTTCATGGTCTCCACGCCGTCGATAATCGCTACTCCCGATGTTCCTTCCACCGCGCCGCGCATAACGGCGTGGTCGGCCTCCCTGACCCACTCCACGGGAATATGCGGTATTCCGTCGTACTGCGGAATCCTGTAGGGATCGCCTATACGCTCCCGAACCGAGGCCGACGCCAACGCCCAACCTTCCTCCGAAAGCGCGCCGCCCTCGCCCCCTTTATGCTCTGCGCCGAGGCACAGAGGCATTATCACGTGCAGATCGGGGTGCGAGTAAGAGAGAACCTTCCTGCAAGAGGGGCACTCCCCGCAGGGGCGCGCCCTGTTGATATCCCTGCATTGGCAAAGAACGGCCATAGCCAGATCGACGGCGGCGGCGAACTTGCCCACCCCGCGCTCCCCGCAGAAGAGATAGGCGTGTCCGAGCGTGCCGGACTCGAAGGCGTGGCCGAGCAACTCCTTCACGCGGTCTTGAGCGATTAAATTATTCCATTTTATGGTCGGCATAACGTATTCCTCAGCACCCAAACGACAATGATAATCACCGCCGCCGGCAGCGCGGCTTTATATGATGATAAGATCGACGGCACCCACCTGCCCGTCGCCGCTCTTATCAGAAAGATTACGCTCATGTAAACGGCCAGCGGGGCTATTATAAGGAATAAAAACGGATTGTACAGAAAAGCCGCCTGAAAATCTAAACTTCCCAACGCCTTGCAAGCCCTGAGCGTCCCGCACCCGGGGCAGTACAGACCGGTCGCCGCGTTCCAGACGCACCTGGGGTAGAAACGCTCAGCCCCGTCAGGGGCGGCCTTTAAAATCAACAGGACGGCGGACGGCAAGATCACCGCCGCTAAAAATTTACACAGTTCGACGCCGCGATTAACCTGCGGCAAGGGTCGGGATCGGATCATTACAATATCGCTTTAACTTGATAAATTATCGTCAGCGCGAACGCCAGCGCATTTATCACAACCCCTTCGCCTATCGCCAGCGCGCTCCACAACCCGGCCTTTTTGCTCGCCTCCTCCGCGCCGGCGCGGTCGCCCTTCTTCAGCAGCGCGGCCACACGCGCGGCGTAGACTATCCCCGCTATGCCGAACGGTATGCAGCAGCAGGCCGTGGCTATAATAGACCTTATTAAGTAATCTTCGATTTTCTTAGGCGCGGCGTATTGACCCGTCTGCGCCGCCGCCGATGTCCCGCCGGACGTACCGCCGTCAGACCGTACCGCGGACGCTTGTTCAGCGGGTTTAGCCGCGTCAGGCTCGAACGTTTCCGCCGGCGCGACTGCGGACTGCGCCGCGCCGCAAGTCGAGCAAAAATTCGCCCCCGGCCTGAGTTCAGCCCCGCAATTAGAACAGTTACCCATGTCAACCCCCCGCCCTATCTCTTATATACATAGCGATAGACTCAAAAAACATATCCGAATCCGTAGACACGTTGGCGAACGCCAGATAATTTTTGTTCGAACCCAGCGCGATGCGCTCCTTGGAGAGCATTTTTATGACCAGCATATCCGGCGCGGCGTCGGAGATCGCGGTCAAGAAGCTGTTTTCGTCGTACATTTGGAGGTCGTAATCGACTATGACCGCCGCCGTATTTTCCGCGCCGTCACGTATCAGCTCAAGCGCGGCCTCCGGCTCGCCGATGTGCCGCGCGTCTATACCCTCCCGCGCCAGACGGTCGCGCATCTGCTTTACGAGTTCGGCGTCGTCGGCGACTATGAGCACCTGTTTCCCGCTGAGATCGACATTCTTTGCCGCGCCGCCGTCGTAGAGCGGGAGCGATATCTTGAACGTCGCGCCCGCGCCGACCTCGCTGTCGACCTCTATGCTCCCGTGCAAGTTCTTCACGCAGTAGAGAACGCTGGCGAGGCCGATCCCCGTGCCCGCGCCCTGGGGCTTCGTGGTGAAGAGCGGCTCGAAGATTTTGCCTATGACCTTCTCCTCTATGCCCGTCCCCGTATCGATAACGTCTATCCTTATAAACCCGCACCCTTTGCGCTCAGAGCCCACGCACCTCTCCTCGTTGTAGGTTCTGAATGTGAGAGCGCCGCCGTTAGGCATAGCGTCTCTGGCGTTCAGGCCGAGATTGAGGAAGACGCTCTGTATCTGCGAGTCGCCGCCCAAGACGACGGACCTCTCCGCGCCGAGGTCGAGATCGATGCTTACGCTATTGCTGTTGGGACGCAGAAGCAGTTCCGTTTCCGTCAGCACCTTGTGGATGTCCACGGGCACGAGTTCTTCGCGTTTTTTGCGTATGAACGACATCAGGCGGGCGGTGATCCCCTGGCCCTTCGCCGCGATGTCCGTTATCTTTTCGGCGTAAACCGCAAGCGGCGCGCCCGCTTTGGCCGCGTCCGCCTGCAACAGGGAGGCGTAGCCGCTCAGCGCGGTGAGCACGTTGTTGAAGTCGTGGGCTATGCCGCTGACGAGCATCCCCACAAGCTCCATCCTCTGCGCCGCCTCGATCTGGGCTTTGAACTCCTCGCGCTCCTGTTCCATCCGCCGCCTCTCGGAGACGTCGCGGCAGATAACGAAGACGAGCGGGACGGCCTCGGTGGTGATCATTGTGGCGTGCAGTTCCATAACGGAGACCGCGCCGCCGCTGTTGACGCAGCGCAGCTCGTACATCAAACTGCTCGCTCGCGGCAGCCGCGCCATGATGTGCTCGAAGTGCCCCGCGTCGTCGGGCAGAATGAGCCCGCGCATATTCATTTCGAGCAACTGCTTGCGGCTGTAGCCGGTGCTGTGGATAGCCGCCTCGTTGCAGTCTATGATCTTGCCGTCGCGGTCGTGGATGATGAGAACGTCGCTAGCCAGATTGAAGAGCGTCTTGAAGCGCACCGAACTGCTCAGGAGCTCGTCGGAGCGCTTTATGACCTCCTCCTCAAGGTACTCGCGGTAGCGCCGGTTCTCCTCAAGGAGCTGCTTCTTCTCGAGGGCGCGCAGTACGGACATCTCGAGCACGCCGTAGTCGTAGACGGGCTTTACGATGTAGTCCCAAGCCCCGAGCTTCAGGCACTGCGCCACGTCGTCGAGCGAGTTTGTGCCTGATATGACGATGACCGGCGTCTCGGCGGAGTAGGCCTGAACGAACTTAAGGATTTCGAACCCGTCCATCTCCGGCATCCTGATGTCGGTGATAACGACGCTCGGCTCGCGCTTCCCGAAGAGCTCGACCCCCTCGCGCCCGTTCTTGGCCTGAACGGCGGAGAAGCCGACAAGCTCCAAGAAGTCGCTTATGCACTCGCGGGCGTAGTCTTCGTCCTCGATGACCAAGATACGGATTTGGCTTCTGTCTTTGTCGATTGTGTATCGCATCTTCTTTTTCTTCGGTATTTTTTTATATTAATGTCAGTCATTGTCACGTGTATTAATATAATTTATGCGCCGCCGGAAAAGTTAAAGTCTTTAAATACGCCATTTTGACTTTGATACCGGCATTATATTATATTATAGGCTATCATGACTACAAAGAACGCCAAAGACCGCATAGCCTTAGCGCTCGACAACATCGAGAGCGCCGACGCCTTAAAAGGCCTTATCGCCGAGACCGCCGAGCACGTGGGCGTCTACAAGCTGGGTTTGGAGCAGTTCACCCGCTTCGGGCCGAAAATACTGGATTTGGTCCGGGAGACCGACCGGAAGATCTTCTTGGACCTGAAGTTCCACGACATCCCGAACACCGTAGAAAAGGCCGTCCGCGCGGCCTGCGGCCACGGGGTCGACTATCTGACGGTGCACACGCAGGGCGGGCTAGAGATGATGATGGCGGCCTCCGCGGCGGCGTCGCTGTCGGCGCGCCGGCCGAAAATACTCGGCGTCACGTTGCTGACCAGCATCGACCAGTCTATGCTGAACGGCGATCTCGCCGTCCCCCTGCCAACCGGCAAGTATGTGGCGCATCTGGCCCAGAAAGCCGTAAACGCCGGGATAGACGGCTTGGTCTGCTCGGCGGCGGATCTGGAGATGATAAAGCCCTCTATACCCCACGATTTTGATGTCGTCACCCCCGGAATACGCCCGGCCGGAGCGGACGCGAACGACCAAAAAAGGGTGGCCACGCCGGAGTGGGCCATAAGAAACGGGGCGACATTGCTGGTGATAGGAAGACCGATAACAGGAGCCGCGAAACCGGGGAAGGCGGCTGAAGAGATCGCGAAATGCGTTGAATCGGCGTTGTGACGATATTAACCGCCGTTAATCGGGATCAACATAAAAAATGCCAAATAAAAATCCGAGCATATTGGTGACCGGCGCTACCGGTTTCATCGGCCAGCATCTGACGCGAAAACTGCTTGACGTTAACGGCGTCCGCTCCGTGCGCGCCGTCTCTAAAGACGATTCGGGTTCAAAACTATATTTTTTCCGCGAGGACGAGGTCGATTCAAGAAAAGCGGATATAAGCGATCGCGAATCGATATCGGGGATAATGGACGGAATAGACGTCGTCTACCATCTCGCGGCGATTTCCAGAAATGATTTAAGCAAGACGTGGGACGATTTTTACGCGGTGAACGTTCAGGGCACGATAAACCTTCTTGAGGAGGCTAAGGCCGCCGGCGTCAAGCGGTTCGTCTTCATAAGCACCGTAGAGGCCGCCGGTTTCGGCGACGGGGTATCGCCACGTAAAGAGACTGATCCGCCGAATCCGGCGAACAACTACGGCAAGAGCAAACTCGCGGCGGAACGGGAGGTGTTGTCGGGGACGCGGCCAATGGAATGCGCCGTGCTGCGGCTGCCGATGATTTACGGGCCGGGCACGTTTCTCATAGTCCCTAAACTGTTCGGCATGGTCCGCCGGGGATTCTACCCGATGATAGGCGGCGGCAAGGCGTTGATGGAATTTTGCTACGTGGATAACGCCGTAAACGGGATTATTCTGGCCGGAGAAAAGAAAGAAGCCGCCGGAGAGCTTTTTTATATCTCCGACGAGCGGTCGTATTCGATAAGGGAAGTCGTCTCGACCATCGCCAAGAGTTCGGGAAAGAGAGTTTTCTTTATCGGTATCCCTGTCTTCGCGGCGAAGTTCTTGGGATTATGCTGGGAAATAGCGGCAAAGATTCTGCCCTTTCCGCCTATTATCTCAAAATACTCAAGGAAACCGTTTTTTTCCAGAGAGACCGTGTTTTGGACCGCCAAGAATGTCAATACCGTTTCCACTGAAAAGATAAAAAGCGCGCTCGGATATTCGCCCGCCGTCAACATCACAGAGGGGACGCGAAGGACGGCCGAGTGGTTAAACGAGAATCTGTTTCGTAAAAAGAGCTGAACAGGGCTTCGCCATGAACATCGGAATCAACGCATCGGCATTGAGCGCTCAAAAGGGCGGCGCGTCGTTCTATATATTGAATATAGTTAAGGCTCTGGCCCAAACCGATACCGGCGACAAGTATTTCATATTCACTACAAAAGCCGCGAAAGATCAATTTTCGGATCTGCCGCCAAATTTTACGATTGTGCCTTGCGCGCCCTTGAAAACAATATTTCGCTTATTCTGGGAGCAATCGTTCCTGCCTTTGATTATATGCGGAAAATTTAAGATACAAGTCTTATTCTCCCCCAACTACACGGCGCCGCTGATTCACTTCGGCTTCTTTTCAGTGGTAACTATTCATGACCTGAGTTTCTTTCCGTTGTCTGAATACTATCCGCGTTCCAGACGGTTTTTTAAGCAGATAATTCATTTGTCCGTGAAATTCTCCGACAGGGTTATCGCCGTTTCCGAATTTACAAAAAACGACATTCTTAAATATATCGGAAAGAGGTACGAAAATAAAATTCGCGTCATTTACGAGGCGGCGGACGTTAAATTTTTGAACAAACCCGCCATAGAGCAAATCGCGGATACCAAAAAACGTTACAAGATCAGCAAAGAATATATACTGTTCATAGGGTTTTCGGAACCGCGAAAGAATCTGGAACGATTATTATCGGCGTACTCCATGATTAAAGATAAGATAGACCATGATCTTGTAATAGTAGGAGGGCACGGATGGTGGTATGAGCAGACATATCTTAAAGTAAACGATTTGGGCATTGCGGAAAGGGTTATTTTTACCGGTTACGCTGACGATTCGGAGCTGCCGTCTTTTTACAGCGGGGCGGCGATCTTCGCGTTCCCGAGTTTATACGAGGGGTTCGGAATAGCCGCGCTCGAGTCGGTTTTTTCCGATACGCCCGTTTTAGCGGCAAACAACACCGCGCTGCCGGAAATACTGGGCAACGCCGCCGAATATGTAAATCCGTACGACACCGAGGAGATCGCGTCGGCGATGCTGCGCTTGCTGAAATCAAAAGAGACGCTCTCTCTTTTAAGGGAAAATTGCGCCGAAGTCAAAGCAAAATACAGCTGGCGGAAAGCGGCGCAAGAGACTTTGGGACTGTTTAAGGAGTTTTTGTAAATGGAAGACGAATCGCAAAATATAAACATACCGAAAACCATCCACTACTGCTGGCTTAGCGGCGATAAGATGCCAAGCGATATGAAAATCTGTATAGACAGCTGGAAAAAATATATGCCGGAATATAAGCTGGTCTTGTGGGATATGAATAAATTCGACATCAACTCGCACTTGTTTGTCAAAGAGGCCTGTCAGGTGAAAAAATGGGCGTTCGCGTCGGACTATATACGGCTGTACGCGTTGTACACCGAAGGCGGCGTATACCTTGATACCGACGTTTATGTAAAGAAAAGCCTTAATGACTTCTTGGGAAACGGCTTCTTTACCGGGGTTGAATATCACGAGGGATTCGTTAAAAACGGGGCTCATCTGCTGAACGAGGATGGGACGTTAAGAAATAAAGGCGAGATATTTACCCACGGCATACAGATACAAGCCGCGATTTTGGGAGGCGTGAAGGGGCATCCGTTTTTGAGAGACTGTTTGGATTGGTATAACGGCAAACATTTCATTTCGGACGACGGCGGCTATTGTGACAATCTGATATCGCCGTATATTTACGCGCACGTCGCGACGGAATACGGATTCCGTTATAAAAACGAGCTGCAGAAATTGAAGAATAACATGACCGTTTATCCGACCTCCGTATTCGCCGGAAGTCTGGCTCAATCGGGAGAAGACACCTACGCCGTGCACCGCTGCGACGGGACCTGGCGCGGCAAGCGGTATAAAATACTATGGTGGCTGAAAAAGAACCGGTTTCTGAGAATGCTCTTCGGAAAGAAAAAACTTGAAAAACACGCGTCTTAATTTTGACTGTCTTGCATTAAATGCCCGTAAAACGTCAATTTCCCGTCTTTTGCGCGTTTCCTGAAGTCGTCTTTGTAAGAGAGCTTATGAAAACATATCTCTTTACGGAGGGCCTCGTACTCTTTCTCGTTGTATTCGGAATTCATCATAGCGTATAAATCGGACATCCCGCGCCGCGTAGCGGGCACGCTATCCATAGAGTCTTTAACGGCGCTTATTTCATTATACGCCATAGATATAAAGATATCGACAATAAAATACGAAACGGTTTTATCATGTTCGCCGTAATATTTAAAAAAGCACTCCCTTATAAAACACGCGAAAGGGCTGTTCGGCAGGCAATATAATAAAAAACTTGTCCATTTACGTTCTTTGGCGTAATCGCAGCCGTCGGTCCATTTGCCGGTCCAAAACGAAAACGCGTCAAAAGAGGGCAATTTCTCCGAAACGTAAATTGTCGCGTCCGCCCACAGCCCGCCGAATTTAGAGAGCAGACATACGCGCATAATATCGCTGAAATGATTATGCGATATTATGCCTTTTCTGTATTTTTCACTAATGTAATCCGGAATATCGACGAATTCGGCGTAATTGTCCTTAGTGATAAGGTTCACCTTATGGCCGCCGGCGTTCTTCAGCATAGAATCGTAGCACATTTTTACCGGTTCCGGCATATTTTCTTCTCCCTGAAGCCAAAGAACCCAAACAGGGTACGGCTCGGACGCGAATAACTTTCGCTCGGTTTCCGTCGGAAGATTAGCCGGATTATTATATTTCTCGGCAAGGTGTTTATATTTTGAGCTTAAGTAGACGGTCGCTTTGCGATAGACTCTAGCTCTTAAAAAGGCGGCAGCATACCGCAGAACCTTTGTAACCGCGGGGGCTTTTTTAATTATTTTCCTCAACTTCAAAAAGTTAGGCATTTATGTTGCGCCTTTCTCGCCCGCCGACGCGTCTAAATCCAGTTTTTTATGCTTTTCAAAGAGCGAAAACATCTCTCTCCGAACTTTAAACAGCGTCGTATTTTCCTTACGAATCCGGCGATACCGCCCCAATCCGGCAAGCGCGTCAAATCTCGCTTTCACGTATAAAAAAGGCTTTTTGATTTTTATCGTAAAAACTCTGATAACGCGCAATTCCATAACTAATAGATAGAGCAACCTCTGCAGAATATTCGCCGTCGGGAAATTCTTATACAAAAACCAAATACGGTTTCTCTGGCAAAGGTAATACCGATACGCGTTGTTTTTCTTAAAACTGAACCCGTCCATGTGATACACGACAGCAGAGGGAGCGTACACGCAGCGCCATCCGCGCAAGAAAGCGCGCATACAAAAATCCGTCTCCTCCATATAACCGAAGAAATCCGCGTCGTATCCGCCCAAAGCCCTGAAAACTTCCGCCCTGATAACCGCCGAACCGCCGTTCGCGCTGATAACGTACCCCGGTTTGGAGAAGAGATCGTCTTCGTTATACAAACGCCCGCTCGCAAACGGCGACAACTCAAGCTCTTTCGTAACACAGTGATAAAGCCCGTCTACCTTGGAGCGGTCATAGTAGTTCATCTGCCTGCAGCTCACAATTCCGACCGACTTGTCTTTGAGCAACGCCATCGGCTGATCTAACCACGACGGCTCCACGACCATGTCGTTGTTCAGGGTAGCCACGAACTCTCCGGCGGCGTTTTCAACCCCTATATTCACACCGGCGGCAAACCCGACATTCTTTTCGAGCCGAACCACCTTTGCCCCGTCGCCGCAAATATCGCGGACAACGGCGACGGAATCGTCGGCAGATCCGTTATCGACAATGACAATTTCTATATGCTTGTAATTGAGCCCGAGCAAGCTCCGAAGGCACTCCGGCAGAACCGCCGCGCCGTTCCAGTTGACGATTATTATTGATACCAAAGACATTGTGAAGCCTTTTTATAAAAAAAGCGGTATTTTAAAGTTGAACTTCGAAATACCTTAAAATATAGTTTCCGACCGCCGTAAAATCAATAAAAATGTCAAAAAAGATGAATTTCGGGCATTATTTTGACAAAAAAACGCCTAAAAACACCATAAGAAGGTAATTTTGGCGCTTTTTTACCCTCGTCAAAAGATTATTCCAAAAATTCCGTTGAAAAATACTATATTTATACGGATACGGCGACAAATCTTTCATTAAAACGCTAATTATGGCCGATACTTACGCAACCAACGAACAACCGAACTATTCCGTCGCGTCGCGCTCCGCGAAAGGCGGGGTGTGGCTTCTTGTCCGCCAGACGGCTGTTCAGGGGATGAATTTCTGCGGCCTTATATTTTTGGCGAGGTACCTGTCCATCGCCGACTACGGTTTTTACGGGATCGTCTTCTTTCTCTTCTCTTTCATCGTAAACTTCGGCGACATCGGCCTCTCCGCCAGCCTGCTGCGTCAGAAGGAAGAACCAAAGCCGCAAGATTTCTCGAGCGTCTTTTCCGCCCAGCTCACGCTCTCGGCGGCCGCGGCCGCGCTCTTTGCCGCCGCTTCCCCGTTTCTTTGCAGGGCCTACGAACTCCCGCTGTCCTACTCGCAGTATTTCATCATTATATCGGCATCGCTCGTGATCGCCGCGTTTAGGATAGTTCCCACGACGCGCCTCGAGAGGCACCTTGATTTTAAGTGGCTGTCGATCATCGAGATAATCCAAACCGCCGTCTACAACGTTATCGCCTCGGCAATGGCCTTTTACGGGTACGGGCCGCTCAGCTTCACCTTAGCCCTGCTGTGCCGGGTGATTATCGGCAGTATCCTTGTGAACATCGTCAGCCGGGCGCCGCTGCGATTGAATTTTAACCGCGTCCTGATAAGAAAACATCTAAAGTTCGGATTACCGTATCAGGCAGGCAATTTTGTAAATATTCTTAAAGATTCCATCTCCGCCATCGTAATAGGGTTGATTATAGGCGCCGCGTCCACCGGCATGATCAACATGGCGTCCACAATCGCTACGTTTCCTATCATGCTCATGAGTATACTCAGCAGGCTTTTTTTCCCGGCATTTGCGCGTACGGTTAACGATAAACAGGTTCTTGAAAAGCTATTCGCGTTATCTGTGCGCGTCAATAACGCTCTTGTCGCGCCTTTGGCCATATTTATACTTTTTATGGCGAAACCCTTTACTTTGCATGTTTTCGGCGAGAAGTGGGTATCGTCGGAGACTATGGAACTTTGGTTCCTGCTATGGCCGGCGAATCTGTTTTTACCTACGCTAGCCGTATGCACTTGTCTCTTGAACGCATTTGGATTGTCAAAAAAAGTTTTCAAATACAGCCTATTATGGATGCTGATATCCTTGGGGCTGGGCACCCCGTTTGTTTTTATGTTCGGCGCGAAAGGCGCTTGTTACGCAAACATTGTAGTTAATGTCACAACAATAATAGTCGCTTGGGAAACGCGTAAATATATAAATTGCAAAATTTTAAAAGAAACGCTTATCGGCTGGCTTCCGGCGATTTCGCTTGCTTGGCTTCCTTTGGTTTACAATAGTTTTTTTGAGATTGGAAAGATGCATCTGTTTTTATGCGCGATTTTTTATTTTTCTTTTTCCACTGTCATAATGTATATTATTTCTAAGAGAGATATCCATACGTTCATGGCGAAATCAATCGGAATTCAACCCACGAACACCGGCTCAAACGCGGAGGAGGCTGTGTGAAAGAGAAGTTGCGCATATCGTTCATCATCCCGTTCACCGGCATGACCGGTGGGATAGCCGTCGTCCTCGAATACTACCGCCAACTGACGGCTTTAGGGCACGAGGTCAATATTTACTACCCGCTCCTTCCGTATGGCGATTTTTTTCACGATAGACCGCTTTGGAAGAAATTTCCGGCGCGGATGAAGCAGTTCCTGCGCAACATTAAGGATATAAAACACGATACCCCTTTGTTCTCCGAGAATATACCGGTAAAACCCGTCTTCCGTATCAACAATTCCGGCATCCACGACGCCGATGCGATCATCGCCACGGCATGGCCCACAGCCTATGACATCGCCAAACTGTCGTCAAAAAAAGGGCGAAAATTTTATCTTGTGCAACACTATGAAATTTGGAGCGGCAATGTGTTAAAGGTTGATAACTCATACCGCCTGCCGCTCAATATCATTACGATAGCCCCATGGTTGACTGATTTAATGAAAAACAAATTCAACCGTAATGACGTGACGGAGATACACAACGGTATCAGACTCGACAAATTTTATCCCCCGCCCGCAAAGGATTTCGGGCAACAGTCAATCCTTATCATGGCGCACGATTTGGAGTGGAAAGGCGCAAAAGACGCGATAGACGCGCTGACCGTCGTCAGAGAGCGCTATCCACTGGTGAATATAAAGATGTTTGGAACCTGCGCCCGTCCAGCCGCGCCGTTCGATTTTGAGTACCACCAATATCCGCAATATGAAAAACTGCTCTCCCTCTATCAAAGCGCGACTATTTTTATTTTTCCAAGCCACAAAGAAGGCTGGGGGTTAACTCCAATAGAGGCTATGGCGTGTCAATGCGCCGTGGTCGCCACTAATGTAGGATGTATTCCAATACTTAATAACGGGCAAAATCTGATACTGGCGGAAACACAAAAACCGGCGTCAATCGCCGATGCTGTCGTCAAATTGCTTGACGATAAAGAATTGGCCGAAAAGATTGCCGCAGAGGGATTGAAGAGCGTACTGAAACTAGATTGGGCAAGATCGGCGCAAATATTACAAAATCGAATATCGGAGCCGACGCCCTAACAAAAAAAAATAAAAATGTTGACACGCGATGTGGCATATATTATTTTATACCTTGAACCGGAGGAAGATTATGATAAAAAAAGTTCTCAGAAAAATTTTGTCTAAAATCCCTATCGTAAAACGTTTGATTATTATAAGGGATAGGTACATAAACGCCAAAAGACACAATAAAAAATCTTCTCAATCCAAAGAGAACGTCTTTTTTCACATTTATGAAAATAATATGTGGAATAGCGACGAAAGCCGCTCCGGCCCCGGTAGCGAGCTTTCCGATACCGTCATGATCAGGAAAGCGTTGCCTTCTATTTGGAGAAAATACAATATAAAAACTTTTTTGGATGTTCCTTGCGGCGATTTCAATTGGATGAAAGAAGTTGACAAAACAAGTATCGATTATATCGGCGGGGACATAGTGGATGATATCGTGGCAAGTAATAATAAATCGTATAAGACCGAGCGTATTGAGTTCCGAAAGATAGATATAACCAATGATATTATTCCAAAGGTAGATATGATTTTCTGTAGAGATTGCTTGGTACATTTAAGTTTTGAGAATATTGTTAAGGCATTGCATAATTTCGCACGGAGCGGTTGCAAATATTTAATGCTCACATCATATCCGTTAACTATAAAAAACCACAATATTTCAGACGGTGATTTTAGGGAAATAAATCTTTTTAAAGAACCTTTTAATTTACCCGGAAAGTATCTTTGCAAGGTAAAAGAGAAAAGCCGGAGATTTAGTGAAATCGACAGAACTATGTATCTATGGGACATAGGCGATATCACAAAAACGCTGTGACCTACCCAACAACACGCTCTCGGACTTGTCGTCACGAATTGGTTTGCGTTCCGCACGCCGTAAGAGGTAATTGTTTCACTTTTGCCCCACGCTTATTATTGCCGGATTATGTTTTTCCGCCAAAACAAAACGGTCTTCATCTCTAAAATTAAAGATTATCAAATAAAAGATAATATATTGCATCCAAAAACGCCCATACGACGGATTAAACCAAAATGTCTCTTGGGTTAAACCGCTGAACAGAAGTATTAACGTACATAAAAGAAAACTTCTTGCCGCGTTATCTTTATATTTTTTGATTCTTATAACCAAATTTCGTATTATTTCCACCCAAATAGCAATAAAAATAAGCATCCCTATAATACCGGTTTCAACAAAAGCATGTAATAAATTATTATGCGCTCCGGTTGTGAAAGTACCCACCTCTAAGTAATAACTGAACTTTAGCGTATTAAATGAGCCTATGCCTATCCCAAAAATCTTCTGCAGCCAAGGACCGTACAACGCGTGTTCATATACCCGCTCCCAAATCAGCACTCTTCCATAAGAGCTGAAGCCGGCGTTGATTGAGTCCGGCGAACCCGCTAAAATATGAATAACCGTCCATTTAATAAAAGGCGCGCCGACCGCGCCGACCGCCAACAATAGTATGACAGCCAATATGGTCCATTTATAGTTGACATTAAGAAGCGCTACCATAGGAATTCCCAAAAACAGACCTAACAGAACGCTACGCGTGCCGAATAGGATGACCGTAAAAATACACATAACGGCGACACATAGAGAAAACCTTTTCTCGTATTTATTGCGCAATTCAAAAAAAGCGCACAAGGCTACGCCGAACGAGAGCAATAGGAGATTCGCCAGCATTCCAGGATGAACGCCCAATGTTCCCGTCAATTTGTAAAATTCGCTAAAGGTTTTGGCGCCCTCCTTATATCTCAACAATATGGCTATAACGATCTCGACAAACGAGCAAATCACATAAAAAAGGATGATTCTGTCTCGGTGTTCTTTCCACGCCGAGTGGGAAAATATAACAACCGCCGCCGCCAACTGAGCGATATTGAACACAAAAAAAGCGGAAGTAACATTTACGATATTCGTATGATCATAACAATTAACAACAATACCGATGACCGCCCATAACATAAAGACGCACAATATTATAAATAAAGGACGTTGCCTTCCAATCGCCTCTTTATAGTTATTTCTGTTATTTGAGACAAACGCCATAATTAGGAATAGAAAGACCGCGTCTATAAACATAACCCTAAGCATTCTATTGCTCCCGAATAGGTCAAACTGTACAAAAAAGTTCAAAATAAACAGATACGGTGTCAGACTCGGCTTTGGGATGACCAATAGCGCCGGCGCAAGACACACGACGTATTTCAGTATACGGTAGTTACCGCTCATAATCAAATAGACAATAAGCGCAAGCGCGGCCAATCCGAGCGCTTGGCATATAACGAGCATACGGAGATTGTTTTTCCGCACGGCATGGCCTAAAGCGCGTTCAGGGACGGTGTCGGGCAAGCCATGTTCCGGCGCGATTGATTTTATTGACCGCATAGATTACCTATTTTGACGGTTATATAGACAATAATATAATATTTACCAACGGCGTTATACAAAATTTATATTATATTAAAGATTTTGACTTAGATCTCTATTAATTGATTTTAATTTTTAAAAGAAAGGACAACCGCAACATGCCCGCGCCGCGCCGAGTCAATACCGTCGCCGCCGCAAGCGCCGGCGCGGTGATAACCGCCTTCTTCTGGATACTGACGACCGCGCACACCGCGCTCTGCGCGACACCGGCAAAGACCTTCGTCCGCGCCTCCGACCCCGCCGTCCGCTGCATCGGGCGCTTCGACAGACGCAACCCGCAATACGTCCGCTTCGACTGGCCGGGGGCCGCCGTCGAAACCCGCTTTGAGGGACGTTCGTGCGATATTCTGCTTCGCGGCGACGGCGGGCTTTACGATATTTCCGTAGACGGCGTTCTCGCGGTGCGGCGCTTCGACACGCTGGAAACCGCGCATACGCTCGCCTCCGGGCTTGCAGACACTATACACAGTTTGCGGATTGTCAAACGCACCGAAGGGTTGCGCGGGCAGGTCGTCACGCTGAAGGGTTTCTACGTGAACGCCGGGAAAAAACTCCTGCCCCCGCTTGACGCAATGCCGGCGCGGCGGATCGAGTTCATCGGCGGATCGAATCTGCTCGGCTTCGGCGTGGAGGCCGATACGGTATGGTGCGACACGCCGGGAAACTACTCCAATACCTCGCTCTCCTTCGGGGCAGTGACCGCTAAAATGGTCAACGCGGAGTACCGCGTATTGGCGGTTTCAGGCAAAGGGCTTGTGCGGAATTGGAGATCGCCGTACATCGCCGCGACGCACCCGTTCGGGCCGCTATACGGGCGGGCGGTGAGGAATGACTCCGCCGCCGTCTGGAACTTTAAGTCATGGGTTCCGCAGGTCGTGGTCACTTGCTTCGGGACGAATGACTTTTCTACGTATCCGTACCCGACCAAGGAACTGTTTACCGCGAGATACGCCATTTTTTTGGAAAGCGTTTTGGCGCGATACCCGGACGCGAAAATCGTCTGCGTGACATCGGCGCGGGAACCGGTAAGAACGTATGTGCGCGAGTTTGTGGAACGGGAGCGGGAACTCGGGCTGCTGGGGAACGGGAAGATATATTTTTACTCGTTCGGCGAGGTGCCGAAAAAACAGTGCGGGTGCGATTGGCACCCTAACGCAGGGGCCCATGAAAAGATCGGGAGGGAATTGGCGGAGATTGTCGGGCCGTTGTTTGAATTTGACGTTAAATGATTAAAATCAAAATCTTTTAAAATCTTTTAATTCTTTTTTAGACGAAAGGCGCTACGCGCCTTTCATAGATAGTTCGGGGGCTAAACCCCCGAACTTCAGTCAACGTCAAAAGAAAAAGCCTTTTTTTGACTTTGATTTTGACTTTATATGCGGGGTTTAGCCCCGCATATCCTATGAAGCCGAAGGCTTCGTCTTAAAAAGAATTTGAATTTGATTCAGACAACATTTTTATTAATCCACGACTTCAAAGTCCGCGTCAACCGCCCCGCTCTTCTTATCGCCGGGGCTCGTGCCTTGTTTGGGCGGTTCCTCCGACGGGGGCGGGCCGGGCTGCGGGCCGGCGGATCCGGCGGCGGCTTCGGGGCCGGCTTTTTTGTACATCGCCTCGGCCATCGCGTGGCTCGCTTTCATCAAAGCCTCCAAGCTGGACTTTATCGCCGCGTAATCCGTCCCCTTGAGTTTCTCCTTCAGATCGTCCAAGGCTTTCTGTACGCCGGCCTTGTCGCTTTCGGGAATCTTGTCGCCAATCTCCGACAGGGTCTTTTCCGTCTGGTAGACCGCTTGGTCGGCTTGGTTCTTTGTCTCTATATGTTCGCGCTCCTCTTTGTCGGCGGCGGCGTTGGACTCGGCTTCCTTGACCATACGCTGGATGTCGCTCTCGGAGATGCCGCTGGACGACTCTATCCTTATCTGCTGCTGCTTGCCGGTTCCTAGGTCTTTGGCGCTCACGTTAAGAATGCCGTTTGCGTCTATGTCGAAAGAGACCTCTATCTGCGGGATGCCGCGCGGGGCGTGGGGGATGCCCACAAGGTCGAACTTGCCCAAAAGCCTGTTGTGGGCGGCCATTTCGCGCTCTCCCTGATAGACCATGATCGTCACCGCGTCTTGGTTGTCCGACGCTGTGGAGAAGACGTTGCTCTTCTTGGTCGGGATGGTCGTGTTGCGCTCTATGAGTTTGGTCATCACGCCGCCCAACGTCTCTAATCCCAGAGACAGCGGGGTGACGTCCAGCAGCAGAACGTCTTTGACGCTCTGGTCGCCGCCGAGAATCGCGCCCTGAATGGCCGCGCCGACCGCTACCACCTCGTCCGGGTTCACGCCCTTGTTCGGCACCTTGCCGAAGATCGCCTCGACCTTGGCCTGAACGGCGGGCATCCTCGTCGCGCCCCCGACCAATATCACCTCGTCTATATCGGCGGCGGCGAGTTTCGCGTCGGCAAGCGCCTTCTTGCAAGGCTCCACCGTACGATCTATCAGCTTCGACGCCAACTGCTCCAATTTCGCCCTCGTGATGGTCAGGTCCAAGTGCTTGGGGCCGCTCGCGTCGGCGGTGATGAACGGCAGGTTGACGTTGGCCTGCATCGCGGACGAAAGCTCCACCTTTGCCTTCTCCGCCGCCTCTTTCAGCCTCTGCAGCGCCATACGGTCGTTGCGCAGATCAATGCCGTTCGAGGCCTTGAACTCGTCGGCGATGTGGTCTATGAGCACCTCGTCGAAGTCGTCGCCGCCCAGATGGGTGTCGCCGTTCGTGGACTTGACCTCGAAGACGCTGTCGCCGATCTCGAGGATGGATATGTCGAAAGTGCCGCCGCCGAGGTCGAAGACGGCGATCTTCTCGTTCTTCTTCTTATCCAGCCCGTAGGCGAGCGAAGCCGCCGTCGGCTCGTTGATAATGCGCTTTACGTCCAGCCCCGCGATCCTTCCCGCGTCCTTGGTCGCCTGACGCTGAGCGTCGTTGAAGTAGGCCGGCACGGTGATCACCGCCTCGGTGACCGACTCGCCCAAGTAGTCCTCGGCGGCCTTCTTGAGATACTGCAGCACCATCGCCGATATTTCCGGCGGCGAGTAGTCGTGGTCTAGTATCTTCACCTTCACCGGATCGTCCGCGCCGCCCACCACGCTGTAGGGCACGCGCTTCTCCTCGGACTGCACCTCGCTGTGCCGCCGCCCCATAAACCTCTTTATGGAGTAAACGGTGTTCTCCGGATTGGTCACAGCCTGCCGCTTGGCGATAGCCCCCACAAGACGCTCGCCGGCCTTGGTGAAACCGACGATGGACGGCGTGGTGCGGCCGCCCTCGGAGTTGGGAATGACCACAGGCTTCCCCGCCTCCATAACCGAGACGCACGAGTTGGTCGTTCCTAGGTCAATACCGATGATCTTGCCCATAATGCCTCCTGTTTATAGTTTTTCCATCTTGTTTTTGCCGCTGCCGGGATAAATCAATTTATATCTATATCAAATATCGTGCCATTGTGAAAAACGGCGAAATTGGGGGTTTAAAGGGGGTTAATGCCTTTGATGGTATGTTATATTAGTACAGATTGGCGGGGAGGTGTTTCAAATTGAAACAACAAAGCCTTTAAAATCTTTAAATCTTTTTTAGACGAAGCCTTCGGCTTCATAGATAAATGCGGGGCTAACTTGTTTATCTATATACCCTATAATATCCCTCCCGGTTATTTATTCTACTCTTAAATCGCCACGTTGTATTCGGTGAATTGCTCTATGGCGATAGGTATTGCCTTTTTGGTTAAGTCTATATCCGTTGCCGGGTTAAAATAACGTAATTCGCCTGTCTTCTTGTTTAGGGTAATATAAGCAAAGCCGTTAGCCCCTTCTTTTTTTACAGGGAACGTAAAATCAAAACCCCAAAAATCTCCGAAATCACGGCATGAACTCAAACGAGTGCGCCCCCCTTTCCCCCCCTCATTTTTAGCCTTAAGATACGCTTCGTGTAAAGTTATCATCACACCCTCCTATTTTTCACGACTTTTAAGACCTTATCGTTGGGCTTTGTATTATCAAGCCTCACGTATTTTACTGTTTGAGGTTTCATACTCTCCAAATGCTTCACGTTTTCCATGCCTAATTGCCCGTCATCGTACTTAACCGCGCCGTTACGTACTTCTAGCGAAAAAAAGGTGTCCCGCTTCACCATCTGGCTCCCATACCCATTCGCCTCTAATAGCACCCCTTGCGCCTTCTCCCCAAGTCAATACATCTTGCTCTATCTTCTGCATCATTTCGCGTGGCTTGTCGGTTTTTGACAATCGCGCGGCTCTTTGTACCTTCGCTCCGTCAAACATATCCGCCAATTCTTCGGTGGTCATTCCAGATGAGTCTATGCGGGCCTCTACATCGTAACCCTGATAGCGCAACTCATTAGCTACTGCGCAATTCCCGCAATTCCTAGTGACGCCTTCTGTCGCCATCCATCTTTCAGGATTTATCGCCTCCAGACGCTCCTTGCCGCTCCACGTGCCCTCTATTCGTCTAAGATCCACAACCTTTACCCTCTCTTTATTAAATATACTGCTTTCCGCGCCGCCTGTCAAATCTTTTTTTTCGGCACGGCCGAATCTTTCGGAATTCTTACTGTTTTTTCCGCATCGCCGCCTCCGCCTCCCGCCCACCCGCGTTCCCCGCCGTCTCAGCGGGTCGGTAATCATTCCCAATCCAACGTTTTTTGGCAATCCCGCCGTCCGTAATGTTATTTATCAGGTAACAAGGACTTTAACGCTTCCTAACCAACCCCCTCACCGACTCCCTGAACTTCTGTAATCCCAATACCTCGTACAAACCGAAGACAACTATCAACGCGGACACCGACGCTAAGGCGCAGACCATTATCATCCGCCCCCTCACGAATCTACTCTCCATGTCTATGCTGAACCCGTCAATCATCCCGTTGACCCCGTAGCAAACCGCCGCCCCGACCGCCGAGACGATCACAATCTTCCCCAACTTCGCCGCCTCTCCGCGCACCGCTTCAAAACCGCCGTAGCGTTTGCCCCACATCGTATATAATATAAGGAATTGAACCGTCCCGGCGACGCCCGACGCCAACCCCAGCCCCTTGGGGCCCATCTCCCTGCTGAAGAGATAATAAAGCGGGACGCTCAGTATAGATACCGACGTACTGACAACCATAGGCAGCAACGTCTTCTGCATCGCGTAGAACGGCCTTGCCGCCAATATCGATACCGACGTGGCGAAAGCCCCTGTCAGATACATCGTCAAAATAGGGGCGGTCGCAAGCGTCGACTCCCTCGAAAATTTGCCGTGTTCGTACAGTACCATTATAATCTGCGGCGACAGCGCCATCATCACTCCTGTAAGCGGCAGCAGATAGAGGGCCACCTTGTTTATCGTATCATTGAGCAATTCGCTCATCTGACCGTACGCCCTCTCTGCGGCGAGTTTCGCCAAGTACGGATAGAAGGCCACGCCCGAGGCCTGGCCGAATACGCCGACCAATATCATCATCGTCCTCAGCGCGTAGTTCGCCCCGGCCACGGCGCCGCTCTCCAAGAAGGAGGCGAAGTAGCGGAAGAATATCTCGTTAGAGAAACTCATGCCCAGCCCGGCTACCAGAGGGATCGTCAGTTTTATATAATGTATAAATTCAGGGTCTGCGGGAGAGAACCTGAAAGTGTAGCGCATCCCGATCTTCATCGCTCCGGGGAGTTGCACTGCCACGTTGCCGGCGAACGCGCCGGCCAGCACGCCCCAGGCGAAACCCTCCACTCCAAGCGACGGGCCGAGGAGTATCCCTCCGGCGATTATCCCGAAGTTGTAGAGCAGCGGGGCCAGCGCGGGGAGGAAAAACTTCTGCCGCGCGTACTGCACGGCCATCAGAAACGCGCCCCAATAGAAGAGTATCTGTGCGGGGAGGATTATCCGCGTCAGGCGCACCGTCAAGGCGAAGGTCCGCGGGTCTTGACCGGCGAAGCCCGTCAGCGAAAGCAGGTTCGGCGCGAAAATCACGGCGGCGGGAAGGACGACGGCGAACGCGGCGGTGCCTACGGTGACCATGTTAGAGAAGGTCTTCCACGCGCCCGCCTCGTCGTTCGCGGCTATGTACTTCTGGAATATCGGTATGAATGTGACGGAGAGAAACCCGCCCGCGAGAAAGTGGTTGAGGAGTTCAGGTATCAGGAAGGCCGCGACATAGGCGTCCATCTCGCTGCCCGTGCCGCCGAGATTGGCGAGGGCCATCTCGCGAAACATCCCCGCGACGCGGCTCAAGAGGACGGAGGCCATCATGATGACGGCGGCGATCGACACGGAGCGGTTTATGCTTTGACGCTGACTCGGGGACTCTTGGATCATTGTATAAAAATACTGTTTGCCGCGGCGGGAAATCAATATATAAACGAAAGGGCGGGTTTAAACCCGCCCGTAAACAATCAAAAAGCCTACCGTTTTTTGCTTCTTTTCTTGCCGGCCTTTTTCTTGGCCGGCGCCGCCCTCTTCTTTGTCGCGGTCTTTTTCTTTGCAGACTTCTTCGCCGACTTCTTCACCGACGATTTTTTCGCGGCCAAACCTGTTTTGACCGACGCCCTTCTTCCTAGAGTTTTCGGAACCGGCAATCCCGCCCGTTTCGCGGCGGCTTTCCGTTTGGCCTTGCCGTTCGCCGCGTTGATTATGCGGTAGGTCTGGGAGGACGACAGGCCGAACTTCTTCACTATGGCGGTAACCGGTTCTCCCGCGATGTAGGCCGCCGCTATATCGGCGTCTCTCTCCGGCTTATCGTTCGAAGCGGCGGCGACACCCAGCTTCTTACGCAACTGGTTGACGGCCTGCCGCGTGACTCCGAGCTCCCTACCTATCCGCACATCCGTCTTGTGTGTTTTCTGCAACTTATACAGCTGTCCCTTCGTAACTTTGGGCATCATAAGCCACGCTCCTTATTGATTGTTGTTTAACATAGACTGCGCTTGCTCTACGGCAATGCATTCTATATAATAATAATATATTTCTTCCCAAAAAAGCAATACCATAATAAAAAACTATCTTCTCGCCAGCAAAACCGTTCCCCCGAAGTAAACCGGTTCCGAAAAGTCAACCATAGTTTCCCTCTCCTCGGTTATCGTAATCACGTTGGCGGCGAAGTCCACCGTGCCCGCCGAGACCGCCGGAATGATGTCCGCGAAGTCCATCACCTTAACCTCTATGCCGCAACCGATCGCCTGAGCGAAGCGCGTAGCCATCTCCACGTCAAAGCCCACGATTTTGCCGCTGCCGTCTTTGAACGAGAAAGGCGGGTCGCAGTCGGAAGTGGCGAACTTGAGCACCCTCTTCTTGGGATTCTTGAGCTCGATATCCGGCATGGGCGGCGAATCCGGGAGGTCTATCCAGCGCTTTATCATGTCGTCGGTGATCCCGTCGTTACGCGCTTTCGCCAGAAAGGCGTTGAACTCGGCGACCATCTTTCCCCCGTCCTTCTTGGGAAATATCGGCGCGTAGTTCTCAATGTCTATGGGCGGGTAGAGCACCACAAGCTTATCCGGATTCTGCGACGCCCACTTGCGCGCCACCGGTTCCTCGGCCACCGTCGCGTCGGCCTCGCCGGAAAGCACCGCCTCCACGCCCTTCGACACCGTGTCGAAGTACTTGTGAAGCCTCGCCCCCACCTTGTCGCGCGCCACGGCGTCGAACGTGGAGCCGCTCAAGATCGCCAAGGTCTTGTCGGAAAACTCCTCCTTGGCGAACACGCCCTTTGCCGTGTTGGGCCCTACGCCGCTTTTAGCGGCGGCGGCAGGCTCTTTCGACAGAGCGCCTTCCTTCGCGTCGCCCTTGCCGCCGCAGCTAAACCCGGCCAGCGCCGCAGAAACGACGGCGACCGCGAGAATGGCCTTTGACTTTGATAACCTCTGACATTTCATACGCTCCCCCCTCATCTGAAACTTTTTTTATTGTTTTGTTGCAACTATACTTCATATATATATATTATACTATTTTGGCAATATGAGAATCAATAAGAATTTTATTTTATGTTAAATTCGTGATTGCGATAACCGCCGAGCCGAGGGTGTATATCGGCACTAAAAAAAATCCAAGATTTTAATGATACCGGCCGCCACATGTATTATATTCTACACGGTGAATCCAATACCAACGCATAGAAAGGATAGGCTCCGGCTATGAAAAAGAGTCATTCATTCTCAAAACCTTTGCTCTTGCTGATGGCTATACCCATAGCCGCCCTGGCCTCCGGCGACTCCGGCGAGGACGTTTCGCCCATCATGGCCCGCCTCGTCCTGCAGCTTGGGATCATCGTGCTGGCGGCGCGCGTCGCCGGGCTCCTCATCCAGAAAGTTAAGGTGCCGTCGGTGCTTATCGAGCTCGGCATAGGCATAATTATAGGCCCGCACCTCTTGGGCGGCCACCCGCTGCCGGGGTTCCCGAACGGGATCTTCGTCCCGGAAGGGGGTATACCCGCAACGGGAATACCCGTCACCCACGAACTTTACGCTATAGCCACAATCGCGTCCATAATAATGCTCTTCTCGGCCGGGCTTGAGACCGATCTGGCGCTGCTGCTCCGGTTTTCAATCACCGGCCTCGCGGTCGGCACGGGCGGCGTGATAGTCTCGTTCTGCTTCGCTTCCTTCGTCGTGACGCACTACTTCGGCTGGCACATGACCGATCCGGCGCATCTGCCTACGGTGCTGTTCATGGCGGTGATGTGCGTCTCGACCTCGCTGGGCATCGTGGCCCGCATACTCTCCGAGAAGCACAAGATGGACTCGCCTGAGGGCGTCACCATATTGGCCAGCGCCGTGATAGACGACATGCTCGGCATAGTCGCGCTCACGGTGGTGACGGGCATATTAGGGGCGAGCGCTGGGCTCGGCGGGGGGTCGCCGCATCCGGTTCTCAACGTCGCCAAGTCAATCGCGGTCTGGCTCTTCTTCACCGCGCTAGGGATACTCTTCGCGGGGCAGCTGGCGAGGGCGATAAAGAAGTTCAAGTCGGTAATCTACATATCCATAGTCGCGCTCGGTATTGCGCTCGTCTTGGCGAGCGTCTTCCAGATGGCCGGCCTCGCCATGATCATAGGCGCCTACGTAGTGGGGCTTTCGCTCTCCAAGACCGACCTGACCGACACCGTGCGCGACACTCTCGAGGTCGTGAACAGCTTCTTCGTGCCGGTCTTCTTCGTGGTCATGGGTATGATGGTCAACGTGCACGCCGTACTGTCCAAGGAGGTGCTGCTCTTCGGCGCCGCGCTGTCGCTGGCCATGATCGCCTCAAAGGTGATAGGGTGCGGGCTGCCGACGTTCTTCTTCAACTTCAACCGCTTGGGAGCTCTGCGCATAGGCATGGGCATGGTCCCGCGCGGCGAGGTCTCGTTCATCATCGCCGGCATAGGGCTCTCTTCCGGCGTGCTTAGCCAAAGCATGTTCGGCGCCGGCGTGATGATGGTGCTCGCCTGCGCCGTGGTCTCCCCGCCCATAGTCTCCGCGCTCTTCAGCAGCCCCAAAAAGGGCGTGCGAAAAGAGCTGTACGTCAGACAGACCGTGTCGACGCCCATAGCCGTGCCCACCCACGAGCTGACGGGCCTCCTGGAACTGCGCCTGGTGCAGGCCTTCCGCTCCGAGGGCTTCTTCATACACGCCATCTCGCTCGACAGCCACAACACCGTCTACCACCTGCGCAAAAACGCCATACACATCACCCTCCACACCGGATACACCGGTTTGGAGTTCGAGTCGGACAAAAAGGACGTGATCCTGGTCAAGGCCATAACCCACGAAACGCTGCTGCATATAAACAACGCGGTGGCCGGCGTGAAAGACCTGATAAAACCGGAGAAAATACTCGAAGACGTTACAGACTCCGAGCCGCGCACAGACTCTAAGTTCAAAGACGCTCTCTCCCCTTTCTGCATCATCCCGTCGCTCAAAGCCGGTTCGAAACGGGAGGTGGTGGAGAAGCTGGTGGGAATGCTGCACGAGCACGGCCTGATAAACAAAGAACACGACGACGCGGTGAACGCGGTGATGGAGCGCGAAGCGTCGATGAGCACCGGGATGCAGCACGGGGTCGCCATGCCGCACGCCAGAACAGACGCGGTAGACAAAATAACGCTGGCGGTGGGGCTGTCGCGCGCGGGGATTAATTTTGATTCGCTCGACGGGGAGCCGTCTAAGATATTCGTGCTGATACTGTCGCCGGAAAGCACGGAGAGCCCGCACATACAAGTCTTGGCCAATATCTCGGCGCTGCTTAACAGCGAGGAGATGAGGAATAAGCTTTTGGAATGCAAGAGCCAAGATGAGATTCATAAATTCTTTATGGGAGGATTGGGATAATTGGGAAAGTCAAATAATAATTAAAGTCAAATTCGTTTAAGGGGAGGGCTACGCCCTCCCTACGCTCCAACCAAAAATGGCTTCGCCATTTTTGTTTTCCGCTACCCACCCTGCGGGGCTCCGCCCCGCAACGCCCCGTCGAATAAACATGCGCCGCTTCGCGTCGCAAAGTCAAAAGAAAGGCTGTTGACGTTTAATCCTATAATCCTTTAAATCCTACTAATCCTAATTCAGACATTCTTTACCCTCTGACCTCGCACTCGATCCCCGCCTCCCTAAACATATCACGCATTAATTCCAATTCATCCGCCTCATACGGCTTTACGGACGAGTAGGCTGGGTCTAACATAGGCCGGTTCGGGTTGAACGGTTGTATGAACACCTTGCTCACCCCGCGAAGTTCTGCGCGGAGACTCTCTATATCCCCGCGATCGACGATACCCGGCGCGGCGGTTATCCTCACTTCGGCGTTATCCCCCATCGATTTAACTATGTTTATTGACTTGGACAGACGCTCTCGACAATCAATGCCGTATTGATCGGGAATGTTCAGCAGGCGATATTTGTCAAGCGACGTCTTAATGTCCAAGGCTAGATAATCAGGGCGGCAATCCGCCAGTACGTCCGGTTCAAGGCCGTTGGTATCGATCTTTACTTTCAACCCGAGCGATTTGATCTCGCCGCAAAGATCCGTCAACCCGGAATGCAGAGTGGGTTCGCCGCCGCTTATCACGGCGCCTTCGATGACGCCTTTACGCTTGATGATGTGATCTTTTATATCGCTGAACGGAATTGGGGGATAGCTGTCCAAAACAATACCGGGATTGTGGCAATAGGGGCAGCGGAGATTGCAGCCGGGGAGAAATAGCAGAGTGGCTGGACAACCGGGATAGTCTATAAAAGACGTTTTTGTCCAGCCGGATATTGCGGGAATCACCCCACGGCCTCCGCCAACCCCATCATCTCCCGCTTTTCGCCCATCCCGACAAAATCAATAGTCTCTATTTTGGGTTTATTGTCATCAGAACCATTGCCGCAAGAACCGTCCGTGTCTTTAGTGTCAAAAACCGTCCTAAGGCTGAATTCCGACTTCTTCCCCGGATTCCAATTCTGCACCGGGCGGTAGTAGCCCACTATTCGGGCGTAGACCTCCGTCTCCTCCGAACAATTGGGGCACGAGAAGTGCTGGCCCCTCAGGTAACCGTGAGACTTGCAGACCGAGAATGTCGGCGATATGGTGAAGTACGGTATGCGGTAGTTATACGCGATAGACTTGACCAGCTTCTTGCAGGCCTCCACGTCGTCTATGGACTCCCCGATGTGCGCGTGGAAGACCGTGCCGCCGGTGTACTGGCTCTGGACGTCGTTCTGCATGTCGAGCGCGTCGAACAAGTCGGGCGTGGCGTCGACCGGCAGCTGGGTGGAGTTCGTGAAGAACGGGTTGTCACCGCCCGGAATGATCATGTCGGGCGACCTCTTCCTGTCGATCTTCGCCAGCCTGTAGGAGGTGCTCTCGCCGGGGGTTGCCTCCAGATTGTACAGATGACCGGTTTCCTCCTGATACATTATCAAGCGGCGGCGCATGTGCCGCAGCACCTCCATGGCGAAACTGCGCGCCTCCGGGTCGGTCAGGTCTTTGCTCTTGTCCCTGAAGAAGTTCTGCGTGGACTCGTTCATCCCGATAAGGCCTATCGTGGAAAAATGGTTGTTCCAATGACGCAAATAGCGCTGCGTGTACGGGAACAAGCCTTGATCCATCAGCTTTGTTATGACTTTGCGCTTGATCTCTAAGGAGTCGCGGGCCACATCCATATAATGGTTGAGCTGCTTGAAATAGTTCTCCTCGGAACCCTTGGTCTGGTAGCCTATTCTGGGCAGGTTTATTGTGACGACGCCTATAGACCCCGTGAACTCGTCGGCGCCGAAGAGGCCGCCGCCGCGGTTGCGGAGCTCCCGCTTGTCGAGCTGCAGGCGGCAGCACATAGAGCGCACGTCGCCCGGCTTGAGCGAGGAGTTTATGAAATTTTGGAAGTAGGGCGTGCCGTACTTGCCCGTCATCTTGAAGAGCAGCTGGGCGTTATCGCTGTCCCAATTGAAATGCTGCGTTATGTTGTATGTGGGGATGGGATACGAGAAAGCGCGCCCGTCCGAGTCGCCGTCTATCATCAGTTCGAGGAAAGCCCGGTTGATTATGTCCATCTCGTGCTGGAAGTCACCGTAGGTCTGCTGCAGCGGCGCGCCGCCCACGATGGCCGGCTGGTCGCGGAGGTCATCGGGGACGGTCCAGTCTAAGGTGATATTTGTAAAAGGCGCCTGCGAACCCCACCGCGAGGGCGTGTTCACGCCGAAAAGGAACGACTGTATCTGCTGCTTGACGTCCGCGTAGGAGAGGTTGTCCACCCGCACGAAGGGGGCGAGATAGGTGTCGAAGGAGGAGAAGGCCTGCGCCCCCGCCCACTCGTTCTGGAGGATGCCCAGAAAGTTCACCATCTGCTGTATTAATGTAGATAGGTGTTTGGGCGGCTTGGATGATATCTTCCCCTTGACGCCGCCCAGCCCGTCGGCGATCAGCTGGCGCAGCGACCACCCGGCGCAGTAGCCGGAGAACATGCTGAGGTCGTGGATGTGGAGGTCGCCGTTGCGGTGGGCGCTGGATATGTCGCATCCGTATATGTTTTCGAGCCAGTAGTTGGCGGTGATCGCCCCGCTGTTGTGGAGGATCAGCCCGCCCAGCGAGTAGTTGACGTTGGAGTTCTCGTTGACCCGCCAATCCTCCTGCTTGAGGTAGCCGTCCATGGTGCTTACGATGTCGAGGAGGAGGTCTTTGGTGGAGCGGGCGCGGCGGCGCTGGTCGCGGTAGAGGATGTAGGCCTTGGCGACGGCGGCGTGGCCGAGCTCTATGAGCACCTTTTCTACTATATCCTGAATCTCCTCGACCGCCGGTATGGAGTTCGTGTGAAACTTCTGGGCTATGACGTTCTCGACCTGCTTGGCCGCCTCGTGGGCGCGCGACATATCTCCGCCGCCCACAGCCTCGGCGGCCTTAAAAATGGCATTTGCTATCTTATAGTTATCGTAAGGAACAAGCTTCCCGTCGCGCTTGCGAATGGTCGAAATCATCACTGCCTCCGTTTTTTGGTGATATTTCTTGTGTTTTTGACGTTTATTCGCGGTTCTGACGCTTCCAAGGCGCTTTCGCCGCCCCCGCTCCGGGGGCACCGCCGGCTTACTTCGGCCATTCTGTCCAAAACACAATATAAACGGCCTTCAGATAATAAACATACTATATATGCGCATCAAAGGTCAAGTTATTGTGAAAATTTTTTCCGGACCGCCGCCCCGGATTCGCGTAAGTTGTTGATTCTTCAAGGCCTGCCGCACATCCGCAAGCCGGTGCCGGCAGCGTCCCCGCCGCCAAGCGAGGCCGCGGGCCGGTAAAGCGGCGGATCGTCAAGACGGCGGCGAAAATGATCGTTTTTAATCCTATAATCCTTAATAATATCCCTTGTTTACATTTTTTTTACATTTTTTTTGCATTTTACATTTTCATCTGTTATATTCATATAATTAGTTTATAATTAATGGCTACCGGCTCGGTATGAAACCTATCATAGGAGGATTTGGATGAAAAAGATCAATTTATTTGTTTTTTCGGCGGCTTTCGCGGCGGCTTTGGTCTATGTGGGTTGCAACAACAACCCTGCCGAACCAGCAAAGCCGGTCTGCAAGCCGGGCGACCCGTGCTACGTCGACACCACCAAGCCGCCGGTCTGCAAGGGCGATTCGTGCGACACCGACACCTCCGTCACCCCGCCCGTCCCGCCGGAGTGCAAGCCGGGCGATCCGTGCGACACCATCGGCCAGCCGCCGGTCTGCAAGCCGGGCGATCCGTGCGACACCTCCTCCCATGTCGAACCGAGCGGCCCCGGAGCGTGGGACCCGGTTTGGTCCTGCCCTTCCGGCGTTTCGGCCGGCGGCCTCGACCTTGCCAAAGACAATTTGGGGCTAGACTCACACTACGTCGTCATAAAGTTCAATAACGGCGCCGCGCCGACGGCGACGTTCTCCGATAAAGGGGTGAAGGGCGACATCAACATACAAGGCGAGCACGTCTCTCTCGATGTCCACTTTTGGTACGAAAGCAATGAAGACGCAGCCGGCAATTTGATCCTATACAATATAATACTGACCGGAACGGCCGTAAACGGATCGTTGACGGTGACGGGAGCGGGCAGGAATAAGTTCTACCTGAACGGCATCGACATTACAAACCCGAACGGGCCGGCCATAAACATCCAGAACGGCAAGCGGGCGGAAATCCACCTTGTAGGCAGTTGCGATAAGCGCAATAAACTGAAAGGGGCGGGTCACGACGTACCAGAAGGGAAGCCGCAAGCCAAAGCCGCGTTCTTCTCCGAGGGATCGCTCGTCTTCGGAGGCACAGGGTCGCTTGAGGTGCGTTCCACGGAGAAGCACGCCGTAGTCTCTGACGGATTCATTGAGATGGAGAGCGGAAACATCATCATCTACGAATCTAAAAGCGACGGTCTCCACGCCAACGAACGCATTGTGATAAAGGGCGGGAAGCTGCAAATCAAGTGCGAGGGCGACGCCATCCAGAACGAGAGGAAGACGGCGGGTAAAGAGGCGGCACCGTGCCCGATAACCGTCTCCGGCGGCGATATTAAGATCCGCACCACCGGCGTGAAGGGTCACGGCATAGTCAGCGACAGCAACGACGTCATTATCACCGGCGGCGAAACGACGAAAATAGACATAACCCTCACCGGCAACGGTTCCAAGGGGATCAGGTCGCGCGGCAACGTAAAGATAAGCGGCGCCACCACATACCTTGAGGCGTACGGGGCGAGGGAGTCGCTTTCGGACGACACGAGTTCCGCCGCCGGGATCAAGGCGGACGGCGACGTTGAGATTACGAAAGGGATATTGACCATCAAGAGCGTCAGGGCGAACGAAAACGGCAAGGGCTTGAATATAGACGGCGACCTGAAAATAAGCGGCGGGACCACGAAGATCGCCTCCGACGGCGACGGCGTAAAGGTTAGAGGGTCGGTCAACATGAGCGGCGGCTACCTTGAAGCGAAATCGGCTAACAAACAAGACGTTGACTGCGGCGGGAAAGTAAATAAGAGCGGCAGCGCGACTTTAGTGGCCGAAAAAATCAAACAGGGGTCTTAGCGGCAGCGGATTAACAAATATTCCGGGTTGCTTCGCCGCTTCGCTCCTCGCAATGAAGGTCATTGCCTTACGGCGAGATAAACAAGTTGCGAGCGAAGCCAATCCAGAACTTAAATTACGGAGGTTCTGATGGAAAACGCAATGCTGCAGAGTTGCTTGGCGCCCTTCAAACGGGCGACGCTGGAGGACGCGGCGCGGGTATCGTTCCTGCACCGCTACGATACCAAGTTCGTCTTCGGGAGCGACGATGTCCCGGCGTTCCTGAACGCCATAAAGAACGACTACTCGCTGCTCGAGATAGAGGGGATAACGGCCCAGACCTACAACACCTTCTACTTCGACACGCCCGACCTGCTCTGCTTCAACCTGCACCACAACAAGCGGGCGCGGAGATTCAAGTTCCGTACGCGGAAGTACATGAGCAACGGGAAGATATATAATGAAATAAAGCAGAAACTCAACAGCGGCAAGACTATAAAGTTCCGCCAGCGCCGCGACGGATTCGTCACGGAACCGCCCATCCTGCCGACGCTCAACGACCTGTCGGCCTACGACGAGAGTTTTGAGGCGCTGCTCAAGACCAACGGCTACGGCAACATCGGAAAACTCGTCCCGTCGCTGAACGTCTTCTTCAACCGCCTGACCTTTTTGAACAATTCGTTCGCGGAACGGATGACGCTTGACCTGGGCCTGGGCTACGGCTACGAAGGCTCTGTCCTGAAACTGCACGAAACGGCGATCGTGGAGCTGAAGCGCGAGCGCGGCCCGGAACAGACCGTGTCGCAGAGATACTTCCGCTCCATACACAAGTGCCCCAGCGGATTTTCAAAGTACACTATAGGTATATCATTAACACACGGGGAAGCGAAGAAGAACCGCTTCCTGCCCAAAATAAGACACTTAGCGTTTGAAAGGAGTGCGGCGTGAACAACTTTTGGAAGACGGTATCCAGGTCGGCGTTGGCGGTTTCGGCGCTCGTATACATTTTCGGTTTTTCATCGGCAGCTTCGGCCCAAGACATCGAGGACGCGCTAGGCGCGCCCGACGGCAAGGCGGACACCATTATGACGCCCTTCGGCCCGCAGGTCATAAGCGGCGACAACAGCGCCGACAAGCCCGAAAAATCCGGGAAATCCGGGAAAAAAACCAATACGCTGCTGAACGAGCTGTTGGGCGAGAGCGACTGGACATTCGTGGACAAGATCGCGCTGCGCTTCGTGATGAACATCGTGTTCGCCTACATCCTGATCTGCTTGATCTTCGCTAAAGAGCACAGGATAAAGGAGTACGCCTTCTGTTTCTTCATCTCAAATATCCTGATCTTCATGGTAACGTCGCTTTTGGCATACGTGAAGGTGAAGACCGGCTTCGCCTTCGGACTGTTCGCCATCCTGTCCATACTGCGCTACCGAACCGAACAGATAAATATACGCGAGATGACCTTCCTGTTCGCCTCCATAATAATGGGCGTGATAAACTCTATGGCTACGGACGGCCTGATGCTCTTGGCCGTGTTCCTCGCCGACGTCGTGCTCTGCGCCAGCATAGCGATCTGCGACAGCCGGTTCATGGGTAAAACGGACCAATTGCTTTTGGTATACGATAACACCGGGCTGCTGGCCAAAGACAAGAAGGCGGAACTGCACGAGGATATTAAGAAAAGGTTCGGGTACGACGTGGTCAAAGTGGTGGTGACCAAAATGAACTATTTGACGGACAGCGCGGAAGTGAAGCTGGTCTACAGAAGGAGCTAATGACATCTAGACAGGCATTAACGACCCTGATGACTATTTGCGTCTTTGGCGCCGGAGGGGTCGTTTTCGCCCAAGACGAGGCTGAAAATCCCGTTGATGATGTTGACGCCGCCAACAGTATTACTACCGTTGATGATGATAATACTGTTAATAACAACGACGGCACCGTTGATAATCCTGAAAAAAAGGTAAAATCTGGAAAATCAGGGAAGTCAGGGAAGCCGTCCAAATCAGAAAAAAAAGCTAAGTCCGCCGCCGTCGGCTATGATGCCGTTTCAAACGCCGCCGCTTATGATAGTGAATCGGCAAAGGCTCCGAAATCATCCAAGTCCAAATCCGGGAAATCCGAAGAATCATCCGGCACGACCCTGAAGTACAACGGCCTCGTCGCCGCCGGCGTCGACATAAACAGCAAGGAGAACAAGAAGGCCGCGGGGAAAAAGGCGGAGGCCGTGGTTAGCAAGCGCGTGGTCAAGGGCGAGCTTGAGCTCTCCGCCCAACCGGTTAAGAAGGTCAAGGCGGAGATGGGCTTTGAATACAACATAAACGGCCGCGCCATGGTCGCCGATTCGCTCCGAATCAGGAAGTTCATTGACATCATTGACGATTTTGAGGGCAAGGCGGCTCTCACCGATGTCGATGTCGAGTTGCTGAAGGGGTTGGGGCTAGGCCCCTTCGTGTCAATAGACAAGCTCTACGCCCAATACAACATCATCGACAACGGCACAATCCGCGCCGGTATAATGAAGAAGTCCTTCGGCCTTGAAGAGCGGGCGGGACTCGACGAACGCTGCTTCCTGAAAAGCTCGATAATAAACGACGGCTTGGAAACGCTAGGCTTCCTAGACCACGACCTTACGATAGCATACCGCCACGACCTATTGAACGACGCGCTGCGCCTGACCGGCGCCTTCTCGTGGTCTGTAGCCGACTCCTTAGTCTACCTGCAAAACTACTCCGCCCACTACCGCCCCGCCAAAAACATGGAGTTCCTGCTGGCCGGGATCGTCAAGCACAACACCGACACCACCGGCGGCAACCCGTCCACGACATACGCCGCCTCTCTGTCGTTTAAGTACGAAGCGGTATCGTGGTGCGTCAGCGAGGCGGAGGCGACCCTCGGCACCAACCCGCTGATATGGGCGCTGAAATCCAGAAAGACGGCGCTGTTCGGCATCCGCCTGCAAGAGCGGTTCCCCATAGACTTAAACACCAAAGTCCTGCGCCGCGCCGTCCCTGTGGTTGAAGCCGCAACCTACTGCGCCGACCTCGACAGCGGCTACACGGAAACGCAGATAAAGGCCGGCGTGACCCTCGGATTCGCAAAAAACTCCGCTTTCCAGTTCAGAAACAACTTCGGAACGATCATCAGAACGCCTAAAGAGGGCGCGAGCAGCGTCAGACGGTACCGGTTCGACAGCGAAGTCGTCGTGATCTTTTAGGCAAAGGCGGCCACCCCCTAAAAAAAAGTATTTTTTTTGTGTTTTTCGTGTAATATCTATGTATATTATTAAAATACGCATACGATAAGCCGCTATTTCGTAATTATATTAAATAAATACCGATATTCTACACAGATAATCCGTATTATTAGTGTATATATTATATAGTATAGAAGCTAAACCGGTAAATCTTTCAATAAAACAATAAAATAAAGGAGGTTTAGGATGTCCACGTTAACCCAAAAGAGTATTTTCAGGCTGGCGGTGATCGCGGCGGCGGTCTTGGCCGCGCAGTCGTTCGCGGCGCTGCCGGAGATAAGGATCACCACGCAGAACAACGCGAATCCTGACCAAAGTTCGGGCGGCGGCGGCGGCGGTTGGGGTATGCCGACCACGTCAACGTACAAATACGTTAAAATATCGGAGTTTAAGCTTACTGACAACAGCAACAACGGAAACAACATTACAAGATCCGGGAAACCCGACTCCGTGAAGGTACGCGGGAATTCTACGGCGAGCGCGGCTAAAAAGCCGTACAAGATAAAATTCGGTGAAAGAGTCAGAGTTTTCGGCGACACGGCGGCAAAGAGCTGGGTGTTGCTCGCCAATTGGTACGATGCGACATTCGCGCTGAACGCTATAGCTTTTGAGCTCGGCAAGCGGCTGGGGCTTGAATTTACGAACAAGTATTGGTTCGTGGACGTCTACATAAACGGCACATATAAAGGTATCTACCAGCTTACGGAACAAGTTCAGTCCCATAGAGGAAGGGTTGACCTGAAGGAGAACAAGCGCGGGTGGCTGGCGGAGTTTGACTTCCACGACCCGGCGAACGACGAGCGTAACACTTGGTTTAAGACCGCCAAATACGACATCGGCACATTCATAAAATCGCCGGAGTTAGACGACACGAACTTTACGAAGAACCCGAACGACGCGTCGCAGCTCAACTTTGTGAAGACCGACATAAACAATCTGGTCAATAAAATGTCCGAGGGCGGCTTCCCGAACAACGGATACCGCGATATGATCGACCTTGAGAGCTGGGCCAAGTATGTATTGATTCAGTTGGTTATGGACAATCACGACTTCAACAGCAAAGCGCAAAGCGGGTACCTGCTCGGCTCGAATTACTGCTATCGGATAGACAGCAGCAGAACCTCAAGGATTAAGGCAGGACCGATCTGGGACTTTGACTTGGCCGCCGGCATAGAGCGGGGCGGAGGGGGCAGTTATCCCAAACACTACTTTACTTACCAAGATTCTATAGTGCCTACCCACGCGTTCTACAAGAGGCTTTGGGAAGATCCGGCATTCAAGGCCAAATACTATAAGATGTGGATCAAGCATAAGAGCGATTTCAATGCCATGAGCCAGCTTATAGACAACATAAAGTCTCAGGTGGAAGGCAGCATTACAAGCAAGGGCAACAATAATTGGAACAACAACGCCCCTATTTTTAGTTTTGGCGGGGGGCAGCAAAGCGGCCCGTTGACCACGCAGACATTCAACAACGAAGTCCAAGGCCTGAAGACTTGGTGGAGCAACCGGCTCAATTGGGTAGACCAGAGGTTAAAAAGCATGGGTATCGACACCACCAAGGACGTCATCCAAAACGCCCCGAAAGACCCGACGTCGGTAGCGTCGCAATACGCCAAGCTCGGAAACGGCCTGTCCGTAGTCAAAAACGGCTTGACGGTCAAAGCAACCGGAAGCGCGTCAATAAAGGTAGTGTCGCTTAACGGCGAAGTTGTACGCCGGCAAACCCTGGCCGCCGGAAACCACACCGTCCGTATGGGCGACTTGCCGCGCGGCATATATCTGGTGCGGGTGAATCTGGACGGGGTCAAGAGGACGGTGAAGCTGGCTGTCAGATAAGGGTAAACATTGGCTTCGCCGAGATAAACAAGTTGTCTGAACTAGGATTGCCTTCGGCGAGATAAACAAGTTTATAGGATTTAACGGATTATTAGGATTAAGAAGAACGATTTTGGCAGGGGGCGACCTTAACAGGCCGCCCTTTTTTTTGTATTTTTTTGTGTTTTTTACGTAATATTTATGTATATTATTATAATGTAACATCCCCCATAACGCTTAATAAAGGCGGTCTACAATGATGTCGACGTCAACTCTAACGAGCACATTCAGGCTGACAGCGTTCGCCGCGGCAGCGTTCCTAGCCACGGCGTCGTTCGCGGCCTTGCCGGAGCTGAAGGTTACCACGCGGAACAACGCAAACATAACCGCGACATCGAACAACCGGCAGGGCGCTGGCAACTGCCAGACCACAAATACTTTCGTCCACAAGTACGTCGCCATGCAACTGACGTTAACCGACCCGTCGAATCAGGCGAACAATATCAACGTAACATCGTATGCCGACTCTATCCGCGGGCGGGGAAACTCCACGTGGAATGTGGACAAGAAACCTTACAGAATAAAATTCGCCGAGCATAAGTCTTTGTTCGGGTCGAACAAGCACAAGAGCTGGGCGCTCTTGGCGAACTGGTACGACCCGACGTTCACGCTGAACGCCGTCGCGTTCGAACTGGGCCGGCGGTTGGGGCTCCCTGGCACCCCCAAATACTATTTTGTGGATTTTTATCTGAACGGCACTTACAAGGGAATTTACCAGATAACGGACCTTGTTCAAGTCAATAAGGGCAGGGTGGAAGTGGATACCTTGGCAGGCTGGCTCGTCGAGTTCGACTATCACTGCCCGAGCGGCTCGGATGATATTGATTTCAACACGGATTACCCGAACAACCCGAAAGACGCCAGATTGCATACGAACATAAAATCGCCGGAGGATTTAAAGAACCAGTCCGGTTATGATTTCGTGAAAAAAGAGGTCAACGCGCTGACCAACGCCATGTTTAACAAACAGGGTTTTCCCACAAACGGCTACCGCGATTTAATAGACTTGGAGAGTATGGCGAAGTATACCATGATTCAGCTATTCATGGATAATTTTGATTTCAACAACAAGGCGATGGCGGCAGGTAATGCCGTGGGCGGCAGCAATGTGGCGATGCCCGGTTCCAACTTTATGCACAAAGACAAGGGCAAGATGATGGTCGCGGGCCCGCTTTGGGACTTGGATCTGGCCGCCGGCGTTGACAATTCGCAGAATTTCCCGAAGCACTATCAGTACTATAATTACCCCATAAAGCCCAAGCACCCGTTTTATCTGAAATTCTATGACGATCCCGTGTTTTTGGCCAAGTGGAAGAAGAATTGGGAAAAGTATCAAAACGATTTCAAGGCGATGACGGGCGTTATGGACTCCATAGCGAACCTGGTGCAGGGCTCCGTTGAGAAGAACTTCGCCCTTCAGAATAACAATAGCGGCGGCGGCTGGGGCTTCAACATGAACCCGGAAGCGCCGAAGACGGTGCAAGCGTACAAAGACGAGGTGAAAAAGCTGAAAGACTGGTGGAACAACCGTATAAATTTTTACAACCAAGAGATCAACAAACTGACCATAGACACCTCTAAGGACATAGTCCAAAACAACCCGACGTCGGCGGCTGAACGCTCTTCTCGTTCGACCCCCAAAGGCTTGTCCGTAGTCAAAAACGGCCTGCGCGTCAAAGCCTCAGGCAACGTATCGATCAAGGTAGTCTCCCTGAACGGAAACGTGGTCAAGAAACAGACGCTGACCGCCGGAAATCACAGGGTCAGCCTAGGCGATCTGCCGCGAGGGATGTATCTGGCGCGGGTGAATCTGGACGGGGTCAAACAGACGGTTAGGGTGGCGGTGAGGTAAGATTAGGATGGGTAGGATTTTAAAACACTGTCTGAACTAGGATTTATAGGATTAGAAAAAAGATTATAGGATTAAAAGAATTGTGTTGATTTTAATCCTAAAATCCTTTAAATCCTACCAATCCTAATTCAGACATCATTAATCACATAAATTATAGGAAATATCAAATGAATCACAACGGATTAAAATTGATTACCGTCGTCACGGCTGTCTTTATTCTAGCCGCGCAATCCTTCTCCGCCCTCCCGAAGGTCGAAGTCAGCACCAAGGACAAGGTCGAAATAACCTCGAAGGCGGCGACGTTTGGGCAGGCGACCGCCAACAACTGCCAGAACCATCTTATTTACACCCACAAGTACGTCCCCATGACGTTTAAGCTGACCGACCCGACCGATTCGACGAACAACATCAGCGTTACGGGGTACAAAGACTCGATCCGCGGGCGCGGCAACTCCACTTGGGCGGGGGACAAGAAGCCTTACAGAGTAAAATTCAACGAACATAAGTCTATGTTCGGGTCGAAAAAGCACAAGAGCTGGGCGCTTTTGGCCAACTGGTACGACCAGACGTTCTGCCTCAACGCCGTCGGGTTCGAGCTGGGCAAGCGCGTCGGGCTTAAAGGCACGCCCAACCAGTACCTCGTGGACTTCTATCTAAACGGCGACTACAAGGGGATTTACCAGATAACGGACATCGTCCACGTGAACAAGGGTCGGTTGGAGATAGACACGCTGCAAGGATGGCTGGCGGAGTTCGATTACCACTGCCCGAGCGATCCGGACGAGATTGATTTCGCCACCGACTACCCGAGTTCGCCGAACGGTTCCAAGTTGCACACGTTCATAAAGTCGCCGGAGGGTTTGCTGAAACTAGCCGACTACGATTTTGTGAAAAACGACATAAAGAACCTTACGAGGACGATGTTCGCGGTGAACGGTTTCCCGAATAACGGCTACCGGGACATGATAGATTTGGAGAGCGTCGCCAAATACTTAATGCTTGAGCAGTTCTTGGACAACTTTGACTTTAACAACAAGTCAGGCGGCGGGGTGCCCGGCTTCCCGGCATCAAACTTCTTTCACAAGGACAAGGGCAAAAAAATTACGGCTGGGCCGATTTGGGACTTGGATTTGATAGCCGGAGTTGAGTATAACTCCTTCCCCACGCACTATACGACGTATAAAACCCCTATAATGCCGAGGCACGCGTTTTACAAGAAATTTTTCGACGATCCCGTATTCTTGGCTAAATTTAAAAAGAATTGGGACAGGTATAAACCGGATATTCAGGCAATGCCTAAGATGATCGATTCCATAGCCGCCGTAGTGCAAGGCTCCGTGGTGAAGAATTTCGAACTTCAACTCGGCAACAACAAAACTTGCAACGACAATAATACCAACACCTGCAAACGCGGCGCCGGCGGATTTTCCGGCATGGCGCCGATTGTGCTGGGGAATTTGCAGGCGTACAATAACGAGATCGCCAAGTTGAAGACGTGGTGGGGCAACAGAATTCAATTCTTCGACGACGAACTGAAGAAAATGAACATAGACACCTCGAAAGACATCCCCGACTATCCGACGCCGATAGCGGAGGCGGCGCAGCAGCAAAAGCGTCCGGTAGGATTGAAGGCGATCAAGAACGGGTTGACCCTAAACGTGAAGTCCGGGGCGGAGACGGTTATCGTCTCACTGAACGGCAACGTTATAAGAAAGCAAACTTTCACACCGGGGAATCATTCGGTACGGCTGGGCGATTTGCCGAAAGGGATGTATCTGGTGCGGGTGGAATTGGACGGGGTCAGGAGGATGGAGCGGGTGGCGGTTAGATAGGATTAGGATTTTTCACGATTAAAAAATTAAACGGGGATTCCGGCTGTGAACCGGAATCCCCTATCTACACATAAATCCTTCCTTTAACACCTTTTACGGATGTATATAGCTTCTGAACGATGAAATATTATTCGGCAAATAATTCTTAAGGCTGTTTACACCGTTTGTCCACGTACCCTGATTGATATTATTATCCTGCTGCACGGCGTTCGTAATCAAATTTTGATGTTTGGATATTTTATCGTTTAACCGTTGGGTTACGAACACGTCTTTCAAAAATATGTCGCCGAGTTGCACGTAACGCGGCCACTTGTTTGCCATAAGTTTGATAAGTTTGTCGCAATTCGGCGGCATGAAACGGAATTGTCCGGCCTGTTGTCCTCCGCAGTTCGTAGTAGACACGTTCCACTGAGGCAGCGCCTGTCCGCCGCCCATACCCGGGAACCCGCCGCCTCCGGCGTCAAAGTAGGTGTCTCTTTCCACCAACGCCTGATCCATATCCCACGGAATAAGCCATATTTTCCCGGGTTTCCCGTTCAAAGTTTCTTCCTCGTAAAAGAAGTAGTTGTGGTTAATAGGCCCCGGCCCGAGATGATCAATGTACCATGACCGCATGCCGTCCCAATTCTTAATGGCCACGTCCACCACAAGGTAGCGCAGAAAATAGTCGAAATCCATATACGGAGAGAGATTGCTCTCAAAATTCTGCGCGTTTGAAGAGTTAATCGCGTTGTAATATGATACCATTCTTTGTACGTTAGGATGATCTTCCGGATCGTCATTGGTTTTGAGACCCTCTAAATAATATTTGCTATCGTTATTTTTAGGCCATACTTCCTTGTAAACATTTCCATCGCCGTTGTCCGGCCATCTCGATTTGGCGAATCTGCCGTCAATCTCTTCCACCGCAACAAAAAGCCCTATGATGTTGTTGTTGACATATACATTGGCATAAGACGTTCGCGGGGCGTGAATTCCCATCTCTCTAAACAGTTCATAAGATATCATTTCATGCATCTTTGTCGGTTCTGAAGTCGCGGTCATAGCGTGCAGACTAATCTTCTTCATACCATAAAAGCGCTTTTCTTTATCGTACTCCGTAAATTTCAACTTATATGATATTTTGTCGCACGTCTTTCTGGGGTTACCTCTGGAAGTGTCGCCATCCGAGAAACCGAAGCATCTTGGAAGCGTGTAATCCGAGCCTTTATAACGAATCCCTATCTTTCCATTGTTGCCGTTGTCAAATCTTAATTCAGCCGGTTTATATTCTTCCCTATATCCGTAAGTATTCATATAGTTCAAATCGGTCGCGTCTATTGTAAAACGGTATTCGTGCACCTTTGATTGGTCGAAAACAAAACTCCTCTCGTCCGCCTTGAGTTCAACGCGCATATTGGTGTTGGAACCTGTCATGGCGCTGTCTCTCGGCAAGTAGTCGTCATGCCGAAAGATGAGCCGTTCGGAAACGTCTAAAGCCTGCGCCGACTTGGCCAAGCGCGGACTGCCCATAGACGTGGAACCGACGGGGAAAGAAGCAGCCGCTTGATTCGCCAAGACGATTTGCGCGCGGCCGAGCGCCCCGTGTTCCCCGCGAAACTCAAGCAGGTAAGTTCCCATCGCCAGCCCGGGGAGATTGACGACCCTTGAGGCCGGAATACGTCCGTTAAAAACCCTCTTGCCGTTGACGGCGTAAATGGACGCGGAAGTCACCGCCGGGGCGGAGTTCAGATCAAGCGCGCGCCCGCGAAAATTCCACCGCGCCGTCTGCGGCCCCGCCTTGGACACGGAGCGTTCTGATACCGACGTAGTAGAGTTTGCAATGGTAAACCTGCCGCTTTGGTCGGTGCGAGTATAGTATTCCGTATGACCCACCGAGACTAAAACGCCGGCCAAGGGATTACCGTTCGCTTTGTTGACCACTACCCCGCTGTACTCGCGCGCCGACGCAAAAAAAGCGCAGCACAAGACAAAACATAGTATAAAACGGTGATTTTTTTTCATAGGACCTCTCCCAGATTAAATAAGGCTTTTTTCTTTTGACGTTGACTGAAAATCGAGGGGTTTAGCCCCCCGATTTATCTATGAAAGGCGAAGCCTTTCGTCTTAAAAAGATTTTTAAGATTTTGATTTTATGTGTTCGCTATCTTTGAATCCCAAGAGCTTTATCCAAGAAGTTCAATATGTCGGGCGTGTCCGAACCGCTGGCAAAGTCATCGTGACCTCCGCTGTGTTTGTTAAATTTCACCTTGCCGAGAGATTCCGCGGTCGGCGTAACGCTCGTGATTTTATCAAACAATATTTGCGACTGCTGCCAGGGAACTGTACCATCGCTAGCGCCATGCCGCATATATAGGGGCGGCGTGTTCGCCGAGACGTAATTCAACGGATTTTGCTTTTTGAGATTATTTTTCATGAGTTCCGTATTGTCTGTTAAGTTGCCCCCCAATGGTCCGCCGGCCATAGTATTGTGCATTGTACTTCCGGATTGTTCTACCAACTTGGAGAAATCCGTAAGCCCCGACGAACTTGCCGCCGCCTGAACATCACTGGAAACACCGGCGTTGCCGAGCGTGGTTACATCATAAGTGTGGGTCGCGCCGGAAAGGGCGCAAACTATATTAGTCAGGTAGCCTCCCGCCGAGTAACCCGCTATGACGAACTTATTGGGGTCAAGATGGTA